>Ga0214545_1001507_pt1 | contig 43637 bp, 21 predicted proteins | sample CNSS4metaG_FD_160064 | JGI IMG/M metagenome (GOLD analysis project Ga0214545, IMG submission 160064) | Root nodule microbial communities from cowpea collected in UCLA plant growth center, Los Angeles, California, USA - CNSS4 | ecosystem: Host-associated > Plants > Roots > Nodule | place: USA... | reverse complement strand
AAATGGGAATATCTACTCCATCTTCTGCCCCTCCCTTCTCTGCAAGGATTTGGTCAAAGGAAGTACGAAGCTGCTGCAGATAGGAATCAGCCAAACATGCTTTTGGTGTGACCCAACAAAGAGAATCTCACAAACGAACGAAAAGTGAGAGGGAAAAGTCCCTCTTTTGAATTGGAGAAGGTTAGAAGCTAAGAAAAAAAACAAAGAAAGAAATTTCCATGTGTGTGTGCGTGTGAGAAAGAGTTTACGAGAAAGCTCACGTCTTTGGTCTTGAACAGTGGATGGGTCTGCTTGTCCATCAAGGTAGAGGAAAAACGCTTGATCCAATTCACCCAAGTCATAAGCGCCGGAATCCTTGCCTCTGCTGACATAAACACACACGTTGAAACAAAAAAAAAAAAAAAAAACACAGAATAATGTAAGACAAAAAAAAAACAAAAAACTCACAGGTAATTTCCGGGGATAGAGGAAGACGAAGAAGAGGATTGCATCATTCCAAAAGAAATTTGATGGTCATGAACTTGATGGTGTTGGTGTTGTTGTAACTGATAATGATGAGGATGAGGGTGACGGTGCTGAGGTGGTGGGAGTGGTTCCAATTGATTATTTGTTGTTGGGTTGGTGGTCTTGGAAGCCATGACAAGAGAAGAACCTAAAAGGGTTGACGTTGTTGCTGTTGCTGTTGCTTATGTTGTCTCCTGTTCTTGTTCTCTCTTAAAGTAGCTCTCGGAAGCCCCATCAATGGCGAAACCGCCTTCTTTGTCTTCCACTTGAGATCATTCCCTTCCTCCACAGCAAAAGAGGGAGGCGGTTATAGTCGAATAGCTTGTAGCGAGTTACAGAAGAGAGAGATAGAGAGGAGTGAGAATGGAATTGAATGCAAAGTTACAAACTAACAAAAAGACAACACTCTTTTCTATTACACTACTTTCTCTCTCTTCAAACTAGACGATGACTTTCCGCAAACCAAATTTTTTTTACAGATTAAACGGTCCTCTCAGGGCATCACCCTCTTCAGGTTCAATCCTCTCTCTATATATATCTATCTATCTTAAAGAACCAGAGAAGAGGTTGCAACAAAAACATGTCTTAGGTTGTGTTTGGTTATGGGGGAGAGGAAACCAATTTTGAATTGAAAAATGGAATGGTAAAACCACCTTAAAATTAAGAGCTTCCGTGCGAAACCTACTTATTCTATAGAGTGAAATGACCAAAAAGTCATGCTCTGTGTTCAACTTTTCCAATTCACATTCATGCACACGCTTACACGTTGATCCCTCAGGCGGCTCTCTTCTTTTAACATATTTAGCACACGCATTTTAATTTATACATCCTTTTTATATAGGGCGAGTGAACTTAAACAATTTCTTAAATATACAATTTCAGAATAAAAAAAAAAGTAATTGTGAAAATTAATGCCAAAGCAACCCGGACAAAATAAAAACTAAATACTGATTAAATACCATTTATTGTTTATTAAACATTGATTCTTTTTCTATCATTTACTTTCTTACATGGTGACATCTGTTTTCAGACATTTACTCCTTTCTCTCTCTCCATTCATATACATTAACATATATATTACATTTTAAAATTACTTATTTTATTACTAATACATTTTTTAAATTTGGTTTTGATCTGTATGTATATTTAATTTTATTTTAATACTTATAAATTTTAACATATATATTAAAACTAATTAGAAGTAAAAGGAAAATAATTAAAATGGGTAATATTTATATATAGAGACTAAAATATAAATTCTATAAATATTATTACAAGCACAAATAGCATTTACTTCAAACCTTTAATAATCAAAACAAAGACTATACGTTTTAATATTCTTCTCTCTATCTTTTATTTTATTTTGTCTTGTAGGAGCCCATTTCAAATCAAACAAGATAATTATGATGGATATTTAATAACTAATAATCACACATTTATAAATAGAGGGGTTTTTTTTATATAATTTGAAATCCCTTGGAGAGGTAATTAATATTTAACCTTAATGACTTGGAAGGAGTTATAATAAATAATATTTCCACATGTCTTCTTAATTAATCAAGTCGTTGTAGAAATAGTAGATAGTGGTATTCCTCAATTTTGAAAATGATTTTATCACAGGTTGAATCTTGTAAATTTTTTTCAAGGCTGGAAAAATCATCTAATGAATAGTTACAGTCATATGAAGGGAGTTTTCAGACGTAAGTTATCTCAATGGCGGATGGTTGAAAAAAACTTCTGTAATCTATTTCAGGGTTCTTCTCAACATATAGACAAAATTGACTTAGGAAAAACATAAAACTTTGACTTATTAATAATAATAATAATAATCACAAAATACAAATTCAAGGCACAAGAAAATATGATTCAAGTTTGCATATCTCCACACCCAAAGATGGCGTCTAATTAAAGCCAACTATGTAATCCTAAAAGGTGTTACAAGCGAAAGGAGTAAATTAAAGAAACAGTACAAAAAAAGAAAAAAATTATAAATAAATAAAAAATTATAAAATTCGTTTAAAATTTGCTAAGATTCAAATAGCTGTCAGGTGATAATTATTTATGTACACAAAGTCATAATAACAATGCTAACTAATTATAACAATTATTCGATAAAAAAATGTTGGTAGTTAAGTATTTCTTAAAGATTGACTAAAAATAATATATACTATAAAATAGTTCGTATACCAAGGTCTCTATTGAAAATGTACGTTAATTAATTAAGGGAAAACATTGACTTTGAGAATCATTCTGCTATGTGAAGGCCATCATCAAGTTGCATTGGGGCAAATCAATCATTGTTTGTATTTTTTATATGTCTTTTTCTGAATTTCTTTGAATATGATGATTTTTTTTTTCTATTTATCAAGATTGCTAAAAATATATACATACATACCCCACCAAAGTCAACAGCTCTTGAAATTCTTGGCACTAAACTTGTTTAGCTAAAACATATTTTTGTCATTACTTCAAACATTGAAGGCTGTTCAAAATGCTGAAGGCAGGATTCAGCGACGTGTCCCACTTATATATGTATTAAATTTATGTATGTTTTGATTAGTAGGAGTAGCCATTATCAATTGCTATGAACTTCACAGGGTGAAGAATGGCTTTCTCAGAGTCACGTGCATTGACCCTCAAAATTCATTAATGTGTTCAAATTGGGAGACACATTTTTTTTAAGTACTTTCTTTACTGTTGTCAACACCGTCTCACACAAACTATGTACCTTTATGCATGGCATCTTGTTTTCTGTGTATATAAACTACAAGTTCTCAACATATATACATTATAACCCACATAGATTTTTTTTATATACATATATAGTTAAATATAAATGTTAGTATAGTTAGTTTTTGTTAGTTGAATCCATAATTTTTCTCATTTTTTCTTTAAAATCTTTCAAATTAATCTTATATCTCTCAAATGTTAATATAAAGAGTTGAATTCACAATATATCTCATCCTTTCGATCATATACATCATGACCTACCATAGATATTCATAGAAAAACACATTTAGGATATGAATAAAAAAAATATTTTATAATAATGCATTTGTGCTATTGTTAAGGATTTTAAATCGATTAGATATAAAGGGAATTCACATTATATAAGTAATTGCAATATCATATTACAAAGTTGATTGTATATAAGGTTAAGTTAGACTTAAATGTATTTTTTAATGTGATATTAGATTCATTTGAATATTTATGAGGACACTACCTCTCTTAACTATTTACTTTCTCTTTCTTCTAAAATTATAAAAGTCAACTTTTGTTAAGACTATTTTATCCTTATACAAGTTGTCAAATGGTCGTCAAACGGTGTCAAACAACCTTTTTCCTGTTTATTATTTGTTGAATTTATCATGTCACTTACTAGCTATCAGGTACTATATATTAGACCATCAATTAATATTTAGTTTCATATTTGAGGAAGGGGGTGTATTAGAGATCTCACATCAACTAGAGAAAATGAATTTACAACGGATACAAAACTCATCTTATAAATATGTTTTGTAAAGTTGAAAAAGTATATGATATGCTTTATTAATTTCATATTAATTATGTATTGAATGTATTATTTTGAGATAATTAATGAAGATGCACCTAAAGTTACTTTCAGAAAAACTAAATAAAAATTATAAGTATCATATAATAACACAGACTAAAAATAGTTTCAATATGTTATTTAAAAAAAATCATAAGAAATTAAACCTTATTCATTTTATTGGGACTAAACATATATATATATATATATGTAAATCATAAATTTAGGATTTAGTTAATAAATTAATTAAATAAATACAAAAATTTAAGATTAACCAAAATTATTGATCTTAAAAAGTAATAGATAGACTTAATGTTTTCAAAATAAAGAAACCATAATTATAGATTGAACAATTGGACCAAACTGGAGATCAAACTTGTACAAAAAGAAAACACGTCTCTCTTTTTTTTTTTTTTTCTTTTACATATTTGTGTTGTTACAGGCAAATAAATTATGGCATTGAAAATACAAAAATATTTAATATTTACGTTTTAAATAATTCAAAACATTTAATAATGTATATTTATTGCGTTCACACCATGTATTTATGAGACATGAATAGTGCTGTTATATGTTGAATGCAAACAAGGTTTGTTACAAAGATTACAAAATGATGAGTTTTTCTAATTAAAAGGATAATAAATAAAATACTTTTATTAAATATCACATTAAATGTGTATTAAAAGCCTTTTTCTTTTATTAATGTATTTTCATGGGTACGTGTATATAAGTAACTTATATAAATGACTTTTTATTACACAACACATAATTAATCGATTACTTTGTAGTAGTGTCAAATATTTACATAAAACGATATTAATTGCAAAAGCACATTTAAGAAAATACAGAAAAATTAAAAGAAAATAAGCTATAGCAACATTCTAGATCGTTATTTTATATGAAACTTACTATTTTATAAATTCTACTTAACCAACCTCTTCGAAAGAGACAAATATAACCACTATTGAAAATTGTTTATAACAGTTGATAAAATGGATTAGGTGTGAGAAGATAATCTAAATAATGTATAACAGATATCTATTCTTATTTCGTTTTTAATTATATTTAAAAAAGTTATTTTGTTATGTATATAAAAATGAAGAAAAAAAGTGAAGATAAATTATTTATTCATTACAAATAACGGTTTATACTATTCTATAATACAGTCAAAATTTTCAGCATTTTATATAAATATATTATCTATATATTTTTCAATATTACTTTCTTTAAAATTATAGAATATATCAAATATAGAAACTAATATATATATATATATATATATATATATATATTAAAATTAATAAAAATATTAAGTTTTAATTCATTAAAATGAAATGACAATAAAAAGGTTGATACAATAGGGCATAATATATTTGCAATAATGATAATAAGAAAAACTATATACAGAATTTAATAACTATTGAAGAAGTTGGTCCCTAAGGTGATACAAGTAAAGGCTTCACCAACTTCTCCGTAGGTTAAAATAATATTTCCTATCTGAAAGTGACACCAACTTAATGTTTTTCTTGTTTATTTTAATTGGGTCAAAAAAACTAAGTACAAGTTAAAGAAACACTATTCCAAGTTTCCACCCTTGCTTATAAGCTTAATTAATGAAAATTGTTAGTCACATCTCATATTTTTAATTAAAGAGAAGTCTAAATAATCAGATTAATCTTCTTCCTTGATATGTATACAGTTGCGGACATTGATCAATAATTTTGGAGGAGACAAAATAATATACTCAAAATTCAAAATTTATATATTTTAATTATTGTCATTAATACAATAAAAATAAAAATATAAGTAAATAAATAACTTAGTATAACCATACCTATACAAGAAATCACACATATACAAAAGATTGTTCTTCGTTCTTTCAGATTTTTAAACTCATCAATAATTGAATCAAAACTAAAATTTTCAACTATTTATTTTTTAATGTAAATATAAACACGTTCAAAAGAATTAATATAAAGCATGTTCCTCTAATTGAACAATATGATCATTTGTATCATGATTCAGGATACGTAACGATTAGATATTGAATTTGAATTGTTTTCATCATCACGAAAAACTTTATTTTTATCACTTTAAAAATAAATATATTCTTTTATTCTTCATCAATATATCTATTTCTTTTTTAAGTTTAAGATTAAAAAATAATTTATCATAATTTAATTAACAAATAAAAAATTAAGAGTATAAAAGAAAAAAAATCAATGACAATCAAGTTTCAATTAAAAGATAGTTATGAAAAAACACATAGTACAATCTTTTTTCTCCCATAATCATAAAAAAAATGAATATAAGGCTCATGTGGTAAATAATAATGTTAACTATTGAACAAATATTTTAGTATTAAGTGATACAAGATAATTACCTTTTTTCTTCATGAATGAAAAAAAACAAATGAGAAATGAAAGCAAAAATAATAAATTTGTATTTAACTTTTTTTTTTCAAAACAGATAAAAAACATGTGAGAGTGTGAAATCATAATAAGTTGTGAAAAACTTAAAAATAAAATGAGAAAGAAAATAAAAAATATCTTAATAAATATTTTTATTCTTCAATACATTTGATTTTATGTTTTATAATTTATTAATATTAGAAAGATACCTAATTTAACTTCTATCAATTTTAAATATATGTTACATATAATTTAAAAAAAAAAAAAATATATATATATATATATATATATAAAATATAAAATATGTTTATTACGATCACTTTATTTATTTAATTTATAGATATCAGATGTGAAAAATACACAATGAAAATTTGTAATTAATTGTCAAAATTTATGTTTGATTTATAGATGCCCAATCATAAAAATTGACTTTTTTTTTATTTGAAATATTTTCTTTAAAAAATGTCACATATTACATCAATTAACCTAATTCTATATTAATTAAATCTTAAAGTAATATGGAAAGATATATATAATATTGACTCCTTTACACTACCAACAATTGTGTAAGGGAAAAAAATGCTCTTATTCTCTATATAAAATAAATTAATAATGGGTGGCATATGAATTCCAGAAAAGAAAAAGCTATCAAAGAGTTTATAAACTTAAAATACAATGAAATATTTGTTTATAGAACATTTCATATCTTCATTTTAGTAATTGAATTTTTTTTTTATTACTATATACTACTAGCGGGAGATAATCACATGAAGGAAAATACACTTATAAAGTTAACACTAGTGGTAATTATTTATTTTGTGATAATACATGATGTTGAGGTTATATGATGAAATATGTTTTACTTTAATATACAATTTTTTTTAAGATGTACTTTTTTTCTAAGGTTTTGTTTGAATTAAGAATTAGATTTCTGTAGAGATGGTAAGGAGACGGGTGGAGGACGAGTTTTGTTATTTTATATTCATTATTAGAAAAAAAAATTCAACCTCATACTCAAATATAATGGAGGGTATTAATTTTTTGTCTCATCCTCATCTCTACTTGATAACAACTATATACTCGTACATGTATCTATACTGGTTTTCTGACTGTTTCAATATTAATTATGAAATAATAAAAAATTACGGTAAAGGTATCCGTATTTTTATGTTGGGTCATGTATCCGTATCCAACATGTATCGTGTATGATACTTTAGGATACTTTAACGATATTTATCAATGAAGTATCTGATTTATAAAGTAGTAGTACACTACAATAAAAAGTTTGAATAGTGACCAAATTGACAACTAAAATAGTTCCAATAAATTATAATCGGTCTCTAAATTGATAATTAAAATAGTTTCAATAATGAATTCATTTTTAAATTGGTCACTAACATTAGGAGTTTTAACTATCAAAATAATTGGTCTCTAATTAGAAAATTTGGATTCACACATTAACAATCATATATTTATTATGTTTCTAAGAATTATTGTACACTTTTCGTTATTCATATATCACGTATCCTATTATTTTGAAAATAAACGTATCGACATATCAGATACATGTTGTATCTGATACACGTATTGTATCTGTGCATCATAGGGCATCATTACAGAGGAATGTATTAGATATTTGTAATATTTTTTAAATAATAAAATTATTACAAATAAAATTTCTAAAATATAATTTAAATAAAACTACACAATAAAAAAATGAATAAAAATTAGCCAGTGGGGTTATTTGCTAGTATAATATATGTCTTAGTCATATTTGTAGATGAGAAAAAGAATCTTTTAAATTATTATCATCGTCCACTTAAATATATAATTATATGGACATGTTAAGATCGAGATTTAAATCGTAAATTTTATGATTTATATAATATTTACGAGTTAGATTTCACGCAAAATCCAACCAAAATCATAAAATTTTGTAAATCGTCATTTTTTTTTGTTTGAATTTTTGATTGCATTGTCTGTTCATATTCTTTGGTGAATAATTAAAATTTAAAATTTTATATGTATTCGCAGTCACACAATCATCTTTCACCTAATTAAATTAAATATTAATACAATAAAAATGATTCATTTCTAGAAAAAAAGTTAATACAATTAAAATTTGGTTGTAACACATCACAACACTTCTCAATTAAAATTTAATACAATTATGATTTCCCAATTTTGTAGTCACAACTGGGGATGTCGTCAACGGGACGAGTAGTAGCCCCCCTTACCTTCCCTGTTCGATAAATATCAACCTCGTACCCGTACCCATATCCGTGTGGGTATCCATTATGCGGGAACCCACATATTTTTTTAATATATACGAATATCCACGGGTACCCGCGAGTATTTACAAAAAAATAAAAATAATTACAATATATTTTAGTTGTAAATTCAAATAAAATACAATACATAACATTTATAAATTTCAAACAAAGTCCAAATAACTCATTTAAATAGTGTTGAATGACAATTTTAAAAAAGAAATAAAATTATTTTAAACCTAATTGATAAAAAAAAATAACTCATTGAAAATCAATATGTTAATATTTTTTAATCACGTTTTTCTATTTTTTTAATTTAAATTAGAGTATAGCGAGTACGGGTATCCACGGGTACGGGTATCTTACCCGCCTCGTTGACATGCGAGTATAAAAAATACTCGTACCCGTTATCTGCGAGTATCCATTTACAATATCAATTTTCTAATTGTTACGGGTTTTATCCGCGGATACTTGCAGGTACGAATTCTTTTGACATCTCTAATAACAATTTTATATAGATCCAAAGCATAATATGATAATAATATGTTAGTATTTATTACTTCTTGTATATATTAATCATAATATTATTATTTATTATTTATTTATAAAATAATTTATATTAATATTATTTACAAAAATTGATAACAAAGTGCCCCTTTTAATTTATTAATATTTTTTGAATATAGCTTAATTTATTGATTAATGTTTCACTATTTTGAATATGAGTTATACTCCAATATTATATTTGTTGCACTTTCCGTTAACCTTACACGCTTTTTTCAGTTTTTATCAAATTTGTACGTATAACTTTTCTTTCTCCAACCATTTTAATCTTCTTCTTTTTTATTTTACTATTATTTAGTCTACGGACTAATCTACTAGTTGACTCAGTGAATTATTCGTGAACAATAACAAACTAGGACTTATTTAATTTAACCGACTAGGTTGGTCCAGTATTTTTAAATGCTGCTTATTCGGGTAAATAAAAGAATCTATACTTTAAGAATATTATTATTTGAATGTATATAATGTGTTTAATTGTTATTTAGTGTTCTTGAAGTAATCATTTCTTCTTATCAATTGTTTTTTCTTCCTATAGGTTATTTTAAGTTTCAGCTTGTCATAAACCTTAATCCTAACTTCAGTTTTTTTAATCTTAATTTCAATTTCTATGTTCTAGTGATAAATCATTGTTTGTTAGCATTGATTAATGGTTGCATTTTGTGTTCCTTGAGGCAGATCCTCCGCAAATATTGTTTATTTCTTACTTTTCACTGCAAAATATGGGTTCTTATCCCTTTAGTAAATTGTATAACAAGGCAAAATGTACTAATTTTAAGTGATGACTTTGCTAAGTGTAGCTCGCAAGAATTTATCCAAATATTTTGCAATAACATCAGCTATAACCTTTCTATAAACACTTTGAATTAGGTGAAAATTCTCCCAAAACATATACTCCAAATCATTAAAGCACATGGAGTGAAACGATTGCATAATAACACAACCTTTATTGTTGAATACAATTTGTTTTTTTAAATTAGCTTATAATTAAATTATTTTCTTGTCTTGTGTTTGGCAAAAAATATCAAATTGATCCTCTGCTATTTTTTTTTTCTCAACTTGGTTTTGATATTTTTTAAAAGTGATTCAATTTGGTCTTTGCTATTAATTTTTTATAAACAGAGTTAAATTTAAAAAAATCACAAATTAACTTGTGACACTAATTTTAACGTTGTTTGTGAAAAATAACTGCAAAAACAAAATTGAATTACTTCTAAAAAAACCAAAATCAAATTGAGACAAAAAAAATAAAGAACCAATTTGATTTTTTTTAACAAAAATAATGATTAAAAGAGTATTTTAGTCTAAAATTAACCTTAACAATATTTTAAAGTTATGATTTTGCTTATAACTTTCCCTAAATATTTAATATAAAATTTTAAAATCAATATAAAGATGGTTAAAATCAACTTTAAAAATTCAAGTACTCATAATTTATAGTTATACTAAATCGACATTATAATACTTTTATGTCGTTAAATTCTCCGAAAAAAAATAATGATTGAAACCTCATTAAACAACACGTCTAAGTAACGTGACTTTAACCAATTGAGTTTTCATTTTTATTTTAAAAGGTTACAAAAATAATCATATAACATACTCCAATGACTTTTAGAAAAAAAAAAATATATATATATAAATATATATATATATATATATATATATATATATATATATATGTCTGTGTGTGTAAAAGTGAAAATATATGTATTATATTAGTAAATGATGATATTATAATGTTATTGAGTTAATATATAAAATAAAATTATTTATTAAAAATAAAGTGAAATATATCAAAAAAGATGAGAGAATAACGGTTGATAAATAGAGAAAAAGAGAAGAAGCAGATATAGACGATTTTATAAAAAGTTTGTAAAAATAATAGTCAATTTTTAAAAATTTAATAAATAATTATATTTTAAAAAGTAAAATTGAAATTTTGAAATGTTGACATATATTTTTATATATATATATATATATATATATATATATATATATATATATATATATATATATATATAAACTAATTTTCAACGTGATCTCCAAATTTTTTTGAATTTTTTAAATTACATGTCATATATTGGAAGAATTTTTCAAATTATATATGATAGAAATTAAATTAAATTAAGTATTTTTTTATATTTTTTACAAAACATAATATTAAATATTAATAAATATTAAAATATAAAATTAAATATAATAAAAAATAAAAAATTATATTAAAATATTTATTATTTTCTTTTCTATTGTTTTTGAGTTTCTTATATATTATATTCATTTTTCTCTTACATGATTTCTTTTTTTAAGAAAAATACTTATTATTTTTGTTATCATTTTTCAAATATTCTCTTCCATTCTTTACAAAGAAAAATCTTACTAGATAGTAAAATATTATTTTAATAATTATTATTATTTTTTATCTCATAAGTCTTTTGTATATTCATTTCTTATGAATATAGAAAAAAAAATATTATAGTATATGTTTTTTCATAACTGGTTTATCAAACCATGTTAATCTTTGATAGGGAGAGAAAAGTCAACAACATTTTACTTGATAAATTCGTCTTATTTTAACTTTTCTTATTTTTACGTAACAGAAAATCATTTTCTACAATAAAACATTTTTTTTGTCGACACTATGATTATTTACATTAAAAAAGAAATTGTTGAAATTTTTAGTTCTAATTCAATTATTAATAAATCAAGGATAAAAAAAACGAAAAACAAAAATATATATATATATATATATATATATATATATATATATATATATATATATATATATATATAACTTTTTTATACTTACCATTATCTATATCATCTTCAATTTGACTGAATTAATAACCGTAATTAAATATACAAATTTTAACTGAATTATTTTGATTCCTCAAAAATATTGGTCAAAATCGATTACTATTCATAACACACATTCTGATCAGATGTTATTTATTCTAAGAGAAAAATTACACCAAAATCTTTTTAATTAATTGAGTTGTTAAGTTAAAATTGAATTAAAGACTTAAATTAAGAGTGTTTATTTTTACTGACTCTTAAAGTAAAGAAATTTCTCGTATATATTATGATAATAACTAACTAATATCAATCAGTTACAAGAAAAATAAATTAAGATTATTGCTTAACGATTATATTAAAAGATAATGGTTAAAAAAAACAAAATGCTAAAAACGTTAAAAATTGCAATAAAGTTGGATTGATAATATTAAAACCCATAATTTGTTAGAAGAAAAACATTTTTATTCTGTAAAAGCTAATGAGATTATACATAACCACCTCACCAAAATGATGCGCGCAAGTAAACGTTCATTGCGTTTGGACGTTGACATAAGTGATTGTCTCCGACGTGAAAATTCAACAGGAAGCATCTACTACTTTCAAATCCAACGGAAAACAGATGCCACGAATCAGTGCTTCAACTTGTTACGTATATTACATAAAAAATCATTTTACCTAAATAAAATAACCTATTCCTTACATATATTTAACAACTTCAATACTTAGATGCTCCTTTTAAGTTAAAATATTAAGTGTTAAAATTAGTTTCTTTCTTCATTATCTTATGCTCTCTGGTCTATGCTACTGCTATTTTCTACACTATATGATTTGGACGTGTTACCCTTAATTCTGATCAAGTTCAATGCATCCAACATTTAATTAAATAATGCACAAATTATACCATTTTTTTTTTAATTTGAAAATGATACCATATGGATTCTACATATTATCAATTAGCCTTTTAAGCTGACTTAATTAAAATATTAAACTCTGGGCCACTGTATATAAAGCACACTCCTTGTCATCTCCATTTACTTTGCTCCAAAATTCTTATTTTATTTATTGAGTTCTTTTCTCGCATGTCTACTAGTATATAATATGAGAGTATTAGATAAGTTCTATTATTTTTATATTCTTTGATTAATGAAAAAACTTTTTATTTTTATATTCGATTGTGACCTGATCCACTTAACTTCTGCCACAAGATAATTGTGCAATCCGTAGCAATCTCTCGCTTAAAAATTACCCACCAAGAATCAAACTCATAATCTTGGCTCTGATACCAATTCTTAGGATCAAACGCTTACTACTATGCCAAAAATCATAGTTAGTCAAAACGTAACTCCTTTTACTAATAGCGTAACAGTCCAAGCCACATTTGATTATGACTCAGACCATTTGATCTCTATCACGGAACAATTGATATCACCTGCAACACAACTAATAACAGACAAAAAAAAGTCAGAATAATTCACAGATTCTGATATTAACATTTTTGACACATGAAAATGTAACATTTGAAGTATTCGTATATACCTCCAATTGGCAAGGGGTTCACACGATGAGAGCAATAGTTCCATTAATTTTTTTCTAATGTAAACTATGAAACTTTTTTTTCTGCAATTGCTTATAAAATAATAGTTTTACCTGTAATATTCAGTTAGTAGGTAACTGGCTTCTTAAATATATAATTACAATTATGATATTATTTGATGAGTTAGATTAGAATGTCAACAAAGGGCATGGTCTGCATAACCTTCCATGCCGGAAATAAGTGATGTTATTTTCAATATAAAAGGTCAATGATCCATCCCCATTTAACTTAATGCCAAGTTTTGAAGTCATCATTGTAATCTTAATTCCTCTTTTTGAAGATGAGTAATATATAGCATAGCGACATGACAATAATGTCTAAACCTAAACTTGTTGGCACCATGTAGAAACTAAACCCTAGATGAACTTTAGTTGGTATCGAGAAGAATAGATTATTTAGTGAAATCAAATTAACCTACGTATTCCTTCAACTTCTATTGTAAAATCCTAAAACAAAACCAAATTTTGACAAGGACTCACTGGGATAACTTCAAAAACTTGGTTGTGTTCTTATGGTTATGGTTAAAGATTTCACATTCACTAAAAATAAAATCAATTTTAAATATATCTTTTTCATCTCAGTTTTTCAAACTAATTTTAGGAATCTTTATTACATTATGTTATATCTTTTAAAAATTGCTAAATTTAGCCCAAAAAATGTCAATATTTAATTAATATAAATTAGTTTTATCAGTACGACATATTTATCAGTTTTTGTTGATAATTAGTTTAAAAAAAAAAACTTGACTACCCTCCTTACTCACGTTATTCTATCTACAAAAATTGAACCATATATATTGTTGGAGAAGATGAGTCCAACTCCATTTATGTATCAACAATTTGTTGACTTTAAGATGAATTTGGTTGAAAGGATAAACAAAAATAGAACTTACTGTATTAATTAATTCTACTTGCGATTCAATATTTTTTTTTCACATTTTTTTCTCAATTTTTCTTCGACAAACAACTTTTTATTTTATCTGCATACTTTTCTTTATTCAACCTCTACCAGACAAAATGAATGTTTTTGAAGCAGAATGGAGAAAAATAAAAAGATGTCAAATTTAGCATAATCTGCTCCATCTATGTGTTGGATAGATCCTAAATCTATGGAAAAATAATGAGACCAATTTTCCATGTGAATTAAAAAAATAAAAATCTGAAGTTTCCACAGTGGTTCCTTCAGCTACCCTTCTCAGTTTCCAAATATAGGAAGCATTCATTTCTTCTGTAACCATATCAAATTTGAAGACTGTGTTGTTCTCATATCATTTTCAAGACAGATTCTTATCAAGATATACATCACCTTTACACACTACAACACAAATTTTATTTGCTAATTTTAACTACAAATTTAGATTTAGGCTAAAATCCTTTTTTTTTTTCTAAAATTTATAGGAAAAATTCAATTAGATTTGTAATTTGTATTTTCTGTAATTAATTTTTTTAATTTTGAAAAAGAATTTAATTTGATTATTTTTATTAGATTAATGTTAACATTTATATCTAATATTTTTATTTTTTCGATTTTTATCTAACTTTTTTTACATATTATATAATATTAACTTAACATCTGACAGAAAAAATTATAAAAATCAAAAAGAAAATTTAAAATATTATTAATGAATACATGAGTACGGACAAAAAATGTCAATCTAATAAAATTAAATCATTTTTCAAAATTAAAAATTTTAATTGCATATAATAAAAATTACGAATTTAAATAAATTTTTTGAATAAATTGAAGAGAAAAAATTAGTCTTAGATTTGTTACAAAATCTGAATGAAAATGTGTGCGCATTTAGAAATAGAATTTTTTGACCTTACACGTGTCATGTTTGTAAATCTTGTTCAGGGATGATAATTATGATTGGTGAACCTTGTTTTTGAATTGTATTGTTGAATAGAATTGGAAATAAGCTTAAAAAAGAGAAAAGGGAAGAGAAAAGGGAAGAGAATAGTTTGTGCGTGGTAGTATCCTCTCTATTGTCTTATAAAGAACTTTAAGTATTTTCCCAGTAAATTATGTATTTTTATTTTGATAATTAAATAAATACGATTCGTAGTAATTTTTAATCCATTATGATAATTAAATAAATGCGATTCGTAGTAATTAAATAAATGCGATTTTCAAAACAAAGAAAAACTTAACCACTCTCTTTAATTTTCTAAACTAAGATTTAATAACTTATCATCAAATCACTTCTTATGGTCTCCATATTACGATATCTTTTCTGAAAACCTTTACCGAGTTTTGTTCCAATAGTAAAAAGAAAAAATTAAATTAAAAAAAAAACTAAAACTCTAATATATATCTTTCACATAACTATATTTCAATTACAATTTATTTAGAAAATCTTTTAAAATAGAAGTGGGTGAGAATCTTCCTAAATAGTGAGTATTTTTTAGAAAAAACTTTCCAGAAATTGATTTAATCCATTGCAGAAAATAGAATCTGGAATGATGGTGGCAGAAAGAAATTTAATGGGGGTGCAGAAAGTAACAACCGTTCTTTTATCTAAAAACATGGAATGGGCCTCTAAGGAATGCAAAAAGAAAGTCCCCCATGAACGAGTGGGTTCTAACCCAACATAGGAGCTCATATTGGATCACCGCATGACAGAGTTACCATTTTGGAATTCTCCTTTGAAATTCCGAATATTTAATTTTTTTTAGAATAATTATGAAACATGTAATTTATAAATTCTTTAATATATTTTGAATAATATTTTCAGAAAATTGTAGTAAGTTTATAAAACAGCCTTTTTTTATTCCTGTGTAACAAGGGGATAGAAAAAGAAAATAGAAGTAAATTAGTGTAAATAAATATAAATTTTTTAAGAGAAACCATTGTAGTTATTAAATTATATTTTTTTTTCTCAAATAAAATATTTTAGTAATTTCATTTTTTGTTAATAAAATAAATGTTCAGAAAAAAAATAACAAACAAAAAAAATAAAGAATTTACATTTTTTTTTTCTCATATAAACAATTGAATGTAACCGTTATAAAATTAAATATGTTTGTAATCCTAAATTTTATGTAAAATTAGAATTCGTTTAAATTTTCAAATTTAATACATTTTATTTTTTAAATTTTAAAAATGATAAATATATATTTTTTAATTCAACAATGTTCAACTTTTTTTATCACTTAAATAATTTTGTTGACATTTAAGTTGGAAGTTGGAATGTGTCAAACATCTTAATCAACATATGACGTAAAAAAAATTAACTCAATCATATTAAAATGATTATATTATTTATTTTTAAAATTTAAAAATCAAACCGAATAAGGTTCGAAACATATACAAAATTGAATTTCACTTTAGAAATTAAGAATTAAGAATATATTTGATCTAAATTATATAAAATTGTACTGAAATAAAGAAATAAAAGAGAAATTGACCCAAACAAAATTATACTGAAAATTATACTTTTTATTTCAATTAACTACACTATATATTCCTAAAGTTGAATTATTTTAAAAAAACTAAATAATTTAGTTATCTAAACTACGTTTTCATTAAAGGTGCAAAAATGAGTTATGCAGCTAGGTGTTTCACCCGATATTCCTGTTAGTCTGGCCAACTTGCCTTTTATTAAGTTCAATGTTCTTATCATATTATTTCTTAAGATTATATTATTCTTAAAAATCAAAATATAAATATATTTTATTTTATTTATAGAATTAATTTTTTAATATTAATAAAAGACTATATTCAAATAAAATTCAAATTAAATTGTTAAAATATTTACCTCCTCTAACTAAATTGATTTATTTTAAAAAATTATTTTGTTCTCTTTTGCTTGTAAGTAGCCTAACAATGTATTTTTAAAATAGGAAAAAACAAAAACCGACGACTCGTGGACAAGAACTTATGATAAAGTATGAGATGATAATTGTTTTGAGATAATGTGTAGTATTTTAATGATGAAAGAGTTTTGAGAAAAATTCTTGATCATGGTGTGGTTAGTGTATGCCTTGATATAAGAGATGTTTAGATAAGGAAGGTATTCTTAACTCTTAGTAATCATTCACACTCACATAGAGTAAAGTGATTATATGGTGAGAGTGACAGAATATCCTAGTTTTGATAAGTGTTTGAGCCTAAGACATACTACAATTAATCTTGTAATTGATTGAGTGATAATCCCTTGTTAGTTTGAACAATTAAAAAACATTAGTATTTTTAAGTTAAAAAAACTATGTTTATATATATATACTCATATTTTAAATTTGAAAATCAAAATATATCAAAAACTTATAGATATGATGATGCTAACTAAGACTCTAATTTAGATGAAGCAAAATATGCTTAAGATTGTGACTTGTATAAATAAGGTGAAAAAAAAAACCTGTGTGTATAATGATACTTTTGATTGATATGGATTGTTATGAATGATATGTGTAGATAGTTGTAATTATTTGTTCACAATGGGTTCAATTATTAAAGAAAAAAGTGGCTTTATATGTATCTACTTTTAACATAAGTGTAAGTTTGTAGGAGCATGAAGAGAAAAGAAGAGAAAAGCAGGAAGAAGTGCTCCATGTTGCTTTGTTGGGGAAGAGTAAAGTTGAGTGGAGTGGAGTAGGAGTACAAGAGCCACATTTTGTCCATACATGTACTTTGACCTAAAAACACAAATAACTTAAACTAATTTACAGCATGTAAAGATATGAAAAAGAAATAAACAAAGATTTCTTTGAAAAAAAAAGTAAGAGATGGGTAGAAGAAACAAAGAGGAGAGAACAACAAGTCCTTCCACGTCTATAAAAATCAGAAACTGGAAAAGACATATAAAAAACTAAGTTAGAAATAACATACTTAAAATTATTCTCATTTGAGTTTATGTTGCTTCTTTTGTTTAAAGAAGTTTTTTAGGTCATCTAAAACATGTTTAATTTTGAACAATAAATTATATGGAAAAACTTGTGAATGAAAAGAGTTGAATTTTAGGTCAAATTGAGTTTGTTTGTGTTTTGTTGACATTTACCTATTATGCTTAAGAAATAAGTTAGTCACTCCATTGGTATTGAAATAGGGATGTTTAGTTTTTTTTTTTTTTTTTACATGCCTATATTGCTTAAGGGACAAGTTATTTGTGCAATTAATATTGAAATAGGGAAAAATTATTTGTGTCACCAACTCCTTAGTCAACTCCTCATATATTGTTCAAGCAATAACATTTAAATGGTAAAGTGATCATTGGTAGTTTGAATGAGAAAGGGCAAAACTAATTCTTTATGTTTTTAAATTGAAAATTTTGTTTGAATGACTAATGATTACTCAATAATTCCTTGTTTGAAAAGATGTGAATATTTACGAATTACTAAATTGAATTGTTATGATAAGATGTTTAAATTTAGTATTACTAAGTTTATGATAACCTAAGTTATATAAGTAAAAGTAAAAAGGTATTGGAAATCAATTTAAACTTTTGTATACATTATTACTCTATTATAAGAATTTGCTAGGTAAGATCTATACCATAGTGAATACAATTGTTAAACGTACAAGAGATATACCCAAGTGTTTATGTTTGTGATATCTTTTAAAGGCAATGGAACGATTGATTAAAATGTTAAGTTAAATAGCGTGATTTTTTTTTAAATAATTAACTTTTCCTTTTTTTTATTATTATTTTGTAATTGAATGATCATGTGAGAATAAATATCTTTACTATGAATTAAGGTGTCAATTATAACAAGAAATAAATATAACACTAAATAAATGTTTATTAAGGATGACGTTGATGCCGTTAAACATGCTATTGGATAAGTTTAGCTGATTTTTATATATCAAGCTGTTGTAATTAAATTATATATTAAATATAAGAGCAGATATGTTGAATCTGATCTCTAAGTGAGTATATAATTAATCTCTAAGATATTAAATCATATTCTTTAATAAGTTGAAAATTTATACATATTCCTTAAAAATAAATTCACGTCGCTACAAAATAATACGTTTCCCTCCGTATATTCTAATTTGTAATCTTTTTAAGAATTAAATATGTTTTGTATCTTCTAATTTTTAGTAAAAATTAGTATTAATTTTTTTTGAAAATTAGAAATCAATTTACTCACTCAATTACGTGAATGTGTGACTTTAATCTTTTTAATCAACTTTTATTAAATTTTTTTAATGTTTGCATTTAATATATATTCACTTAATGTTAGTTCAAAAACATATTTAAAACGTTAAATACACTTAAAAAAATGTAGTTTAAAAAATTAAATTCACACATTTATAAAAATAGGTAGTAAATTGATTCAAGATTTCTAAAAAAGATTAATACTAATTTTCACTAAAAGTTAAAAGACAAAAAAACATATTTAATTATTTTTTTTAATCACTCAAAAATTTGCATTTTACATGTTTAACAAGACCAAACTTCAATTGCTATCTTTTTTTCTGTATATCTCATTATATTCACTCAAATGGAATAAATATCTTGAACGAGAAACAAACAGTTACGTCAATATCAAAATATGAAATTATACATGTTACCTGTAAAAATATCCAGATGCATAAATAAAACAAATCTGTAGATAAATACACACTCACACTTGGTTTTTGTAATGCAGCAATCATGTAAAATAAATTTAATAAACAGATTTCGAATCCTATTTACAAACAAGTGAATCCAGCTATTGAACCATCAAAACATCTTTCGCAAAAAAATAATAGCAGTTCAAACAATTGGCCAGAAATAAAAGAAAGACCCAATTATTGCGGAAGCATTCATGTCTGTCCTCTGATAGAATTATTGTCCTCTCAGACAAAAGTAGTAAATAATCTCTAATAACAAATAAAATATTGCACATCAACATACACACATACACTAACATGTACAGTACATACATTATAATATGTAACTTGTTTATTTTAATGTTGCGGTCCAAACAAATGTCATAAAACAACTAATTTATGCATCTTTATTTTAGTATCACAATGAGAGAGATATCTTTGCCCACATGTATTCGTTATCTATCTTTATACAAAAATACCATAGTGTAGTCAGAACATTACAGAGGTCCAAATCATAGACTATAAAAAATGTTCAGAAAACTCCATAACAAGGTCTCCATCAATAAACAAAAACAAGTAGTAACATAAATCAGTAATCACTTCACCTCAATATCAGAAACCATTTGAGGGGGTAGGGTAGGTTCAAACTCCCATTTGAGAAACTTCACTGCATCTGATTAAACACCAAGTTGATTGAACACAAGTTAATTTCAACTCACAGCCTACAAAATTACAAATTTAACTACTACCACGAAGTTCAAAAGTTCAAAAACAGAAAATCCTATGACATAATGAAATGCAAATCCACAAAATCTGGTGCTGAACAATGAAAGCAAAGCAGGTTCCATATGTAGTTTGTGCAGTATCCATGAATCAGAGCATGCAATCAGTTCTTGCAGGCAGTCTTCTGAAGAAGTTGAGAGGCACCGAAGGAAGCTTGTGGCGGAACCTGGGGTGTCTCAATACATAGATTCCAGTGAGAAGTGCCACAACCTGGAATGGAGTGACATAGAGAACAATGGCAGCAACCAGACAGAAAATCACAAAGAGTGCAGTTGCTCTTGGGTCCCTCCAGCTGAGCAAAGATTGCAGCCTCTCCCCTTGTGTGGCCAAATCACCAACCACTGTCTGAATCCTCCCAGCAATGCTTCTAAGCCGATCATATCTCATTCTCACGATGTCTGAATGTCTGGTGGTTGGGAATGTGTCAAACTCTTCATCAAGTTCATCTGGGTGAGCAGAATCTGCATGAGAGAGACGAGTGTCCATGTGAGGAGGGTGTCTTGGCCTCCATCTATAGTACCAAACTCCAATCAAGAAGAGGTATAGGAATATTGTAGGTAAGATAAGCTCAGGGTACATGACCAATATTATGAACAGGATATGGATCAGAACTGTTGTGATTGGATTTTTCCAATTGCAGATTTGGTCAAACCATTTTCCTACAGCTATTAGTCCACTCAAAACTCCCATGATCCTGAAAAAGTTGGCCTTGCTTCTTCTCATGCTCCACATGTGGGAACCCACATCCAGCATATATTCCACTATCTCCTTTCTCAAGGGTGGCTCCGCACGACTCAGTCTCATTGAAACAATCTGAGTAGCTTGATGCCTCAAATTGTCAAGCTGGCTAACAGTTAGTGGGTGAATATAATGCATCTTAGGCAACAAAGGCAGTGAATACATGTGCATCATGTTAAGCAAAGAAGAACAAGTAAACCTTACAGCCAAGTGGATTTCACCCATTTTCTTCACCCCATTTGGATGAAGAACTAGAAGAGGATACGAATGTGTATACACACGGTCAGTCTCAAGGGTGGAAAGACGGATTCTTACCTTCCCAATTTTCGAATCTTTTGCTCCTCCGCCCTTATCACCACCATGCAAATGACAGTTATCAAAGACACCGATTGTAATCACAGTGCAAGGATCAAAAACCTCCCAAGTATATTGCTCATTCCACCGGGGTGCAAAGCTATCAATGATTGTCCTTGTCCTCACCCACTTCTGCCCATACTTTGCTACACAATATGCATCTGTTGTTCCCTTACCATCTTTTGTCTTCATTGGCATCAAACCCTGAGCATTCAATATCCCCAGTTCAAGAACTCCAATGCTGGACTTCCACAGCTGTTTCGCAGTTGGGCGAAGATCACTGCTGTAGTGAGTCGATTCGTCCAAAACATGATAACCACCTTCCAGACAGATCCTCATATGAATCTTGCTTGAAAACTTGATCTCCTTCTTCTTTTCTCCTTCCATTATAACAACGTGCTTTTCAATGTTATACCACTTGGTATTCACAGGTTTGTAATCCAGTCTCCGCTCCACCATCTGTAAAGGAATTGCACACCTCCCAAGCGATTCCTCCTTGTTAGGGGCAACTCTGTCTTCCACACTCAAAATCAGAGGCTCCTCGAATGGTTCAGCAGCCACAAACATCATATCCTCATTCCACATTGGATTGATGGTCCTGCTCTGAGAGATTCTAGTCCTCAAGGTCTGATTTCCCAGAGAAGCCTTAACAAAAACTTCAGGGTACCTACCCTTGTCACTCGGCTGCAGGTCTTGCGCCTCTATCACATTAACCCTCAAATACCAAAGCTTAGGAGACAGATACACCTTCGATCTAATGTTGGCAAGAGCATCAGTCCCACTAACCGTCGCAGCATCGGAGTGCCATGCTTCGGGAAATGCTTCATCAGCCTGTGTGCCCATCCAAACAGCAAGCATTAGCTCCCCCTTTGCCTTATCACCCTTCCTATCCTCCAATCTATACCACTGCGGCGCGAGAGGACTATCCGGTGGAACACGCTTTGGAACCTCATTCAGGTCGAACAACACCCGACCGATGAAATCATCCCTCACAACATCCTTATCCTTCACAGTCACCTCCAGAATGGAAGCCTGAATGCGGTCCTTCGAGAAAGCAAAAACCTGGTTCCATTCAGGATTACTCTTCTTCTCGAAGTGCCGTGTGGTGCCTTTGTAGTTCCCCAACTTCACTTCAGTATAAGGGTCACAACTGCCGGTGACATCCTTTGCAGGTAAATCCTTAGCCTTCACGACCCTCACGTAAAGGTACTGCATTTGCTCGACAAGGTCATATGTGCTTGTAAGCTTGTCGCCGGAGACCTTTCCCCCACCAAGGTGGGGCTTGGTCTCCTTCAACAGAAAATCTTCCGGTGGAGGCCTCTGCATCTTCTGGCTTCAAAGAACCCAAAGACCTTTTTTTTTTCTCAAAATAACAACGGAAGCTGTGGCACACACAACTATTTCAAATCTTCAATGTTCCACACTTCCTTCCACTCGTAGGAAGGAACAGTTGTGCTTTAAAAGAAATAAAAGCACAACGGTTCCGAGGAGCCTAAAAAAGAGAAACACGGTCAAATAGCCGTTACAGGCTGGCAAATCGAGTAGCCTAAATATTTGGGAAACTTTAAAACACACAAACCACACTAGTTAAGAGAACTCAAATATAATAATGAATGCATAAATAAACAGAGTTGCAAGCGTAGATCTACGATAACACCATGTGTGTGGAAGGTTAAGATTGTAGATCGGACGGATTCTGTTTAGTAAAAGCACAAAAATCACGAGACCAAAACGTACTTTAATCCATAAAATACGGACACAAAAATTCTGAACCTAGATTATCCCAGGTAGCTGCCGACAGAATGTACCATGAAACGAAGGAGTTCCACTCAAAAGTTTCACACTTTCTGCATTCTGAGACACTCCTTCAACAACTTATTTTCCGGAAACAAACATCACCATCGGATTACCTTTACTTCTCTAGTTTCAGCACTTTCCACACCACCCAACTCACCCACAGAAATTTTAACCAAAAAAAAACAAGAAAAAAAAAGTAGAAAAAATATCTATATACTGATCATACGCAGGTTTGTGCTCCTCTCATTCTGAGAGATTTTACAATAACTTTTTTTACCGAATGGGTGCTTCTAGTTCAGCAAAAAGAAAAAACCTTGAAAATTTTGGGTAGCACCCAACTGGTGGAGTAGAAGAAGAGAGAAAGATAAAGGAGGGATTTTTAGATTTAAGAAGTACAATGCTGAGATGTTGTTACCTTTGAGAAGATGGGTTTCTTGAGAAATGGGGATGGGTTTGTTAGGTTTTTTTTCAAATAAAGCAGAAAAATGGTGGTGTTGTCTGTGAGATGGAAGAGATAAGGGTGAAGAAGAGGAAAGGAGAAAAGAGGGTGTGTGCTTTTTGGTTTTTGGTTTTGCGTTTGGTGGTGGTGTGGGGCTAGGATCTAATGAATCTATGCAAAATATACACAGAAGTTGCCCTCTTTGCTTTTTGCACAGTGCTGGCTGGACCTCTGTTGTTGTACAGGGTGGTGGAGGGGCGGTGGACCCGCCTCAAGCGTGCCAACCAATACGGTCGGTACTCACACGTGTGTTCGCTTCCCTAAGTAACTCCATCACAATTCACTCATATATGTTCATTTTTCTTATTTTACTCTTCATTGAAAATAAAACGTCATATTTATTAAAAAAATAGTATTTGAAAATAATTTAGACAAAAAAAAATTAATTAATTTATATAAAATAAATTAAAACTTATTACTTTTAAATGTAAAAATTTTAAAAATGTATATTATTTTAAATTAGAAAAAAAGGTACTTAAATTTGAATTCTATTTCTTGTCATTTAAATAACATATATTCAAATGAATTAAACAAGTTTGAGTGCAGAAGGTTAATTTACAATTCATTAAAAATATCTAGTTAAAGTTCATTACTGTCTAGTCGTTGTACTTTAATGAATAGCTCTTTCACATCTTAAATTTATGATTACTAAGCCTTGCGAAAGATAAGAGGTATTTTTTTAGTTATTCGTAAAAATGTTAAGATACACACCTTGATAATTTTTCTTTTTTACCGTTAAAATTTTTTTCAAATTAGAAAATCAAGAAGAGAAAGAAACGCTAAATAAGAGAAATGGTTTTAAACAATTAATAAAAAGTATACCAAAAAATTCATGTAAAATACAATGGGGAATAGAGGTTGAATAAAAAAGTTGGAAGATAGTGTGAAAAGTAATAAACAATTTTGAAAACAGTTAATCTGTTGACAAATCAAAAGAAGTTACAATTTCCAAAACGATATTTTAAATAATAAAAACTAATCATTTAATTATATCTATGCGGTTATTTTCCATTACAAACATTTATTTATCTATTTTTACACTTTATTTATAATTAAACAGTAATGACTCATTAATACATCAACAGTTATTTATTATTATATATTTTAATAAAATAACATTTATTGTATGAGGAAACACAGTTGAAAATGAAGTGGTATTTGTTTGAAACTCCTGGAAGCTTACATAAGTTACGTGAGTTACATAGACTTCTTTCTTTCTAATACAGAAACCTATTTCATAATAAAATTTTCTTGAAAAAACAAATAAAATGGAAGGATAATTGTGATGGGTCCACATAAATGGTTTGAAAGTAAAAGTGAAAAAGTTAATGGAGAAGGATAAGGATGAAATTTAAGGGTGAGAGTATTGGAGTATTATTTATTGACGACGCTGGAAAATTGGGTAAGCTATGCATTTACATTGAGTAGATAAAGCAACAATGGCGTCTTGGGTGACCCACTAATCATGCTTCTTTTGAACTAACAATAGCGATTGAAGAAATTGAGTGGACAAGCTTCTTCACCATTTATTCTGCATTATTTCTGAATCGGTTATGGCTTTTTATTATTCTTTCGAAATTTGCACAAACCATGAACCCCAACACTAAACTTACTCAACTGCTCTAATTAGTCTTTGGCGTTTAATCAATTTAGACCTAAACACACCAAATAATGCATGTATTATGGGCACGTTGTAAACTACGTGACCTAATTCTTGTAATATATACGCGCGTGTTGAGAAAAACTTATAACAAAACAAAAATTAAACGTATTTTTACATACAATTGTTTTAATAATAACAAGTTAAACAGACTTAATTATATTTTTAATGAATAGCTTATAAGAGTTACAAACGCTTGATATGATTAAAGCGGGGATTATAGTATTGTTGTAACGGCGTTTCTATTTGAAATCAAGATTAATTTTAATTTAAAAGTAGCAAAACATTTTTAATATTAAATTTAGTTTTAATATAAAATATTGTGATAGTCATAAGGTTAAAAATACTTAAAAATAAAAGTAATTTTTATAATTGATACTTTATTATTTTATTATTAAAAGCTTGAGTTATAAATTGAGTTTTATTTTAAAACATCTACAACTTCTTTGGAAAATATTTTTTGTTCTTCTATATTTTTTCTAACTTTTTTTTATATTTTTTCTAAGTTTCTAATTTCCCGACTCATATTATTGAAGATCAAGTTTTATTATAAGAGTACTGACATGTATAGAGTAGTACAATTTCGACTAATCATAATTTTATTTTGCGTAAGTTAATTTTTATCTTTCTTATGAGTTAATTTAGTAGGTTCACATGTATGCTCTTGAAGGTTTTGCTTTATAAGGCTCAAAATGAACTTCTATTTAAGTAAAATTGCTAGGGTACGTTTGTGTCATTGATATAAGTTTTCCATATAAAGGTGGAGTAACTTGTGATAGTTAAACTTGTAGAGTTTAGTGAGTATAAAATTCAAATTCGTGTAAGGAAAGCTAGCCATTTAATTATTTATTTTATTATGATTGGTTGATTTGATTGTGTGAAGAATACATATGATGAGTAACGATGTTGTTTCATATTGAAATGTGATAATGTTGATTGTTTTATTAAGTATTGGTTGATATGGTGAATTGAACAAATTTATGTGATTAAGGAATAATTTTAGGATTGGTATACTAGCTTGAATTAATTGACTCGTGATGACCTGTTTTATAAATGAATTTCACATGATTTGTATAATGTTAAAAAACACTTGTTGAACCCAATTGATGTGTCTGTGTGTGTAGGGGTGGGTGGGTGTGTGTAGGGGGGTGTGTCTTGGGTGAGTTAGAGAATGACTGAGTGATAATGAAAAAGTTAAATTATAGAGAGATTTTTATAATGTTTCATTCGTTGGATGAGCCAAATGAAAATGACTCCTAAAGTATTTGATCGTTAAGTGAGTGATATTGTAATTTAGAAAAAATATTTTATAATCTAAATACTTCAAAGTGATTAGGTCATTAGATGAACTCTAATCTCATTGGGCAAAAAAAAATGTTTTTGCTCCCAATGTTTTCTCGTCGGACAAATTAATTCCCTCGTTGAACAAAAAATATTTATTTTAAATTCATATAAAGGGATTAGTTGGTGAGTGAGCCAAATATTCATTGAGCAAGCATCTCTCGTAGTGTGACTTATTGGGTGAGAGATGGTGGTTATTAGATGAGTGCTGATATTCAAAACTCCTAAAATCATCAAGTTAGACGAGTTTATAAGCTTGTTGAGTGAAAGAAGGGAGAATATAAAATATGTTTTAAATTTTGAGATAAAAATGCACAAGATATGCTAAAACGAGTAGACTCAAGTCTTATGTCATAATCTACTGGGACTAAGTAAAGTTAGAGTTTAGACCATAATTTAGTGAAATTTTTTAATCTTGTAAATGTTTGCATGATTTGAGTGTTGTTATTTTCACGGAAGAAATACTATATTACATAATTTTAGAATGTGTATTGAATGAGAACTCTGAAAAATATTATCCTAACTATACTGATTATCGGACTCACAGAAAGATAAATACCAAAACAATTTTTTAAGATTTATCACTTTCAAAATTTAATTTAATCTCATAGATTAATTTTGTTTTATAATTATACATTATAACTTCCTTACATATTTATTTAATGTGGAATCTTTACTCCACTTAAAAAAAAATAAAGAAAATGGTATTTAAAGTTTGAGTTGAAGTTATGAATTCAGATATTAGTTTCGGGTTTCACTCTTTTGTATTGTGGACTTTCTTTTATCCAGAATATAAATAAGCAATGATTTCAACTATTTGGAGCTTCTATTTCCTGTTTTTCCATGTTGTTCAACGCATGCTATGTTACACGAGAAAAAGATCGAGGCTAGTTTAATTTTTTCGTTTGGAGTACGTATTTTATTTAACTTTTTTTTAATTTTTTTTCTGTAGTTTCACATTAAATATTATATAAAAATTAAAATCTTCATATTTATTATTTCAAGGTTTTAAATTATTTATAATATAAATTTTCTTTAATATGAATTTAACTCATGTCAAATTATGGTTACTTAAAACATAATGTTCCATCTTTTTAGCTTGCTTTATTTTTCATTAAATAACAGAAAGCCACTTTGAAAGCGAAGAAATTGAAATTGAATATGGCAATCGACAGAAGGTTGTGCAATTAATTTCCACTGTTTGAATAAGATTCAACAACACACAGAGTGAAGTTATTTTGTTTCATAATCATAACATATTAACATGAAGTGAAAGTGATTTTTGGTCATTATTCCTAACTTGAGAGATTGTGTGTTCTTAATCTTACCGTTGTTTCCAAATTGTACAATGTGACTGTTCTATGTACCTATTTTTTAGGCGTATTATTAATAGTTATTTTGTTGATCTGTCACTTCCGGTTGCTATCAAAGGACTACGATGACATGATTTCTTTTTCTTCCCTCTATCATTGGTTGTTGCCCCCAAATCCTTGGTTGATTGAAATTTCAGAATCCATTCAAAATCTCATTTAAATATACAATCATTTAATAATCGTATTCCACATATCAATCGTACTTTTATATTAAAACACATATACCCATTTTTCTAATAACCATAAAATATATATATATATATAACTTTATTTTTACATATTTTCTTATAATTTTATCTTTTAAGATTATTTTTTATCGATAATAAAAATATACAAATAGAGAAATACTTGAAATGCTCTAACGTTTTTACACATAAAAAAACAAAGAACAAAATCAGAGATAAAAAAAAACAACACTAATAGTCTATCAAAAAGAGAATATAATAATTTTAAATAACTATTATACAAGCAAAACATAATAGATTTATAAAGACAGAAGAGTGTTGAGGGTTCCACAAATTCAAAGAAAAACACTTTCTTAGTCAACTTTGTGATTAGATCTCTTTTTCGTTTTTTATGCATATTTATCTGATTCACAAGTTCACATTTTGTGTTTTACAAAAGAAATTTTTAAATTATATAGTCTGAGTCTAAATAACACAATAGATAAAAAAAAATAGTTAAATAAGAGTATAATAAGTGATTTTATTATCGGATATATGCAATATATTTGAATAAAAGTAAAGCAAGAAAATACTTCCTTATATTATGTAAAATTTAAGATTTTAAGTTACGAGAAAAATTCTCGTTTGTTTTGATTTTTATTTTTTTCTAAGGATCTTGTTATCATTAAATGGATTCTGCAAAATGTATGATTATATATTTTACTTTTATTTGTAAATAAAGTATTAATCGTATTAATTAATTAATTTTATAGAATAATGATTTCATTTATTTAATTATAGTATAATTTGTATATATTAGAGTATTATTAAAACAATGTTTAAATATAAGAATTAAATTAATTTTTTTAAGTTTTAAAGAGTTGTAAGGTAAACGTCAATCAGATAAGAGTTTTGTATTGATTGAAAAGTTAAAGAAAAGTCTTCAAAAATATGTAATACAGTGATATTCATAAAAAAATAAATTAAAATGTGATATTATTTAGGGAAGATAAATGAATGTTTTTAAGCGGGTATGGTTTAAGTTATAATAATTTCAACAAAACTTATTGCATTAGATATAAATATAATATTTGATTTTTTGAATTAGGCATGGAAACGTCTGTATATATTTGCATCATTTTCTTCATTTATATCATTCTATATCCTTAATTTAAATTATTAATTCATCTTTAATTTATTAAATAATCTAAAAAATATATATTATTTTTCTTATCTTTAATTACGGATCTTATTTTTAAGACATACATTTATTTTTACTCTTTTATAAGTTTCATGCTTATATACTCATGATTTTTTTTTATATTAGATATTGGAAGAAAAAATGTTTTTCTTTTTGACATTCGATACTTTGTAATATGTTTTTTACTTTTTGTAAAAAACTATTTAATTAATATTTAAAATAGTTAAAACACGTATACATGTATATTCTTTTTACGATGAGAAAGAAACAAAAATTTCATACTATACTTATTGTGTACGGGGATAAGAATTGAAATAAAAATGAACTTTTGCAGCAAAAACCAAAATAAGATAATCAAACCTACACTCGTCTAACCCGTTGCCATCCTAATAAAAAAAATGTAAAAACTCACTTATAAATGATTCTATAACCCATATTACGGTGAAAAATTATAAAAGTATCAATGATTATTGATCTTTAATGAAATATTAAAGGCTTGTATAAATGATGTACCAAATTTAGACAACCATTCGGGTTAAACCGTGTATATATAGTCCTATGATAAAAACAGTAGATGGTTAGTCAACCAAGCAAGATTACATAAATGATGGTCTAGGCCGCCTACTATAAAAGATACAGTGTAATGAAGAGTTGTTAACTCCAAACTTAGGCCTTTCGCAAATACTCAGAACTTGGGCTCAGTCAGGTCCATCGAGAATCTGAATATTGACCCAAAAATGGCTAAAGGGGGCTCATCCCACAAGGAGGGATAAACACAATTAATGACTCTATAAGTACACGTGGACCCCAACAATTAAAGATACGCTTTCATTAATTTGCTAAATTCAAGATTTGACTTTTGAGAGCCCTGCTGACTTGATCGTCAGAACCATTTCCGCAAGTAACCCCTCAAGGGACCATACCACCAACACTAGGAGAAAGACACATATAAGTCATGAAGAAATCAGTCCAAGAAGTCAGTGATTGAGGTAAGATGTGATTTATGTTCCCTGACATTGAGTAATTATTTCCGCAGGAACAAATGAAAACAAGATTGATCTTGAAAATAAATTATTAGCTTTATTTTTTATTATTGTTCAATGACTAATTAAGGAAAAAAAGGATAACTTGTGGAAATCTTTAAAACACAAACTTTCTATAGAAAACAAACAAATTTATGTTTGTGTATTAAATAAATAGTCCAAGTATTTCTAAAACTTACACTTGGCAAGTACCATGTTATGTTTTTATTGGAATGAAGAACATATATTAGATACTATTGAGGTAACATGTACTACAAAAAAACATAATTTTAGTTGAGGTTTTTTATTTGGGGGTATAATAACCTTCAGTAAAAAATGGCATACCTGAGGTTTTAGAAATACTTGTTAAGTACCAGGGATTTTTAAAGAAACTCTCGTTAAGTGCCAGGGATTTTTCAAGAAATCCCGTAAAGTTTAAATCCCAACTTAATGTTTAATTAGATAAACCTCATTCTTTATTTTGTGTGATTGACCATGTTAACCTAGACGACGAATATGTTCTTTTACACTTGCCTCCACCGTTCTTCTCCACTATTCTCTTCTCCACCATTCTTCTTGTCTCAACGTATGAAGTTTAAGGTAACAAAGATCGTTCTCCCTCCCTCCAATATCGTCTCCCTATTTTGTCTCCCGACATTTTATCAATCTCCTTATTTCGACTTCGATTTGATCTCTATACTTTATTAATTTGTTCGATTTCGATTTCATTTTCATTTTGATTTTGTTTCTCTGCATCATTGCTTTCAATTTTGTTTCCCTAACTCACTGCTTATTTTGCCATCGTGTCATAGCCACCGTAGTGTGATGCCACATCCACAAAAACCACGATAATCATCGTAATTGTGATTGTTACTTATGTTCAGGTGCTTCATATCAAATTTTATCCTCTTATATTTTTTTCATCTCAATTCAGCACTTTGCCTTTCTTTTTCTTATGCATATTTTCCTTTCTTTGTTGTGATGTGATTGTGATTCATGCTCCTCTGATGAGGTTAAAAATAAATGTGTAAAAACAAATGAGAATGTATTAATGGTGTGGAAAGGGTCTTTGTGGAGAGCGTCTTTGACATTATAAATGGTTTTGAAGTGGGAGAACAAACTGAAAAGCTTGCCTTTCTCTGGCTTGAATTTGGGGTGAGATGAGAAGCATAAAGAGCAAAAAGAAAGATAATTGGTTCCCAAAAGAAGCCATAGTGTGGAACGAAAGTGATGGGGTGAGTGTTTGTTGGGTGATTTTATAAGCTGATATACATTAATGGCCAAGTAATTATGCGGGGATTGTGGTCCTGTAACAAGCTTTAAGAGCCATAATCCCATAATCGAAAATGTTAGTCCTTTTCGAAGACTTTCCAATGGACAGATATTTTAGAGCTATGTGGCCCATCGTCCCACGAACTTGAGTTGTCATGTTGGTTTTCAGAACATCAACTAACTATGCCAAGCCAAAATCACGAACAACAACTTCAAAATCTTCATCTAGTATTACATTAGTTGCCTTCACATCACGATGAATAATCTTAGGATTGCAATGCTCATGAAGATATTCTAAGCCTTGTGCTGTTCCCAAGGCCACTTGTTTTCTAGTAGGCCAGTCCATAACAGGTTCACTAAGTTTGAGTTATGTATTTACCATCACTAGTAAAGATGCTAAATTTTACATATGCACAAGAAAATATGGAAATCCAACCTACCCAAACACATTAAACAAAATATAGAAAAATCATATTTAAATCACTACTCATTTAATGTCGATGTTATCTATGGTTATGATAATGATGTATTGTCAAACATAATGATCCTCCAAAATAATAATGAAAACCAAAATGTTAAGCAATAAATAGGAAATTCCATAAAATAAGGTTCTTTTTGCACTCACAAAATTAACTAAACAAATCAATTATCAGGAAAGTACAACTTTAGCATTACAGCAATGCCATAACAATATAAGCACTAATTTTTTCGTATTAATGGGGTTTTCGAGGAATTAAGGAAGGTTTTTGGAACTCCATACATTAATGGGAGTTTTCAAAACCCCAGGCAATAACGAGGGTTTTTGGAACCCCTGACATTAATGGGAATTTTCGAAACCCCAAACATTAACGGGGATTTTCGGAACCTAATGCATTAACGAGAGTTTTTGGAACCATGTGCATTAATAGGGGTTTTCAGAACCCCCTTTAATACTCGGGGTTTTCGAAACCCCAGTAAGTTGCGTTACTTCTAGAGGTTGCTAAAACTCCCTAATAATTCGTTAGCCACACTTGTTTTTTTAGGGAAATTTCAAATATCTGGCAAAACCATTAGTGGGGTTAAAATCCCATAAACGTCAAATATAATTTCCGCTAAAAATAATTATTTTTGTAATGATGTTTTAGCCTAATTCAATCTTACAAAATTAATTTAATAAACTGAAGTTTGTTCTCGGTTATATATTATAATTTGATGTTATATTTAGCCGATATGAAATATCTAACCAATAGTTATTTATTAGACCCTAATGCTTTTACTTATTATTCATATAGAAGAACTCTTTGACAAGATGTCACTATAATAGCTTACAAATTTTAAGTCAATAAATAATTAGCTTAAGTATTTTGATTGATATAATTAAAATTTTCTATTTGTTTTAAAAAAATGTACATTTTAAGTAATTAATATAATTAGAGAGTTGAAGATAAAAAGTATTACTCAATAATGCTTAATAATAAAATGTTACAACTTCAAAATAAAAATTTCTCTATTACTAATTACCCATTTTAATTTATGCTTGATTTCTTTTTATGAAACTAAAATTGTAATGGATAACTTTTATTTTTGTCAATTACAACAAATTCTATTAAGCAAATGACATATCAAAAAAAATTTAAACCCAATTTAATCGATTGATTTAAAATACTAAATTTATAATATTGTTGTATTACAGTCACACAATGCTAAACGACATTACGACTAACAAAATGGGTTTTGTTTGATAAATGGTACCTATGACTTAGGTTAGATTATGTTTAAAAAATTGTGACTTTTATAAAATAATCCGTTTTACTCTGATATGATGTTCTCATATGGACCAAGGTCATATTATCCCATTTGTTATTCTATATTAAATAATTTTCGTTCTTCGTGGTGTTATGTTCTGTTTCTTTAATTATTGTGATATAAAAATTTTACACTTTTATGAGATTTTAATTATTTTAGTTATGCATGGCAGGAATGTATGAGATGTTAATATCAATTGTGCAAAGTCATAAATGTAAAATCTTTTTTTTTTTTGCCATAAATTTAAAGGGTTGTCCCTAATTTAATGGGTCTAAGGACTGACCCATAGGGTGTCCAAGGCCCCTAAGGCAGCCAAACCCCCTCTTGCATTCTTGCAAACACAGTTTTCTTATTCTCTTTCTCAACATAACGCTCTGCTAGGGTTTGGGATTTATCCAAGTTCAACAACTTTCGATGCATATTATTCCCATTTAGTTTAATCTGTGTGCTTGTCGTTAGGTTCTCGTAATAATATCGTGCTCCCTCTGTATTGAGATTTTCAGTTCTTAAATCTGTAGTGCTCATCCGCTTAAGTGTCTAGCTTATTTCCAGTTAAGGGAAGCTAGGGTTTCACATTATTTCTATTTTATGCGATTAATGTTTTGTGAAATACGAGAAAAGATTGGGGAAAATGTTAGTTAGTTTTTGGTATATTTCTGAGTTAGGGGTTCAAATATTCATGAAACTGTGATATTTGACGTTTGGATGCGTTGCATAGTCGCTGGGCGAGTTGACTTGGTCGCTGGGCGACTGTGTATTTTACGGATATGTGCAGTTTTAGTAAAATTGACTTTCTCGACTCATTAATCGTTGGATTGAGCTCAAATTTTGATATTTGGTTCATAACATTCTCTTTTATGGTTTGATCGGTTGGATCGTCGATTAGATGTCTGTAGCTTGAAAAATGTGTCACGCATTACTACAATGATTTTGGTTTTGTGATAATAAATTTTCTTTGGAATTTTGGTGTAAGAATTATGGTTGTGGGTTGTGCTTGATTGTATGGAATTATAGGTACTTAAATGTTGACACTCATTTATTTGGGATGAATATTATTTTGTGATATATGTATGTCTTGGTATGTATTTATAAAGTATGAGATGAATGAATTTGCATGAGTGATGTGATTCATGGATTGTGAATGATGAACTTGGATAAATCTTGGCATGCGATTTCAATGAAATGGTTGGTTATATATGTGGTCATGAATTCGGTATGAACAATAATGTTACATTGATGGCATGGTATTGGTATGAGGTGAAGTTCTATATCCCCGAATTGGGAAGAATGGGATGGTATGAAATCAACATGGAATATGAATGAGGATGGGTTACAAAGGATGACATGAGGTGTTAAATGCATGATCAATATTATTTGTTTGTTTGGAATGTGATTGGTATGTTGTTAGTACGTAAATCCACGAGTCTCTAGGTGAGACTTCCTAGTCGTCCTTCAGTGGTCGGGACATAATTCCATGACCCTTGTTAGTGAGGATTCATGGTGGTGCCCCATCTATATAATTTGGTAAGCATCCTAACATTCTAAGGAGTCAGTTAGTCTCACTTAGAATAGATTGACTCCTACCGACTCCTGTAGTGAGAGTAGCAGGAGACCTGAAACTCATTAAGGGCTAACCTTGTGTGTGGGGGATTGAAACATTGTAACACTTGTAACACTTAGCTCGGGGTGAGCAGGGTAATCCACCACAAGTGCAAGCATCCGCTGAATCCGACCAGATTATATGTATCCGGATGAGTTGTGTCGAGTCTAGTTATTGCTTGAGGAGTCATAACATGTTTGGATGACATATACTACTTTGATTGTGAAATAGCATGTGATTGCATGATAAACTGTTTTCTACTTTAGCTTATCCTTTGTATGTTGTTTTTCTACTTTTGCGATGATCATCAATTTATTTATGGGAACAGATGCGAGAGGTACTCGAGGTCAACAGGAAAGAGATGATTCCGCTGCATAGTCTACCTGGACTGGACTTCATGTTTATTTTTTGGGCTTTTCTTTAGTGTTATGGCCCCTGTACTAGTCTGTCCTTTAAATTTCTATCTGATACTATTAAACTTTATATCTTGTTTCTTTTTGGCATCGTGGGTGCCTTGGTTGTTGTAAGGAGGCGTGTTTAAATCCAAGACTGTGCTTTTGTATTATTCTGTATAACGTTACCTTTAATTATGACTATAAATTAAATGAGGTGTTACAATAAACAACCTACTAGTTTTAATAGTACAAAAACTTTAATGCTCAATAATACTTTTTCTTATCTAAAGATAAATTTTTATTCGAGCAATTCCCAACAATTAATTTATATACTCTTCATGTAGATAAGAAGATAATGTTAAGACACAAACGACTAGATTTTTATGATAACACATAATAACAAATTTTAATTCTATTGAGTTTGTTAAGTATGAGTCAGATTAATTCTCTTTAGTCAATGACAAGACAAAAATGTACTCTTTTTTCAAAATTCTTTCGTATCACTTTAAAACTTGTTTTACAAAGTTTTTATTTTTTGTTTAAATGATAAAACTGGTGGGAATAGTCCAAGTGTGAGTCAAAGCCTCACATTGGATAGAAAAGACAAAGTTAAACACTATATAAAAATAAAGACCCATAACAACATTGACCATGACTATAACCCATATAAATATAACCTTCAATTTTAAATATATTTTGTTAAAAATAAAATTTAAACTTCATTCTTATATCAACTTCATAAAATTTAAATAGTAAAATAAGTAGTTTATTGGATAAAGTTAGGAACATAAGTGGTTTGGAAAATGTGTTTATAAGAACAAATAGAAATTTAGGTAAGAAAAAAAATAGAATGTATGATTATTAAAATCAAAAGAGTTTTTATTTTTTTAACATTCTCATTAATTAATTTTGTTATTATAATAAACTTTAAGATTTGTCATTTTTTCATTAACTTCATCATGTTACAAAGAAAAAAGCAACTAGTTTTACATTGTTGTATATTGTCCAATTCGTAAATTCCTTAACTTATTCAATAAACATGTCTTAAAAATGTATAATTTCAATAGAGTTTGTTTAATCACAATAAAAGTTACATGAGGAACACTTTTCTTCTATAAATTGTTGAATGAGTTATTAAATGAAAAACGCAGTGTGGATAAAATTGAAAAACACATCTATTAATGAAAAACACATGTAAGATGGGATGCCTCAAAGTACAATTGCATCAATGCCATTTCAGAGTAAAAGGGCAAAGCTTCTTCAAATGGTAACTGTTGATGAACCAATAAGAAGGCGCCACGTATCGACACACCATGCGGTGAACCCCACCAGAACGCACCCGCATCTCTCTCTTCTCCCTCTACTTCCTCCCGATTCAAAGATCTGCAACTCTCCCTCCCTCTTTCTCCCTCTCTCTCGCATGAATTTTTTCTCTGTGTTGCCATGACGGAACCAACGGAGCCATGCACGTCTTCTTCGTTGGCGAGGGACTCTACCACCGTGATTCACCCAAGGCGGGAGCCCTTTGAGCACGGCCTCTTGCCAATCCCACGCCTCATTTTCTCCGACCCCGCGCAAACCCTAATTCCGTTGAAGAAGAAGCTTCTAGAGTTATCCTCCAACCATCGAGTCGGCTCGGCGGCCATCTCTGAGGCATTGCAGATCTCCATTGAGCACGCCAGACTCGTCATCGATACGCTCGCCTCGATTCTGCCATCCGACTCCGAACCTCTTGTCGCCGCAAAGCTCGGCGAAGCCGATTCCGTCGGCGTCGACGTGCATGATCTGGTACTGTTTCTCTACATTCAATCCTACAAGAGGCTCCTCCCGCGGACGCACAAGGACTCCGCTGCCGTCGTCGATGTCTGGCCTTCCACTTCCGCCTTCGATGGCTACTTGTCCGCCCTCTCGCCGCTTCAGGTGAATTCTACGTTTTCCTTCGATTCTTCCATTTTTTGTGAGGTAATTCGATTTGTTATTAAGCGCTATTAGCTACAACGGTGCTGTTCCGGACCAATGCATTGCTTAGTTACTGTAATGTAGGATTAATTTTATGGTGGTGACTCTCACATTTGAAGCCTTGGATTAGTTTTTGTAGCAGATGTTCGTTGCTGTTTCGTTCTTTATGTTTAGTTTCTCTTTGATTACTGTATTAAACTGCTGATAATTTTGTTTTGATTTATTCTGTCGTTGATTTGGTACAAACTGTGTTGATTCTGATGTCAAGTGGTATGCAGCTTGTTCGCAGCAACAGTAGGCGGTTTATGCCATCGCAGAGTGATGAAGAGGCGCATCAGTTGTCATATCTGCAAAAACACTTGTCTAACATTCTGTCTCTTCTAGCAGAGCCTGTGGATGGAGAAGGCGAAGAATCTATGGTTTGTTAATTTGCTGTGTTATTGGTTGTTGCTGATTTTGAATGCTATTCTTTATTTCTGATTTTCTCAATTTAAAATACTTGGTTTATAACTGCATTGTGTGTTTATTCTTCTTAGTTTTGTTTTTATTTTATTTTCATCTGTGAGATATATTCTTGTAATTCAAATAGTGCTTTTGGCGATTTTCCTTGCAATCCAAGAAAAGAGATCTTCTTGAATGCCATGGAAAATAGTTTTGCATCACTTGTTGTATGCTTGTTCTTGTGATCAACTGTTGCTTAGCTCCTGTAGAATGATACTGTTTATTTATTACTTAATCATATTACTACATTGTTTTCTCGTTGCTATTAATTTTGTGTGAACCCTGAACTTGATATTTTGAGCATATACTCTGAAGACATCGGCTATTAAGAATTTTGTAGTAGATAGGTACCCTCCCTCCTGTGTCACCATCCTGTATGATTGCAACTAGTTATTCTGTTTTTGTGATATATTGTGAGCATTGCAATATCCTCATGGGGAGCAGAAAAACCAATTTTCTGTAGCTTGTCTCACTCTTCTTTGATTTATTAGGCCGTGCAGGGTTTCATGTAAGATAAGAATATTGTGCAAGTGCCTCTGTGTTGGTTGAAATTCTTGCTTTTGTTATCCGGGGTTGTGATCTTCCAATTGAGTGATCTTCTAGAGTTGCCCGGGGTTGTGATCTTCTAATTGAGTTTTGGTCCACTGAGTTAGGGATGTGCTGACTGACAAATTGTACTAATAATGAGTGAAATTGAATTGGTCTATTCATATACATGTCATGCATCGTGCAGTATAGAGTTAGCATGATTGCTCAATCTCTACAGACAAAAAAGCAACAGTTTTTATTTATTTATTTGTTTTGAGGTGAGGGATAAAAACAGGCAATTTGGTTGCTGGCCATTTCTTTGTTCTTATTTGTTAACGGCACAACTTATAGTTTAATTTGATTAGGATGCCAGCATGTTCTCCTTCTTTTTAATGCAAAGCCAACATCTCTTGATTTTAATGCCAGTCCCCTCACTTCTGTGCGCTTCTTATTGTATATGCACGTGGCAAAGTATATAACCTTGTTGTTTGGCTGTCAATGTCATTAGTGATTAGTAATCATAACAATTAAAGGATATGCTAGATTTAGAGTGACATCAACATGCAATTTCTTTTACTGAGCCATTGATTATCACATGGTTAAATGGTACCACCTTTTAATTGGGGCATGATAGTTTTAGGAAGTGGTGCATTTCTAAGTTTTCCCCTCCCAAGTAAAATTGACTCTGTAGCCTAAGATCATACAGTTTGTTACTGGATGGAAAGGTATAGGAATTTTCAAACTTTTTTTAACTTGTCTTTGATTAAATGTTTCATTACAGCAATTTAATTTTTATTGAATCAAATTTATGTTTTTTTAGTTTATTATCTTAACATTGTTTTGCTTAATTGATAGGTTTTAACCATGGATAGTTTTGAGCACCTTGGGTTTCTAATTCAGTTTGGTGACAAGGGATCTGAAGGAAATTCTTTCAGTCAATTTTCTCCCTTTTTTGCAAATTCAGATCCTGACATGCCTGCTGTTCCTGTTCCTGCTGCTCAAGTTCATGATTGGCTTCTACAAAATATTGCTGCTGCTTTGGAATATATTTCTGAACGGACTTCTTCTAAGGAAAATGGGCCAGTTTCTCCTTCTGATCACGATGTTGCTATGACTGATGCATCCAGTCCCTCAGTTAATAAGGTCTCAACCAGTACTAGAGGTGCAAGTTTCATTGAAGGGATTTCCAAATCGTCATATATGAAGCATGCACCCGACGTTAAAGGTTCTACTGTTAAGGTTTGTTTCTAATACATATATTCATATATTTATCTGTTTTTCAAGTATAACGTTACTCACATTTGGGATTATTTTGATATATCATTGAGGCTACTGATCCTAAATAGCTACTTAACCCTTCATATTATGTTTTCATATAGGGATGCTGATAAGTGTAGTAGGCAAGATGAAGAGAATATTCTGTAGAAGAAATTTAAGATGAAATTACTAAATGATGAAGAGAATATTTTAGGGAGAAACTCTGAACGAAATGACCTCATTTAGTTGGTTTTTATGCTTAATACACACAAGAGCTTGCACACCCTCACAAACCCACTCTTAATTGTCTAAGTGGGCTATTTTCTAGGCTAAAGTGTAAAACATGTGCAACTTCCTTGATACACGAGTAAAACAACTGGTGTACTTGAATATGCAATTTCCTGAGCACATGAATCTACTATTTCTTAAGTATGGTAAGTAAGTATTGTTTGTTCCAGCATACTCTAGATGGACATTTGCTTCTAAATAGCTATGTAGCTCATAGTTTTCAACTTGATGTAATAAAAAATGACTAAAATTTGTCTTTTGGTATTGGTCACATGCAATTTTCTGAAAGTTTGCAATTTGAAACTGCCAGGGTTTGTCTGTTTATGTCTGAACAAGCTATCTGCTTATAGATTTAGGTTCACGATTTGAATATTATTCTAAATGCTTGATGCATTATGTTAGGCATGAGCTCCAGCTTGAGAATTAGGTTTGGAGGGTATATACTAGGTGGAGGAAACACTGGAGTTTGTGGGCTGCTCAGGTTAGTTAAACAGACAGTTAGGGTTCATGTATTTAAATAGGGAGATGGGTGCAGCTGTGAAGGCAGTGGAAGTTTATTTTGTAGTAACTAAAACTTTCTGTTTTAAGAGCGAACGAACCCTTTAAGGTGGCACTACAGACTCCTTGTTCATGTTTGTAGAATTAACAAAATTCTTTCATTATTTCTCCTTTCTACCTTTTCCCTGTTCTGCCTATTCTATTTTGAACCAGAGCTAATCTTAATCCTATCATATTTCCACTCTCTGTATGCATGAAAGATTTGTTTGTACTTTGTACTTTGTATTATTATTATTATTATTATTATTATCATTATTATATATTATTGCATTGGTTTTTAAATTGTAGAAAGTGTGAAATGCATGTATTACCAATGTCTGCATTTGATGGTATGCTTAGTGAGTTTTGTGTCACACAAGCCTCATCAAATAAAACTAAATTTTCCCCCTTAACTAATGTTGTATAGAGGTCAACTTAGGTATCGATCCAAGGAAAACATTTCAATTGAGTTCATTGAGTAATTTCTTTCTCAACAAAACAAGAATTGGGGAATGGAAACAATGAAAAGTAAATGAACAATAGAAAGCAAAGCGTAATCTAAAAACTAAAAGTAATATGCAAGAAACTGAGTAAAGGAAACACAAAGACATAGGTGCACTAATAGAAATTGTCCAGAAACATAAACATGTGACGACAAAGCAAAAATATAAAATAAAATGCAAGTACAAATTAACAGTGCAGTAACGTGAATGAAAATGCAAAACAAGGAACGTAAATGTGTAAGACTGAAATGAAATGAAACAAATGCAAAGATACATTCTAATCCGTAGAAATAGCTGGAAATGAAATTCTGATTGGTAGAAAATGCTTAGAAATTAATACCAATTGGTAGAAGTGCAAGAAATTATAAAAGCAAAGCCAGAACAGCAAGAACAGTAAATGAAATGGAAGTAAAGCAGAATTAGGAATTGAGAGCTAGTGCAGAGACGCATGGAAATGCATAGAGATTAAAGGAATGATAAGAATCAACAATACTCCATTGCAAAGAAAATTTGAAAGTGAGTATCCATGGAACTCCATTGATTACAGAACACCAAACCCCAAAAGCAGAGAAAAACGTGAAAAAAAAACCCAGTGAAGTATGTTCTGCCTCCCTCCCTATGGCTGCTGTCTCACGTTCCAAAAGCACCAAATTAACCTAATTTCTTTCTTTTTGGGCTATTCCATGTTCAGCCCACAATACAAGTTTGCGAGAAAGAACAATACACCCTAGGATACAAAAATTACCCCTACATACAAGAAAAGCTAAAACAACGCTGGCAACCAATCCTTGCAAATGTCCACGATTTTCCAAATTAAACTGTATCTAGCTCAAAACTCCAAAAAATATGTTATTGCACTCAAATTAAAGCTCTTTGAGTCTAAAATCCAACACACAAAGAATAAATTCAATTAGACACTAGTAAAGAAAGTTATGAGAAAAATAACTAGCAAAGGTCAGAGCTGAAAATCCTGCGTTTTTGGCTGCGTTGGGCGCCGCGGTATGTGCGCTGGCGCCACTCAATGGTGCCAACATAGAGAGCATGGTTTTAAAATGTGCAGGGCACGAATAAAATGGTGCCAAGTGGTGCTGTAGCTCTTAAACTTTCTAAAAGTTGAAAAACCAAGCTAATAGTGAAAGATAAAACATAAAGATCCTAATGGGGTGTAATAAGCCTTAGTATGAGAATATAGAAATTTAGTTATCAGCTAGTGTTATCAATTTGTGGATTTTGGAAAATGGAGGAAAGCCAATAATCTGTTATGTCATGTTGCAAATAGCATCATAGGCTAATAGCAGAAGTCACTCAATGTTTGAAATATCTTGTATGATATCAATGATGTATTTGAAAAAAGTTATGTTGTTCACAAATGAAAGTAAGGTGCATAAAAATTGGCATAATATTAACTCTAAGGAGGTGTTTGTTTCATGAAATCTTTTTGCATTCTCAGGAATATGAAAGTTAGGGTGTTTATTCCTATTTTTGTTAGTAGGTTATCAAAATATGAAAGTGTCATTTACATTTCCATGTTGTTACCTTCTAAATGGAAGAGACCTGATGGGGATCGAGTAGTAAGCATTGGGCCGGAAGAAAGGATTGTCCAAGAAGCAGCCACAAAGCCCAAAGAGTGGATTGTTTACAAAAGAAAAGGAAAAAAATGAGCTGGCAAAAGGAATTAGTTATAGAGAGAGAATAGAATCCCTTTTATTAAGGAGGTACGAGAGTAGAGGGGGAGAGAGGAACGTGTTATGGTTGGACCGAGTAGTTGTTACGCTACTCTGTAAGGAGCAGTGCTCTGGGGTATTAGAAAGACGTATCCTTTCTAGTACATCTTCTTTTTTGCCGATTTCAGCGATAAATAAT
>Ga0214545_1001506_pt1 | contig 43643 bp, 39 predicted proteins | sample CNSS4metaG_FD_160064 | JGI IMG/M metagenome (GOLD analysis project Ga0214545, IMG submission 160064) | Root nodule microbial communities from cowpea collected in UCLA plant growth center, Los Angeles, California, USA - CNSS4 | ecosystem: Host-associated > Plants > Roots > Nodule | place: USA... | reverse complement strand
CAGAGATGTAAACCATATATATGAATATGATGTTATGTTATTATTAATGTTCTCTCAAGGATAATCTTATAAAAAAAAATTAATTCCATATCTTTTTATCAGATAATAATTATTTAGTATAATAGTCGGTGTGTCACAATCGAAACTATGACTAAGAATTTAAATAGCTAAGAAAGGAATAAAAGAGAACAGAAGAAGAGAATATAAAAAAAAACAAGAGAAGAGAAAGCTTACCTTAGACCTTTCTTTCTTTAGTTGTAGAAAATTGTGAGAAAGATGTGAGAGATGTGATGTACTTCTAGGCAAAGATTTGTACAAAATGACAAAGATAATTTGTAAAAAGAATGTGTCTTTAGTCCTAGTAATTACATTTAAAACAATGATATTATGACTTACTTCCATTTTTTGACTTTTTAACGTGGTTTAGTGTGAGTCGTTGATTAATGTACCACTAATTTTTCTTTAAAATAATCAATGACTCACACTAAGCCACATCAAAAAGTAAATGATAAGAGTAAAAAAATTAGAATCAAAATATAATTTTCCTTATATTTGAAAGTTTTCATTAAAAAAGAGAAAAAAATCTATTCAACTTATCCTTTGCATTAAATTTGTCAGATGAGTAAAAAATTCTTCCACTTTGTTCTTATCATGAGTACACTAAATTTGGTGGAGAAATATAATTGATACATTTATTTCTATTATTTTCAATTGGAATCAAACAATGTACTTGAGTTCATAGGTTTGCAATACACAATTTTATTATTTTAATCCCTACCCAAAATCATGTATCACAATAAAAAAGTCCAGTTTTTTAATACATTCTAAAATCTATTTCTATAATGGTTTATGTGGATTTTCATTTTTCTTAAATTTTAGAAAAAACTTGTATGAATATTAGTGATCGATCTTGTAACAGATTGACAAAATCCAATAAATAAAAATTTTAGTATAAATTTATTAATTAAAATAATTTTTCCATTTATCATATTTATTAAAATAAAGATAAATTTTCTATTGAATTTCAATCCTACATCCATCTAAGAGTCTTGGTTTGGTTTGGGTATGATTTATAAGGTGAATGGAATCAATTAGTATTGATTAATGAACGGACAGCAATACTAGTCGTGGTTTCCCTCCCTTATCATTCGCGTGCCATCTTTCTCGCATATTAAGCGCTGAAACCGACGTACACACTGTCCCCATTTTCTCTCTCTTCCCTGTCTTGTCTATTCTCACTTTCTCCCATTCTCTCTCTCTCTCTGCTCCATTTCAGTGCTGTCTTCTCCCCACCACCCCACTCTCCCTTTCTCTTTCTCTCACACTCATCCTATCATCATCATCATCATCCTCAACATGCCATCCCCTTTGACCCTTCTTCTTCCCTTCTGTCTCAACGCCGCCGTTTCATTCACCACAACATGCTGTTGACTATTCACCCTTCCAACTCTCACTTTCCCCACTTCTCCTTTGCCTTTCCCCATCTGGGTATGCTCCATTTTCTCCATTCCCTGAAAAAGACTCATTTTTTATTGCTGTCTCAAATGTTCGTTCCTTCCTTCGCTGCTTCACTTTTCAATGCATCCACTGTTCTTATTATTTTCAAAAGGGCTTATTATTTTACTTTTAAATATGCTAAATCGACCACGCGCTTGATTTAAGTTACTCGATGATGTGATTTTGATGGATAAAAAATTGCGACAGCGGGGTATATTTTATTATATACTTCATGTAGAAAAAGGGATTTCGGTTGTCTGTTTTCTCATTGTTTTCTGGAATTCTTGATTTTGGAGCTGATACATTATGTACTCTTTCTTGTTTTGTTTTTCTTTTGATTATTCCAGTTATTGTCATCCATTATCTCTGTGTATCCACGTGCAATACAATTGCGGTGGGGGGGGATGATGTGTTTTTTGCTCTGCTTACTCTCACTGAATGCTTCTTTTTCTCATGTGGTTTTTTGAGGTTAATTTCACTAAAGTTGGTTCTGCACTTCTCAGGGCTAATGTTAGACTTCAATGTATGATTATTAATTTAATAACTTGGATTTTCTCTATGATTTCAATTATTGGCGGTGGTGATTTTAGTTCATGGTTCTTTATCATGTTGCCATGTTGAACTAATTCAAAATTCTCTATTTCAAATGAAACTCGTAGTTTTCAAATTTCCGTAACATAAACTTCTTGGTAGTGGGAGATTTTGTTTTACATATTGCTGTTTGCTCAATAACAAAGGCTAGAAATTGATCCATATAGGCAACTCCATGTGTCTTCTTCTTGTTGTCTAATTGCAACTAATGTACCAACTTCTGAGCAAAGAAATAACTATGATACATTGATACGTAATTACTTTGGTTGATCTATTTTGGACTATTGGATTTCTACTGGTAAAATATTATAACACTCGCACCTAGGTGGCGATTGTGGTTTCATCTTGGTACTTAGCTAACTGCATTGAAGTCATTCGTCCTCGAGGTTTATATGTTCTTTCCATTTTTCTTCTTTCTTGCTAAATATTTTTCATGCTGGTTAGTTGATTTTATATTTGATACTTCCCTGCACAGTTAATGCTTTATCCCTCAAGTATGTGTAAAGAATGTAAACAAAAAATTTCCGCCATATGTTTGCCATTGCCATATGGACTCTGATTTTTATTATGTTATGGTCTATTGCATCGCTGCGATGCCATTGCAATACTAGATTACATTTGTGAGAAAATAATAATATGGCAATGTATCGGGTAGATTTTTGCCCTGCTATTAATTTTGTAATGGATAAAGAAACGTTAGTTGCATCTGGAAGTGTTATTTTTTTGCTACTTGAGGTAATCTAAGTTGTTATTACTTGGGATTTTTTTTTCATAGTAAGTATCAATTGTCTAGGTTTCGTGTAGTGAAGGCATTTTTGTATATACTTTTTGTTTATCAAGGGTTTAATGTGGTGGTTGACCATGCTATGTATTCTTTATTGTGGTTATTTTTTCTTTTAATAAATTTTTCAAATTTTTCATGTGATGGCAAATGATAAATGAACTTTGGATATCAGCATAGCTAAGATGTTACATAGTGATGCTTAACATGAGCTTATTTTGAGGTAATCTAATGCTGTTGTGAGTTGGGTTCTGTTGGTAGAATTTTGTCTTGCTACTAAACTTGTAACAAATAATATATTGAGTTTCATTTTGAAGTGTTATTCTTATTGCTGCTTGAGATAATCTGGTACTGTTTGTCGTCGGTTTTTATTCCTGATCCCTACAGGGTTTTTGCTACATAGCTTTGGTTTTGCTACCATCAAGCTTTAAGTTGATCCAAACAACTTAGTTGTTGAGGCATGCTTGAAGATATTATGAAATCGTTTCTTGTTTGATATTTCTTTCTTTCTCACCTAGTTCTTGTGAATTGATGCTATGAGTTGTCACAATTGTTCCAGAAACACAATGAGTTCAAGCTTCAAGACATGGGATGTCGGATTTGCACTTGGAAATGAAAGAGAGGCAACGTTGGAGAGCTGAAGAGGATGCTTTATTACGTTCTTATGTCAAACAGTATGGTCCTAGGGAATGGAATCTTGTGTCTCAGCGCATGAACACACCTCTCAACAGGGATGCAAAGTCATGCTTAGAAAGGTGGAAGAACTACCTCAAGCCTGGCATCAAGAAAGGATCTCTCACCGAAGAGGAGCAGCGCCTTGTAATCCGGCTTCAAGCAAAATACGGCAACAAATGGAAGAAAATTGCAGCAGAAGTTCCAGGTAGAACTGCCAAGAGGTTAGGGAAGTGGTGGGAAGTGTTCAAAGAGAAGCAACAAAGAGAGAAGAAAGAACTCAATAGAATCCCTGACCCAATTAACAACAGCAAGTACGAGCACATACTTGAGAGTTTTGCAGAAAAACTAGTAAAGGAACAACATCCTTCACCATCATTTGTTATGTCTGCTTCTGATGGGACATTTCTGCGTACTGATACACCAGCACCTGCATCATCCTTGCTTCCTTCTTGGCTTTCCAATTCAAGTAGTGCTGCTGCTGCTGCTGCTGCTGCTGCTGCTGCTGGTCCAAGTTCCCTTTCTGTGACACTAAGTCTTTCTTCTGCAACAGTTGCTGCAGCTCCATTCTCATGGTTGCAACCTGATAGGGGACAAGACAATGCACCTTATGCTTTGGGAAATATACCAGCTTTTAGTGAAAATATGCTGATATCTCAGATGGTGGAGCACTGCAAAGAGTTGGAAGAGGGGCAAAGAGCTTTGAGTGCTCACAAGAAGGAGGCAGCTTGGAGGTTAAGCCGGGTGGAGTTGCAGTTGGAGTCAGAGAAGGCGAGCCGGAGAAGGGAGAAGATGGAAGAGTTTGAAGCAAAGATTAAGGCTCTTCGAGAAGAGGAGAGAGCTGCTTTGAGCAGAATCGAAGCAGAGTACAAAGACGAGTTTGCTGCATTGAAGAGAGACGCCGAAAACAAGGAACAAAAGTTGGCAGAACAATGGGCTGCAAAGCATTTGCAGCTTACTAGGTTGCTAGAGCAGATAGGATGCAGAGCAGGGTTCCTTGAGCCAAATGCAAGATGAAGATATCTTTTTGAAAAATGGATTTGGTGGTTCTCTTGTGACTTGCAGATTACAAGATGATGATATTTTTATGGTAAAACTGATATAGGTGTTTTTGTGACTTTATGCTTTTTGTGATCTTGGTATATTTGTGTTGTAGATGTGTCCTATCTGTTCCTACAACTTGAGTATTTTCTGTGAGCACTTGAATTATAGTATCACTTCCAAGTATGTGACTTAGTTATATTCTTCACCATACTTGCCTCCAAATTCTTTTCTTGGAGTGGCATTAAGTGAATGGTTGGTTATATGTAATTGTATCTAATCTTTCAGACATGTTTGAAGCTTTCCCACAAACACTTCTAGAAAGAGTAAAATAAAGTAAAAATGAAATGATTTATTGCATTGCATAAAATTAGTTTACCAAGAAGTTCTTCATTGTAGATTTTTTTTTTTAATTCTTGTTAGCACAAGTCAATTTCAAAATTTCCTTTTCTTTTTTTAGAAAGTTTTTTTCTTTTTCCTTTTATTTATTTTAGAAATGCTAATGGGGAAGTTTGACTTGAAAAAATAAAGAGACTAAATCCTAGCATAGTAGTGTAAAACATTTTCAGAAACAAGTTGCCTCCAATCAATCTAGAGTTTGGTAAGAAAACCTAGAGTTTGGTCCGAGAATAACTACAAATGGTTTTGGTTGGCAAAATTTCAAATATTAAAGATTTTTTTAGCTCCCTTTTTAATTCGTTTTTGTGTAATGACAAATATTTTAAATTTTTACAGTTGTGTTCTTTGTTAACCTTTTTCTAAGACTAGGATATAATTCTGAACGTTAAATTTATATAACTCTGAACGTTAGATTTTCAGAAATTGTATCTTATATTGCTTATGAGAGTTAAGGTCCTAGAATATATTTTGTAATGTTTAGAATATGATTTTGGGATTGCTTAAGTCATGAGTATTTAAGAATAAGTTAGTAAATAAGTAATAAATAGGTAGAATTTGAATTTTAGAGTCATTAGAGATATACGAGATAAGTGATGAGTTTTATTCAGGTGGTTACAGTGATAAACTAGGGTTAAGTTGATGGACGCATTTTGCACACTTTAAGCATTAATATGTTTTTGGTGCTTAATTGTCCATATATATTTTGGTAAAATAAGCTAGAAAAGAACCAAATCTCAAAAAAACTTAATTTCTATATTTTAAATAACTTTGATCTGATTTTTTTTTTTTTTTATAAGTGGTTAGGGATAAAAACTTGTGCAAATAATTAAAAGAATATAGTCTTTGTAAAAGCTAAGTTGATCTTCTCTAGCAGCACCTGATTAAAGAAACAGCCATATTGCTATGCACTCAAAATGACCATGATTTGTAATAACATCATTATAGCTTAATTATTAATTTAGTCTATTAATTTAGTCCTCCAATTTATTGTTTTTTTTTTATTTTACTTCTGTTGTTATTTTTAGGTTCAATTTAGTCTTCCAATTTATTTTAAAAGGTTTAGTTTAGTCTTTTTATTATTGATCCAATTTTGTCCTTTCCAATTTAAAATCAAATTAATAATTAAGTTTAGTTACAATATATATATATATATGTTAAAATAATTTTTTAGAATTTATACATCAAATCACTCGACCAAAATGTTAAAAATTTGAGTATTTAGATAGTGTTAAAAAAAATATTTTGAGTATTTTGGTACCGTAACTTGATGTATAAATTATAAAAAATTATTTTAACATAAATATATAAGTTGTAATTAAGCTTAATTACTAATTTAGTCTCAAATTGGAGAGGACAATATTTGATTGTTTAAAAAAAAGAGGACTAAATTGAATCAAAAACAATAAATGATTAAATTGAACATTTTTTAAAAATGGGAAGACTAAACTGAACAAAATAAATAATAAGAGGACCAAAATGAAATAAAGTAACAAATTAGAGCATTAAATCACTAATTAAGTCTAATAATTAACTAACCATTTGTTCACTATATTTGACATGCTCAATGAATTAGTTATAGAAAAAGAAAAACTTAAATAAGAAGCATTATTAAATGGAACGCAACTTTAAAAAAAGTCATATTCACATTTGTTGAAAGTAATAAAAAAAATTTTTTTAAAAAAAAAAAAAAAAAAGAAGGGAGGATGGTAGGTATCGAAAATGTTTTATTGGTAGAAAAAAAAAATCTAAAGCATAATTTGTTGAGCCTAAATTATTTATGCCAATGAAATATAATGTTTTTTTTTAATAAGGGCCTTTATATAGTAAAAATAATGACCCATATTTTCTACCAAGAGATCAGATAAATTCTAGAAGATAGATCTCAATGAACTACCAAACTAAAATGTCTCTTATATCTATCAAAAAATAGGGGTATAACATAGGAAATTTGGTCACGCTAGCTTGAGATTAATCTCAAAGTTTATCTAAGATTAATATTTTTGTGATGAATTTTTCTTGGCTATTAATCTGCTAGATTATGACGTCATTTTATTTTTGTTTTGTGTTCTTTATCTGATTTTCTTGTTCATATTTCAAAAGGATTCATAGTCAGAAGTGATCGTAATCTTTCATAGATAGGATCATATCATTTTGGTATCTGGAATCAGGTTCTTGTTTGAATTTCTTATTCTATCTTATCTTTTTATTCTATAAAGAAAATCCTAGAATTCTTGAATGTTTGATCTTATCTTATATCTTATATCTTATTTTTCTATCATATAAATAAAATCCTAATGGTGTGTTTGGATAAGCCAATTTAAGAGAGTAATTCATTTATTTGAACAAAAGGTCGAGAAGAATGGGTTTGGGCCAAAGTTCTAGACAAGTTGGCCCAAACCTAAGGTCGACTCAGGTTGCCTTGTGCCCTAGGTTGAGTTGGTTCGCCCAGACCCCGGGTTGAACCAAGTCAACCTTAGTCGAAGGTTTAGCATAGTCGGCCATAATTGAAGTTTGAACTGAGTCCATTCGGGCCAAAGGTCGAACCTAATGTGCCCAGGCCAAATGTTGAGTCAAGTTGGCCAAGGGTGAAGGTCGAACCAAGTTAGCCTGGGCAAAGGTTGAGCCGAGTAAAGTTAGGCCCAAGGTCCTCTGAGTCAGCTTGTGCCCTAGGTTGAAAGGGTTCGGCTCCAATCGTTGTTTGAGTTAGGAGGTCGAGTCAGGTCGAGTCGGGCCAAAGGCTGAGTCAGGTCGACCCGAACCAAAGGTCAAGTCAGGTTAGCCCAGATTGAAGGTTGAGCTAGGTCAACCCAGGCCTACCTAGTTTGAATGTTGAGTTGGATCGATTCAGATTGAAGGTCGTGCAAAGTTGACCTAAAATGAAGGTTTAAAACTAATCTACCCTAGTTAAAGGTTGAATCGTGTCAACTCAAACCAAATTGGTTCGAATCGACTAAGGTCAAATCGATTCAAACTGGTCAAGGTTGAAACAAGTTCGAATCAGCCTGAGTTGAATAATGTCAAGTCGACTTAAACCAAAAGTCGAGACGAGTAATCTCGAATTAAAAGTTGAGTTAAGTTTGAAAAAGGTAGAGTTGAGTTCATCTTAAAATAAAAATTAAATTGCTCTATCCAAAAAAAAATGAAATTTAAGATTTTTCAATTACTTCATATAAACTAATTATTTAAAAAACGAAGAGAATTCAATTGCAAGTAATTTAATTACTAAATATTTCAATTTGTTAGAATTGTTGAAATTTTTCGTCTAAACAAAAGGTAAAATTCTTGAGTGTTTGATCTTATGTTATCTTATATCTTATTCCTCTGTCATAATGAAAATCCTAAAATTCTTGAATTTTTTTCTTATTTTATTTTATATCTTATTTTTCTATCGTATGAAGAAAACCCAAATTTTTGATTATTTTGTTTTAAACTATTATTCTGAAATTCTTGAATAATATTTTGGTATATTATTTGTTTGTTGTGTTTTTCATTTTAAATTTAGAATTTTTACATTTGATTTGTAAAAATTATAAGTTTTTGTGTTTTATGTTCAAAATAATTATTATAAAGGGTCGAAAAGAAAAAGAAAATTGTAAAACAAAAGATGGAAATTCATAAGAGAGATAAGAGTTGGAAAAAAGAGCTTCAATTGAATTAGGATATTCTAAGACAAAAGAAGAAAAAAAGATGAAGATTCATCAAGAAGGGCAACAACAAGAACAAAGAAGTTAGAGAAGTAGATTGAAGAGTATAGAATATAAAAACTTTTTGTAAAAATGAGATTATTAGTTTAAAATGTGGAATATTCTATAAACTTTTAACATGTTCTAAGACAAAAGTAGTTAAATTTCATATACTAACTCCAACTGCTTGGTAGTTAAAGTTAGGTTATGCACCTAACTACCTCATAATTACATAAACCAAAGGAGTTGCAACTCCCGCTCATTCATCAACTTGAAATTTTGATCAATGCATGCTAATACCACCCCCTAGGTTTAGTCGTTTGGTTTATCTTGAAACAAACATTCTAGTCCAATAAATAGAAGGTTTCTTTTATACGAAATCACTTGATATTATGTTAGAAAGCATGTCGTAAGAGTTTGATACCCTTAGCTTAGGTTCTTGAGAATTTTTTCAAGTTTGAATCAACAATACACTTATCCTGAGTTTCTAAAGGTGACATGTTCTTCACATGTACCTCGTACATTCGATTTTCATGTTACCTTTTGCTCTTTAGCCAAGAGCTTCCACGATGTTATTGGTTGAGATGTTGGGTTGAAATCTTTCCAAGAATTGATAGATCATGTAATTCATGGCAAAAGCTTTCTGCACTCAATCAAAATTTTCACTCTACCTCATCAAAAACTTCCGGAAAATTTTTTTTCGAAATAAAACATAGGTGATTGTCTTCCGGAAAAAAATGTTTTAATGTGTTCCAGAAAGTGAAATCCAAAATGATAGAATGCTGAAAGAAATTTGACAACGTGCAGGAAGCAATAGCCTTAATTAATAAGGACGATCTCATCCGATTTTCGACGAAATGTACTTTTGGATGGTCCATTGTATGAACAATTTTGAAATGCCTATTTCGAAAACTCCGAAATCTTGTTCTATAGGTTTCTTTCAACTTTATAATGTTCCTTTACAAGATTTTTAATGACCTTATGGCCTTTACATTTAGGGTGAACTCCTTTGAAGTTTTTCAAATGTTAGTGTCTTAAAATTGAATGCTTCTTAAGCAGGTGAGTTCCCTGTTCAGATTTTATCACCGTGGCTTATTTTAACTTCTGATTCAAAAGGTGCACTTTCAATGTTTTTCATTTCTAGAGTTGTCTACCTGCATATAAGTGTACAATAGTTCTGCACTTTCAACTACTTTCATTTGAATAATGTTCATAATTTCATGTTTAGATTTGTCTATATTTCGTGAGTTCTCCAAAGAAAGAAAAAGTTACGCCTAAGCTAAGGCGCATTCCCTTGTCATGAACATTTTCTTTAATGAATTAGGAGTTCTTTTTTACAATTAATTACCAAACAGGATATTTGGGGAATGTCTCCTACAAACAATCAAACAAGCGCATCTCAGATTTTTCTCCCCGCAAATATGGCACATACGACACAAGATAACAAAAATTTTGCATTCCAAACCTGTATTAACTAAAAGCCAAACACTTTATCTTCAGTATGGGCAATCTCCCCGAAGCATTTCTTGTTTCAGACTTCCGAGACATGATAGATAACAGCAGCCCAGTGTCATCATCAAATCACTTGATCCAACAGACGTTTTATATTTGCATGCATATTTACAATTGAAAAGATAAGTAAGATAAAAACAGGCGAAGAGAAGGCAGTTATAGACTATGAGAGGATCACAAAGTAACCATTTGTGGAAAGAAGTTAGCGCCAGGAACAAAAGCACGGAAATTAAAATGCTGAATGCAAGAAGACAGATCATGCTCAAAGCTGTTAGATTTATCAATTGTCATATGCAAAGCTACTTTATATATTTGGGTAGCACGCATATACGTTAGAGAACAATGTTCATGTTGGAAACATGAAGTAACACCTGTTCAGTCGTACACTATCTGCAACAGTTTTGTATAATTTCACTAGGATGTATGCATAAAGACAAGTGAAGTGCCCAAATTCCACGACTTACCTATATAAATGTTCAAATACTCATTCAAAATCTTGAGCTTACTAAATATAAGAAAAAATGACAAATCAAAACCATAATAATGCCAGTTGAAAACTATTTTGGTATGAAATTACTCCCTTTTGCATGAACCGATTAAGATTGTATATAATCAGCAAAGAGTTAAATAGTTAACCTCTTTAAGACCATTTACTGGAGTATATATGCTCTAATTTCTAGTGGCAGAATTCATAATTCATAGATTCAATCCATTATCCAGTCAGCAGCAGCATTCCTATTTCATAATCCACTGATATTTTGGCAGACATTAGGAATTAATAATGATAAAATTCTATCACCTGCATTTTGTTTTCCCATTTATTCCCTTTTTGTACATCCGCAGAGACACGGCAAAATAATCCATTGGAGCTGAATCTGGGCTGGGTTGCAGGCTTGTGGGTGTGGTCAGCGACTATGAGTGACCTCAAAGGCTCCTGAGCCCATTGATCAGCTATCCACAGAGCAATGCTCAAATAGGTTGATCCTTATGCGGAATATAGAGATATCACTGTCATCTGTACAATTTCAAATGACCAGTACTATTAGAAAAACAGCGGAAAGGAAAGATAGAAGTAAACTGAGAAAAATTGTATTTCTAAAAAGTTGTTTACGATGAGAAAGGATACAACTATTTATAGAAGGTGCTTGTACTTACCATAAATTCGGTCCTAATTCAAAACCCAACTTATGGTTCACCTCATAATATTTACTTATAAAAAGCCTAAAAATACTCTCCCACAAAAGAGTCACCTTCCCTCAAGGTGAAAAGAAGGAAACTGCTTCAAGATGGTTTTCATGGGTTCCCATGGGGCTTGAAATGCTAGTAGGTCAGTCCATTGGATTAGCACCGCAGCAGTTTCCTTGGGAATATAATCATGGCATCTCACGCAATCATTAATTTCAGTAAACTGATCATTGAGAATGGTAACCGAGGCGTCAATTTCAGATCCAATAAGTTCTATCAGGCTGGACTCATCTGGCATCAGATACTGTTTTTCTGTAAAAGCAACCTTTTTCATTAATTTGCTTTTTCAAAAAGAACTTGTGATCTTCTGAATAATGTCTAACTCAGCTTTCGGAGAACCCGTATCAAGCTATATGTTTTGGAGAACCCGATTCCCAGTAATCATTTGAAATCTATGAAATATGGAAATTAGCAAAAAACTACATTTTAGCGTTCCCATAATGACACAGAATGTAGCTGTCTGCTAAACCTCAACATCTTCATGAAGAGATCTTATTTCCAGCTGAGCATCTCCTATATTTGCTCTTAATAATTCCAGAATGGTTGAGATATGCTCACTTTGTGGATGAGCCTGATCCCCAGCAACAAATGCATTTAAATGATCATTGACATTAATCCAAGACCATCCTCTTTCCTTTATTACTCCCTTTGACTTCATTAACTTTCTTATATCTGCAACTTCCTTCCATCTCCCCTTGGCAGCATATATGTTAGCCAGAGTAATATGAGTTCCAGCTGAATTTGGATCCAACCGAAGCAACTGTTCAGCTGTCCATCTTCCACGGTCAACATCTCCATGCTCTCTACAAGCCCTGAGAAAGGTAGACCAAACAACATCGTCAATATGGAATGGCATAGTTCGTATTATGTGCTCAGCTTCACTCAATTGCCCTGCTCTGCAGAGAAGATCAATGATACAACCATAGTGTTCTTTTGAAGGACTGATCTTGTACTCATTAGTCATTTTCAAAAAATAGAAGAGACCAAGATCAACCATTCCAGCATGGCTACATGCTGTCAGAACCCCGATGAATGTCACATGGTCTGGCTTTAGACCAACTATGGAAATCTTCTCAAACAAGTTAATGGCCTCTAGGCTATAACCATGTTCAGCATATCCATTAATCATGGCTGTCCACGATATAATGTCATTCATTTTCAAACTGTCAAAGATTTTTGACGCATCTTGTACACTTCCACATTTTGAATACATACTAATAAGAGCACTATGAACCATTGCTTCATGATCTATGCCAATGCAAAGTACATGTGCATGCACCTGTTTCCCTTGCTCAAGAAGTGCCATGCTTGCACAAACACTCAGTATGCTAGAAATAGCAAATTCATTTGGTTTTGGCCCTTCCCTTCTCATCCATGATAGATAGTCAAAAGCTTCTTTTGCATAACCTCCTTGAGAATAAACAGCAATTATAGTGCTCCAAGATATAATATCTTTTCTAGTTATACCACGAAACACTAATGAAGCTGAAGTCAACAGCCCACATTTTGAATAAAGAGTGATGATGGAATTTGCCACTGACAAAGCATCAACAAAACCAAGACGGAATACATGACCATGTAATTGTTCCCCCCATTTAGCAATAGCAAGATTTGCACAGGCAGAAATTATGGCTGCAAAAGTGAATTTATTAGGAGGGACATCTGATTTTCTCATTCTTTTAAATACTTTCATTGCATGTTCCTCTTCACCCATCTGCACATATGTCGTAATAAGATTTGTCCATGAAACTACATCTGGCATCCTCATTTTTTCAAACAATCGCATGACATAATCTGGTTTTCCACATTTATTATACATGGTTGCTAGAGTATTAATCACAAATGAGCTCTCATCAAATCCTTGTTTTATTGTTTGTGTGTGTATAGCTTTCCCATGATGTAAAAAACTCAAATCAGCTGAAGCTTTTAGAGCAATGGAAAATGTATGTGAATCATAGCCCACTTTTGATCTCCACATTTCAGAAAAGTACAACAGTCCCTCCACACTATAACCCGCATGTACAAGCCCTGCAATAAAGGCAGTCCATGATACTACATTTTTAGCCATCATTGTTTCAAAGACTCTGCAACCTTCTTCTATTTTGCCTACTTTCATGTACATATCTATCAGGGCACTGCTGACAAACACTGAGGTTATCAAACCAGATTTAACTGAAAATCCATGTAGTAATTCTCCAAGGCAAATATTGACACCAAGTGCACATGCCTTGAGTGCAACACTAATCATGAATTGGTCTATTTGAAGTTCAGGCTGGACCCACATATTTGAGAACAGGAACAACGCTTCATATGAATCTGAGGCATTGACATAACCACCTATTAATGTAGTCCACGAAATCTCATCTCTGTGATCCATTTTCTCAAACATATTCCTAGCTTTACAAAGTTGTCTCTGTTTCACTAATTGCTTCAGTTCAGCGTTAACTTCAAGCATATTATGAACAGAATAGACAAATGGAGCTAGCTGTTCTCGGTTTGCCTGCTGGATCAATTCAGAGGCGGTTCCTGTAAATAAATTGTTAGAAATATGATTTAAAACCATTCATGTCTCCTTATACAACAGCTTAATCTTTTGGGGTCAGAAATCTAGATTTTGATCCTTATCACAAAAGTTGAATTTCAGCAGAAGGCAAGTGGGTCTGACCATTTTCCACATTTCAATCTCAAATGGCTCTTGCCTAAGGGGTCATACTAGAAATATAACAAAATCATTCATGTGACTTTATTTCATAGCTTAAGCTTTTGGAATAGTTTTTTTTTCCTATTGAAACAGGTATAAGCTTTTGGATAGTTGGTTCATGAAGGAGCAAAAACTTAAACAAGTTTGAAACTGGATACAAAAACATGAATAGCTTGAAAAAATCCATGCACAGCTTGCTTGAATACTTTTAACTATTATTAATGCACCATTATATGAGCTGTCTAGATTGAGAATCTTAAGTCAGGGCACTATTTTTTCATTATTAGTACACACAAAAAAAATGTCGTAATCAGAAGCATCAAACAAGAAAGTTAATAAGGAAGCCACGTGGCAGAAAATCAGTTTAATTTATCAATCAGTTTAATTCTGAATAATCTGTCACGATTTTTCTTTACGGCATTAATAGTTTAGTGGATGCAAGGCATTTCTACAAATAAGCAAACAATAAACAGAGTTGGGCACGCTAAGACTTCAATTACACAGTTCTTGTAATCTTTTCTCAAATCAATATAATTCGTCGGATTCTATTCATGCTTTGGAATCCCTAAAGTTCTATAGTTCTTCAAATAGTTCCGATTCCTAGTTCTACCTTCATCAAACTTATAATATTAATCAACAACAAAACAAAAATTAAAGAAAGAAACTAGACCTTGCTGAGACGATTCATTTATCAGTTTCAACAATGACAAAACAAAAAATAATGAATGCACACATTCACCTGGAGTGGAACAACTGAGAGGTGGGTCGAGGTTCCTTGAGAATAGAGCCGCGTTTGGATTGCCAGAAAATGGAGGGTGAAGTGCGAGGGCAAGCGAGGAAACATAGCGAGGATGCAGCCAAATGTCTCGGTGGAAGAGGTTAAAGTGTTTAAGGAAAAGGCGCATCCTCGCTATTGCTTATTTGTTTGGCCTGAAACAGCGGGCTTTGCACCTTGCTCCGACCTAACACATTGTCTCCTGGGGGTGTCTCACGCAGAAGAAGAAAAAGGAGCAGCGCCGCCGGCTTCAGGCGGCACCGGCGAGGGCAAGCGGTGGCGACGGTGTGGCTGCCAGGTCCCGGTCCAGATTTCGCATGGAAGAAAAGACGCTGTGGCCGCAGGTACAATCGTGATTCACGCGAGTTGAAACGCAGGGAGGCATCATCGCCGGCAAGGCTTCCGGCGTCGCCGCCGGCGGTCCATGGTGGGCAGAAGGTGATTGTGTCGTGACCCAGGGCTGAGTTTGTGGTTGTGTGCGTTAAAAACGATAAGTAGCTGAGAAGATGAAGATAGATGGAAATCTTTAGGGTTTTAGATGAGAGAAGAAAGTGGGTTGGGGCTGGCCAATCTTTTCGATCTCTCCCCCATTTTTAATCTTGCACCTCTATTTTTGATATTATACACCCAGCTAATTGTTAAGAACGTGTATACGTGTGCAGAGAGATGCGGATGTTAAAATTTAAGTAGTTACTTGATTCTCATATATTTAGAGATATTTTATGTCAGTATTTTTATAAATGTTAAAATTTAAGTAGTTACTTGATTCTCATATATTTAGAGATATTTTATGTCAGTATTTTTATAATATTTTCTGTTAGTAGTGGACCTCTAATTTGTAGCATTTAATTATTTGTTATTTATGTATTTAAAGTTTTGGTTAAGTGAATAATATAGCATTGTATTCTAATATTATTTTTTGTCTCTTTAATATTTTATACTTATTGCAGCAACACGTTTATTTACTTTCAGCCCTTTCACAGTGACCATTTTCTTTCATTCATTTATTTGTAATAGTGGTATCAGAGCCACTACAAATAAAATAATGGCACATAACTTTGTCCAACCATCCATTCCTCGTTTTGATGGACACTACGACCACTAGAGTATGTTGATGGAGAACTTCTTAAGATCCAAGGAGTATTGGCAAGTTGTTTTTGAGGGCATTCAGGAGCTAGAAGTTGTCACAGCAGTGACAGAGGTTCAAAGAAAGGAAATTGAAGGGCTGCGCCTAAAAGATTTAAAAGCAAAAAATTATCTTTTCCAAGCAATTGATCGGTCAATCTTGGAAAACATCCTCTGTAAAGATACATCCAAGCACATTTGGGATTCCATGAAGAAGAAATATCAGGGTTCTGCAAGGGCAAAAAGGCAACAACTTCAAGCTCTTTGTTTAGAGTTTGAAACCTTATGAATGAAATCAGGTGAGTCTGTAACCGATTACTTTTCACGAACAATGGCCATTGTCAACAAAATGTGTATTCATGGTGACAACAAATGATGTTGTTGTGGTTGAGAAGATATTCTGCTTCATGACTCCAAACTTCAATTTTGTAGTTTGTTCCATCGAAGAAGCTCATGTATTGAGTTGCAAAGTTCTTTATTGATTCATGAGCGGAAAATTTGCCCACAAGAGAAGGAGGAACAAGCATTGAAAGCCTCTACAGATAATAATTTCACACACAGAAGAGGTCGTGGTAGAGGAAACAGAGGAAGAGGTAGAGGATACAGTGGTCGTGGTCACCAAAATCATCACCAAGGAGGAGGTCATAGTTATCAAAATTATCACCATGAAGGAGGCTGTGGTTATCAAAATCATCACCAAAGAGGAGGTCGTGGTTATCAAAATCATTACCATCAAGGACGAGGACGAGGAAGTCATAGGTATGGTCATTATCAATCAGAATGTCAAGTTAATTTGGATAATAAAAATGGAGAAAGAACTAACTTTATAGAAAATGAAGAAGAAGTCTCTTTGTTGATGGTTTGTAATGCCAAAGAAGAAAAGCAGAAGAATTTATGGTACTTAGATACAGGTTGCAGCAACCATATGAGCGGTGACAAGTCTGCGTTTTCGGTGTTAGATGAGTCTTTTCGTGACAATGTGAAGTTTGGAGATGATTTTAGAGTCTCTGTGATGGGAAAATGAGAGGTAATAATTCAAACAAAAAGAAATATTGTTCAAACTATATCTAATGTCCTTTTTGTTCCATATTTGAAAACAAATTTGTTGAGTATTGGCTAATTACAAGAAAAGGGATATGAGATTTCTATTAAAGATGGAGTTTGCAAAATTCAAGAGGAAAAATTGGGATTAATTGCCCAAGTTGGTATGACACCTAATAGGATGTTTCCATTATACCTCCACACCATCACTAACTCATGTTTTACAGCAAGGTGGAAAGATGAAAGTTGGCTTTGACATTTTCGATATGGACATTTAAATTTTTGGAGGTTTAAAAACACTACAGCGAAAGAATATGGTGACAGGGCTCCTACAAATACAAATTTCTTTGCAAATATGTGAAGAATGTGTCATTGGTAAACAACATCGGGAACCATTTTAGAAAGGCAAATCATGGAGAGCAAGGAAGGCACTAGAGCTTGTGCATTCAGACCTGTATGGACCCATCACTCCAATGTCAAATGGAGGTAAACGGTATTTTATATCGTTCATTGATGTTTTTAGTAGAAAAACTTGGGTTTATTATTTGCATGAAAAATCTGAAGCTCTCACAACTTTTAAAAGTTTCAAAGCTTTAGTTGAAAAGGAAGTAGGGACTCCAATCTAGGTATTGCGCAGTGATCGTGGTGGAGAATACAATTCAGAAGAATTTATTAATTTCTGTGAAGAGCAAGGTATAAAGAAATAATTGACTGCAACATACACACCTCAACAAAATGGCATATGTGAAAGGAAGAATCACACAATTTTGAACATGGTACGAAGTCTTTTAGCAAGCAGGGAGTGCCAAAAGCCTTCTGGCCTGAAGCAGTTAATTGGAGCATACATATTCTAAATAGAAGCCTTACAGTAGTTGTTCAAAATATGACACCACAAGAAGCTTGGAGTAATCAAAGACCGGCAGTAGATTATTTCAGAATCTTTGGGTGTGTTGCTTATGCCCATATCCTAGATCAGAGGAGGAGAAAGCTTGATGATAAAGGAGAAAAATGTATTTTTCTTGGTATTAGTGAGCAATCAAAAGCTTACAAATTATACAATCCTATTACCAAGAAAATGGTGATTAGTCGTGATGTGTTGTTTGATGAGGGCATGTTTTGGAATTGGGATACAAGTAAAGTGAAACATCAAATACAAGTTGATTTTAACTATGAAGATGAAGAAGGGCAACAACCACAAATAACACAAGTACAAAGTGAGCAACAAGTTGAACTAGTCGCATTGAAGCTTACTTTCTAAAAGAAGGCTTTCACAAGTGTCCATATGAACATACACTTTTTACTAAGGTTTGTGATAAAAATAAGATTCTTATTGTTAGCTTATACGTTGATGATCTTATTTTTACTAGGAGTGATGTTGACATGTTTAACAAGTTCAAAGAGTCTATGATGATTGAATTTGATATGACTGATCTTGGCATGCTTCATTATTTTATAGGCATTGAAATAATGCAATCTACTGTTGGAATTTTTATTTTTCAGAAGAAATATATGCAAGATATTTTAAATAGGTTTTAGATGCAGAATTGCAACTCTGTTTGCACTCCTACTAAAGTAGGAATGAAACTTATTAAAGATCCTGAAGGGAGGAAGCTTGACAACACTATCTACAAGCAAATGGTGGGAAATCTGATGTATTTGACTGCCACAAGACCAGACATTATGCATGTTGTAAGTCTCTTTAGCAGGTTCATGGAATTCCCAAAGGAAATTCATCTTTTAGTTGCAAAAAGAATACTTCGATATATGTGTTAGTGAAAAACCAACACGACAAGTGCACCGGTCGCACATAGCAAGTAATAAGTATTTTATCATTCTCTCCCAAGGAACTTGTGCAACGCGTGACAACTTTCACAATTCACAACTCAATTAGACACAAAGTTCATAAAAATACTAAAAAACTCTTTTTGTATTTTATGAAACAGTTGGTGTGCAACAAGAAATTACGATTTGTCAAGATTAGACTTCAACCATTTCATTCTCATGCATTCTAAATTATCCCAATTCCATATTCATGTTAAAATCAATTCATAAGAATACTCAAATCATATTCCTAGAGCCTTTGAGCCTATGATCACTCATTAAGTTTCAATTGCTTGAATCCTCAACAAGTGAAATCATGCATTAGTTTCAAGAATCTAAGATTACTAATGAACCAAGTTTTGTTCCTAGATACAAGCATCCATTAGGTATTTAATTTCAAATCTAGATTCTAAAGATGTTTCCCAACACCTCAAGAATCATAAATTCAAGCATGGGAACAATCCAAATCAAGTATTAAGCATGGAAATCAAATACTAACATGAATTGGAAAAGCATATAAATTAACAATACAAGTTTACACAAGAATTCAATGTTTTACATCGAATCTCAACAAATAGAAATTGCTCTTCATGGTGGAGAACCTAGGGTTTTACAAAATTGAAGAATAGGGAAGAAATTGGAACCATAAAGTAGAAACAATCCCTCTCCCAAGGTTCTTGAATACTGCTCCATGGTTCAATTGCGCCTCCCATTCGCATCTTCGCTTTCAATTTCGTAGCCCATCATCCTCTCCAACCCAAAAGGGGTAACCTCCATGGACGAAGAAGGAAACCTAAGAAGGAGAAGGGAGAGTTGCCCAACACCCCCAATAGCCTCCAAGAGCCTCTCCCAAGCACCCAAGGTGTTTTTCTTCGTGCAAAATGAGCAATCCCCTAATACTCTCGTAGAAACATGATTAAATAACCATATTCGCGTATTGGGGTCAATATTCTCGCCCAGCGGCTTCATTCTCGCCCAATGAGGCCTAAAATCGACGTTCCCAGACATGTAACTCGCTGGGCAAGCCATATTTTCGCCCAACGACTCGAATACTACAGTTCTGGTCTGTCATTTTTGCCCCGCGAGCCACCAGCTCGCCTAACGAGTGACCCTGGTGCCCAATGGTCGTTTTTTGGCCTTCCAAGGGTGGTCCAAGGTAGTATATACATATAGGTGAGTCCTTTCTCCATGTTTGCAGTGTTGGACTTGATCTCGGTGCCCCTCGACATGATTATTTGTGTAAAAGTCAATATTTCATGTCCAATCATGCTTCCTTGAGCTTTAGCTTGTTTTCTTCCACCAAAATTGCTTCCTATTGTTTTATTTCACACACTCATAATATAGATTAGAAGTAAAAAAAGTATAAAACAACTAAAATACGAAACAATGCAAAAACAACATAAACTAGAGGATTAAACAAGATAAAACTTATGTAGGAGTTGATTTTATTCACGAAACTTAGCATTAATAAAAGGTAGAAAACAACGTTATCAATTTGAAAGGCACTACTAGTTATGGTTTGCTCTATAAAAAGGGTGGAAAAACAAATTTGTTTGGCTTTACTAACAGTGATTATACTGGTAATCTGGATGATAGAAAAAGTACTTCAAGATATGCATTTATGTTGGGCTCAGGGGTTGTTTCATGGTCATCAAAGAAACAACCAATTGTCACTTTATCTACAACTAAAGCAGAGTTTGTGGCTGCAACAGCATGTGCCTGTCAAGTTGTTTGGTTGAGGAAAATACTTGGAGAATTATTGTAAGACCCGGGAAAATTAAATAGTTAATTAAGAAGTTATTTAATAAATGCGGGTAATGGAAGCCTTTAAGGCATTTAATGCAGAGGGACATGACGTGGAAAAGTGCTGGCTCATGTGGTTGAGAGTACTTTGTTTGTGTGAGAGGACTTGGGTTCGAGTCCTATGTATGCCAATTGTGTGACTTTGGAAATTCAAGGGTGTGTGTTCAAATCCCGTTCATAACAAAATTGCTCTCTTTATTTTTGCTAATGAAATGGTGGTCTGAATGTGAAAGAGTGGGAAAACTCTAGAGACAAAGGGCAACCAAGGGAGTTGGGAAAACAACCCATAATGGGCCTTAAAAATGCATTTAGAGACACTTAAAAGAATCAGAATTTTGTTTTTACTAATTACCATACAATCAAGCACAACACACAACCATAATTCTTACACCAAAATTCCTAAGTAAATTTATTATCACAAAACCATCATTGCAGTAATGCGTGACACATTTCTCAAGCTAGAGATATCTAATCGACGATCCAACCGATTAAACCATAAAATAGCATGTTATGAACCAAATGTCAAAATTTGAGATCAATCCAACGGTTAATGAGTCGGGAAAGTCAATTTTACTAAAATTGCGCATATTAGAAAAAGAACATAGTCGCCCAGCGACCCAGGGCACTCACCCAACGACTCCAGAGTATGAAAAATAATGTCAAATATCACAGTTCCATGAATATTTGAAACCCTAACTTGGAAATACACCAAAAATTAACGTTTTCTCCAATCTTGTCTCATATTCCACGAAACACTAATCACATAAAATAGAAATAACGTGAAACTCTAGCTTCCCTTACCTTACTCAAGCTTAGCCAAACGAAACAGGACCCCAAGGAGAACACCACAACTCTAGAAACAGACTTAATCTGAAAATATTGGCACACGAAAACACAAGAGGATTATTAGGACGAACCCTAGGTAGAGCCACAACAAGACAATTGGAATAAGAAGGTTGGGGGGTCTACTTACTTGGAGATACGAGTTCAAACAGTTCCAAATCAAGAAGATTCGCTAATTTAAGGAGGCAAAAATTTGTACGTGAGCTGCTCAAGAGTTTGAGGAAGGGAAGAGATATATTTTTTGTAAAATGAAGCACAATGAGGAGTAAGGGACCGTAAAGGGGTCTTAGGGGTCCTCATAATGGACTGACTCTGAACCCTTAAAAGGGCCAGACCCAAACCCCTTTTTAGAATAGAATTTAAATAGAAAAAGAGTCTCACAATAATAATTTTATTATTAACACATCTATTTTCACTTATGTTACTAAATATGTCTTTTAGATAATTTTTTTAAACTCAGTTAACTATTCAGAATTAAGAAAAAATACTGAAAAAATAAATTACCTATAACAAATTATTCAAATTACTTATTGTATAATTATTTTTCATATAACTAATTTATAATTTAATACTATTTTTGTTTTAATAATTATTATAATAATACATTTTTTTATTTTTACATAAAATAATCGTGATCAACTAATTAATTATAAATTTGATATCAGAACTCATTACCATTGGTTTGTTTAAATTGGATTAAGCTAAAAGTTCAAATTAATTTGATTTGAAGGTTTTTAATCGACTAATTTAAAATCAATAAATTATTTTTTATCGCATGATTCCAGAAAAGTCACCAAGATATAAACCCAAGCAAGCTAGCTTGAATCTGCACCACTCAGCCACACACACCACAAAACATTACCACCCTCACCACCACTCCACCCATGCTTCTCTGAAATTTTCTTTCATCATGGCCGTTCGGGCAGTCGCCACCTGCTCCTTCTTCCGCCCTCCTTCTCCGCCCCTATTATCCTCCGCCCTCCGCCTCTTCTCCTCTCGCTTCCGCTGCTCCGGCTCCCTCCGTCATGGCGCCAAAATCCACGGCCGCTCCTTCCACTCCGTCTTCGACAGCGTCATGGAAGAGCTCCATGCCGCGCGCAAAAGCCGCCACAAGCGTGTCTCCGCCGCGGGTTCCAGGTACTCTACTACTCTCTCCCTAGGAAGGCTTATTGTCATATCTTCTATTTCAAATAAACAACTCTAGTGAAAATATCGATTTAACAGATAACAAGAGCTTAGAAACATTCTTTATTTCACTACTTCGGTATCAATACAGATAGAAACTGTTTATATAGAAAACAACTAAACAGAAGGAGGAGTAAAACTGATTAACTAAATTCTAACTCTGAGGCAAGTTAATCACCAATAAACTCACTAACTCCTAACTCTGTAGGAGGTTTATGACTAACAACTGTCTTTGTGCCTTCATAAACTGCAGACTTGAAACATAAGGCATGTTTGGATTAAGTTTTCTTCATCTCCATAAGCACTTCTTAGATAATAAATAAAAAAGAAACAAAATTAGTTTTTCTGCAAGCTATTCTATGTATAAACAAATGGCTTGAAACTTTTCAATATCAACTTCTTCACATTCTCTCCATAACAGAAGAGAGCGTTAAATTAATTTGAACCTTGTTGCCCAGTGAAAAATAACAGTTTCTAACATGCTATTGGGAACCAAATCACCCAAGGAGCAAGGCTGATGCTGTCTGTCATGCAAAGGCTTTGTAAGCTAGTGACTTAAAAGAATATACAAACAAAAGCGTGCTTCATGTTCAAGGATCCAAAAATGGTATTCTGTTTTTATTTTAAAGGAGAACGGGAAAAGTTAGCAGCTGAACAATTTTCTGAAAAACTCCTGTCAAGGAAATTCTGTGGAGGAATAAGTAATTATATACAAAATTTGAAAATATTGTCTTTTCATTTTTTATTTGTTTATGTTTTTGTTTCTGTTTACAGGAAAATTATTAATAAGATCTAGTGATTTCAAACTTTTAAGTTACCTCAAAATTGTTAATAAGATATAGTGGTTTCAAACTTTTAAGTTCCTAGAGTCATATTTGAAATAACTGCCATAAAAATCATGAATTGTAATTTTTGTGGAAAGCTTGATCTTGTATTTTCTAGCATTTTGATTGCTTCAATTATTGATTTATTTTTATGGTTTTGGAAGCACCGGATTGTTGAATGAAGAGCTTGTTGAGGATAGACTTGCAAACCGTTCATTGCAAAAAGGGTTGCTTTTGGAATTCAAGAAGGATTCTGATAGAGTATTGCTAGCAGTAGCTCAGAGACCTGATGGCAAGAAGAACTGGATGGTTTCTGATCAGGTTCTAGTAGAAACAACATAATGCGGCATGTTTAATAGGTTGCTAGGTGTTGGATCTTGCATTTTTATACATGCTAAATTTTGCTGGATTATGTGTAGTCTAACTTTTCATTGGTTTTGTTGGGCTGAAGAATGGTGTCACTTCTTCCATCAAACTGCAGCAAGTGACATATATCGTTCCTGGTATTGATAATTTTGACCAAGCAGATATCACAGATTTTGCACTAAAGGCCCAGGATAACATGGTCAGTTCAAGTGTTCCACAATGGCGATGGTAACATATAAGCTAATTTATAACTCTTTACATTTGCCAATTACTAAATTCTGGATGACATGCAACAGGACCCATCTCTACTTGAATATGCTTGGGTTGAGCTCCTAGAAAAGAATAAGTCTGTCACAGTTGAAGAGTTGGCTGAGGTAATACGATTTATTGACTAGATGTCAAAACATGTTATTTTTATCCTTACTTGAGTTGCTTGTTCTGCAGATAATTTTTGGCAGCACCGAGCCCCTTGAGAGCTATTCCGCTCATCTCTTGCTATCAAAAGATGAAGTATACTTTACTGTATTGGAGACTAAAGGATCTCGTTCCATTTATGGACCTCGACCGAGTAGGCAGGTAGATGTATTAGTTTCTTTGTTGCTCATTTGCTCGTGGGAGAGTCTTCTGTTGCTTTAGGTGTTTTATTTTTACTCATTATGAATTGCTTGTAAACTAGGATCAGAGAGTAGTAGTATAAATCCAGTACTTGCGAGCACTAGGTAATTACTATGATGAATCAACTATCTAATTAAACACCAATTGATAAAGTAATAAAATATAGGTTAAAATACTTTGTTGGTCTTTATTTTTGTACCAAAATCTCAATTTGGTCCTTATATTTTTATTAGTCTCAATTAGGTTCACATTTTTGTAAATCAGTAACAATTAGGTCCTTTCCGTTAGTATGGAACTAACACCGTTAAGTAGGTGCCACGTGTCAGCTCCTCATTTTTTTGAATTTTTTGATTTTTTTTTGAATTTTTTTTTGAACTTTTTTTTTTGAATATTTTTGATTTTTTTTAAAAAAATATTTATGTCATGTTTCACGTCTGTAGTGTGCCACGTATCAATCTAATATGGTGACACGTGTCAAATTATTGTATGAATCTCAATTTGGTTTTCATATTTGTTAATTTGATTTGATTTCAGTCCCAAATATTTTTAAAAATTTTCAATTTCATGTGCTTCAAATTTCGACCAAATTTAATTTTTATATAGATGTTATGATGATACTTTTTGTTAGATGATATAATATTTTGTTTAGTAGTTTGCCTCAACCCATTATGTATTTTTGGGTTTGGCCCATTATGATTATAAATAAATAAAGTATCCTTTGTGTAGGGTTTACACAAGGGAGATTAATCCCAAAATCCTTTTTCATCTTATTTTACATGGTATCTAGAGCTTAGGTTAGTTTACTGCAGCCACTGTCCTGCTGCTCATTGCCGCCGCTTCTGCCGCCGTCACCGTCGCCTCCGCCGCCGTCGCCGGAGTTGTAGGTTTGACCGACGACCAGACGATTTTGTTCGTCTCGGCCAAGCGACTCCAACGCCGTAGAGATCGCCACCATCAGAGCTCTCACGCGCCGCCGCAAGCTCCAGCAGCCGCCACTTCTCCGCCGCGCGTGACGGTGCATCGTCGGTCTTTTTCCGCGCCGATCACCTTCGCCTGAGTCGCCTTCTTGAGCTCTTTCTGGATCTGTGGTTGTTGTTTCAATCGGAGCACCTTGAATTTTTAGGGTTTCTCCCTCTATGGCTTCTTCCGCTGCCACTTCGGGTGTGTCGTCTTCAAGCACCCCTCTGTCTGAACCCTCTGTTTATACCAACTACGTCAATGTGCATTTATCCATTGACAAGTTAGATGGCACAAATTACGCGACATGGGCATCCGATATCAAACTTTGGCTCAAGAGTCAAGGATATGAAGATCATCTCACCTAGAGTGTAACTACAGTTGCTGCAGATGAAGTTTCTCGCTGGACGAAAATTGATGCCCAATTATGCATCGTCATTAAGTCCACCATTACCTCTTCGTTAAAACAAATGTTTCGTTCATACGAAACATGTTCAGACGTTTGGGCATAGGCCAAGTTATTATACACCAATGACACTCAGCATCTTTATGGTGTTTGTCAGGATCTTCTCACGGTTGTTGCTCCGCGGAGTCCTGGTCCCATGGTTGAATATTTGGGCAAAATTCATGCTCTTCTCCATGAGTTTAATGAGTTATTACCTCCGGCCTCCACTCCAGCCGAAGAACTTGAGCAACAATTAAAGTTCTTTATGTTGTTGGCATTACATGGTCTTTCCGATGAATATTCCCATGTTCGTGACCAGATTTTGGGTCTCTTGTTGTGTCCAACTTCACTGCTACTAGTTTTGCCCTTTTACGCATGCCAAGAAGACAAGTTATTGATACATCTACTTGTGTTGATGACTCCTCAGTCTTGGCCTCTCAGCGGGATGATCGCAATCGTTTTCGCAAGCCGGGAAAGGGACGACCCAAGTGTGACCATTGTGGCAAGTTAGGCCACAAGATTGACAAGTGTTATGCTCTTCATGGACGTCCTCCTCGGTCTGCTGCAGTGGTTCACTCTGATCCTCCTTCCCGATCAACGACTGTGGATCCTGCTTCATCTGATACCGCATGGCACCTTGCCATTTTCAATGACTTTCTCAAATGGTATGAGGAACGTCAGAGTTCTAGTTCCACTACATCTGCCTTTGTTGCACGCACAGGTACATCATTTGTTGGCCTGACTCATTCTGATTCTCTTGGTCCTTGGGTTCTTGACTCAGGCGCCACAGATCATATTACTGGTAACAAATCTTTGTTTTCTTCTTTGTCGTGTTCGGATCATTTACCCTCAGTTACAATGGCTGATGGGTCTAGAGTCTCATCTCATGGTGTTGGTACTGTTAACATTTTTCCATCCATATCCATTGATCATGTTCTTTATGTTCCTAGGTCTCCATTCAATTTATTATTCGTCAGTCGTCTAACTCGTTCTCTTGATTGTATTATTTCCTTTACCAAAGATTCTGTTTGTTTACAGGACCGGAGTTCGAGACACATGATTGGCACCAGATGTGAGTCTCATGGTCTGTGTCATCTTCGTCCTCCTTCACATGTTGGCGTAGCTATGGAATCACCATCCCTTCATCATGCACAATTTGGTCATCCCAGCCTTGCCAAACTGCAACAACTTGTCCTCAGCTTGTCCAAGTTATCTAGTTTGTTGTGTGAGTCTTGTCAATTAGGAAAGCATAGTCGTAGTTCTTTTCCTTGTAGTGTCTCACAACGGGATTTGTCCTCTTTTGCATTAGTTCATTCGGACATTTCGGGACCTAGTCGTGTTAAATCTACTTTAGGTTTTCAGTATTTTGTTACTTTTATTGATGATTATTCAAGATGTATTTGGTTATATTTAATGAAAAATCGTTCTGAGTTGTTCTCTATTTTTCAATCATTCTTTCATGAAATTAAAACTCAGTTTGGGATTTCTATTCGAAATTTGGGAGTGATAATGGTCGTGAATATCTTTCTCAATCCTTCAAACATTTTATGGCTTCTTAGTGCATTCTTCATCAAACATCATGCGCTTATACACCCCAACAAAATGGAGTGGCTGAGCGCAAGAATAGACACCTTATTGAAACAACTCGCATTCTTTTAATTCATGGTGCAGTTCCTTCATATTTTTGGGGTGATGCGGTTCTTACTGCTTGTTATCTTATTAATCGCATGCCTTCTTCAGTCTTGCATAACCAAGTTCCTCATTCTATTTTATTTCCTCACGACCCTCTTTACCCTTTACCTCTTAAAGTCTTTGGGTCCACATGTTTAGTCCTGGCCTGGATAAGTTGTCTTTGAGAGCACACAAATGTGCTTCTTAGGATTCCCACTCTCACAAAAAGGGTATAAGTGTTTCTCTCCTTTCCTCAACTGTCATTTTATCTTCACTGATGTCACCTTTGACGAGTCTTCTTTTTACTTCACACACCCTTTTTCTCGTTGTGAGCCACCATCTACTACTATAGATATCCCTGTTGTGTGATCCTCCTAGTGTGCCCACTTCCAGTGCCACCTCGGATTCTCCTCAGCCACCTCCGAGTATACCTATTGCAGATAGACCACCTCTTCAAGTTTATAGCAGAAGACACCATTGCCAACCACCACCATATGACTCACATCAAGTGTCGAGTTATTTGTCTCCTCTGGTTCCAACAACTGAGTTTGATATTCCCATTGCCCTTTGTAAAGGTATGCGTTCTACCCGTAATCATTCCCCTCATTATGCTACTTTGAGTTATCATAGAATCTCTCCATCTTTCTATACATGCCTTTCGTCTATTTCCTCTTTGTCAATTCCAAAATCTTTAGGTGATGCATTAGCCCACCCTGGTTGGCATCAGACCATGCTTGATGAATTGAGTGCTCTCAGGCATAGTGGAACATGGGATCTTGTCCGATTACCATCTGGAAAATCTGTTGTTGGTTGCAGGTGGGTCTATGCCATCAAAGTTGGCCCTAATGGTACTGTTGACCGTCTCAAAGCTCGTCTTATTGCCAAATGTTACATACAAATCTTTGGTTTGAATTATGGTGATACCTTTTCTCCCGTGGCCAAGATGGCATCTGTTCGCTTATTCATTGCCATGGCTGCTCTTCGACAATGGCCTCTTCACCAACTTGATGTCAAAAAGGCATTCCTCAATGACGATTTGAATGAAGAAATTTATATGGAGCTACCTCCGAGTTTTGATGCTCAGGGGGAGTCTTCTGGATTGGTTTGTCGTCTTCACAAATCTTTATATGACCTAAAGCAGTCTCCTCGGGCCTAGTTTGGAAAATTCAGTAGTGTTGTTCAACAATTTGGCATGTCTCGCAGTGAAGTGGATCAGTCAGTTTTTTATCGTCACTCCAGTGCTAGATGTATCTACTTAATAGTATATGTTGATGACATTGTTCTCACAAGAAGCGACAACCTTGGCATCTCCCTCTTAAAGCAACATCTTTGTCGTCATTTTCAGACCAAAGATCTTGGAAAACTCAGGTATTTCTTGGGTATTGAAGTAACACAATCCAATAGTGGTATTGTCATATCTCAGAGGAAATATGCATTGGATATTTTGGAGGAAACTGGGTTAATGAATTCTAAAGCTGTAGAAACACCCATGGATCCTAATATTAAACTTCTATCTAAACAGGGGGAGCTATTCTCAGATCCTTAACAGTATAGACGATTAGTTGGAAAGTTGAATTATCTTACTGTTACTCGTCCTGATATTTCCTTTGTTGTAAGCGTGGTGAGTCAATTCCTTAATTTCTCATGTGAAGAACATTGGAATGCAGTCATTCGCATATTAAAGTATATCAAAAGCTCTCCTGGAAAAGGTTTACTATATGATCCCAACTCTGATACAAAAGTTGTATGCTATTCAGATGCTGATTGGATATTGTGTCTCGATTGGTGGTAATTTGATCTCTTGGAAGAGTAAGAAACAAAGTGTTGTGGCAAGATCTAGTGCAGAAGCGGAATATAGAGCTATGGCTTTAGTTACTTGTGAACTTGTTTGACTTAAGCAATTGCTTTAAGAATTGCAATTTGGAGATGTCACTCAAATGGCACTCATCAATCAGGCTACTCTTCACATTAGCTCTAATCCTGTCTTTCATGAGAGGACCAAACACATTGAAATTGTCTGTCACTTCATTCGAGAAAAAATCCTATCTGGGGACATCAAGACTGAGTTTGTCAACTCAAGTGATCAATTAGTAGATTTTTTCACTAAGTCTCTTCGAGAACCTAGAATTGATTATCTTTATAACAAGCTTGGTACATACGATTTGTATGCACCAGAGGGAATGTTAGATGATATAATATTTTGTTTAGTAGTTGGGCTCAGTCCATTATGTATTTCTGGGTTTGGCCCATTATCATTATAAATAAACTATCCTTTGTGTAGGGTTTACACAAGGGAGATTAATCCCAAAACCCTTTTTCATCTTATTTTACACTTTTATTACAAATGATATTTCTATTACAAATTTTAAACAATATTAAATTTATTTAAATATATATTTTACATTAAACTTTATTTTAATTTTATTTTAAAATTATAAATATATAGATTTATAAATTTATATTTTTGAAATATTTGTATAACATTAAATATCAACAATTTTTTAGAATTGGCTTAAAAATAACAATTTTATAAATGCAAATGTAAAATTTTAAAACAATTGTATAACAAATTAAAATAAATACATTTAAAATTTTAATATTAAATACACTTAATATTATTAAAATATTTAATAAAAATAATCATAACATTATATAAAAGTAAAATTTGGTCTAAATTTGGAGCGCATGAAATTGAAAATTTTAAAAAAAATTTGGGACTGAAATCAAATCAAATTAACAAATATGAAGATCAAATTGAGATTCATACAATGATTTGACGCGTGTCACTATATTAGATTGACACTTGTCACCATATTAGATTGACACGTGGCACATTACAGACGTGACACATGGCATAAATATTTTTTCAAAAAAAATTAAAAAAATTAATTTTAAAAAAGAATATAAAAAAAGTTTATAAAATTCAAAAAAACGAGAAACTGACACGTGGTACCTACTTAACTGTGTTAGTTCCATACTAACAAAAATGACCTAATTATTATTGATTTACAAAAATGTTGACCTAATTGAGACTAATAAAAATATGAGGACAAATTGAGATTTTGGTATAAAAACGAGGACTGACATGTATTTTAACCTAAAATATATTACGGAACTCTGTAATTACACTGAGATATACTTACTTTCCTAGAGACAAAGAGAATTAATGAATCTAGGTGGAAAAGAGAATTAATGTTGAGTTAGCTTTCAGTTAATGCATATGTTGGGGCGGGGAAGGGGAATTCTGTTAGAGGAGACTCTGTTAGTATGATGTTGCTAATAGGTCAATAGGTCAGTGGGGGAAGACGATGGGGTATTGATTCTGATTGTATTGAGTGAGCAAGGAGAGCCCCTCTTTGGATAGGAGCAATGGGCTCCCGTCATCTTTTTGCTTGCTGTAAGAGCTTGGTACCTCCTTTTTTTTTTATTGAATAATAGGATTATACCCAAATCTTTTCTCGGATTTCTATGAAATTGCTATATATTAATAGAGACTTGCAGGAATATGGATTATGTTTTTCGGAATCATACTTGATACAATAAGTGGTAAAAATAAGAAAGGGGAAATAAATAAGTACACTAATCTAATATTTGCCCAATAAACGGTATAATTAAATAAAAATATTACAAATTATAATTACAAATAATTCTGATATGACCTAGGCTCAACCAGAATCTATTTGATTTTTGGGCTGTGGTTATCATACATGACTGCAAGAGTTATTTTCTTTGCATAGGTGTCATTGTAGGGTTACTAAAATAGATTTGTCATTATAAAACGAGTTATTTTCTATCACGTAATCTTAATTATTAACTACCTCCGAACTTGATCTTAGTTCCCACCACTGCCATAAAAATGTGACGATAACTTACTGTACGGACTGTCCTTAGATAGTGGACTTCGAACCTAACTCTTCCTCAACTAAACTGGTTTGATTTACTAGTTGTTTTGAGAAATGAAAATAAAAAAAATATTTTTTTTTGAAACAGGTTGAGGAGCTCTCTCACAGGAAGCTTGCAAAGGAGGCTGCTGAGAAAGAATTTCAAGAGTTTATTGAATTACTGGCCTCTGTGAAGTCCATGTCTTTACAAGATAAACCTCCGAAATCTTCATGGACCAATGATGAGAATAATTGGAGTAGAATTGAGTCACTTGTAGCATATGCTATTGATGCATGTAAAAGTGACGAACAAAGAAAAACAGCTGGGATGGTAACTTTTCCCGCATAAATTTTTTTGATTTAATGTACCACTGCAGCAATTAGGGTTTGTTTGGACTACAAGCACTTGTATAGAAAATAAGAAGAAAAAAATCAAATGGACTTCTCCATAAGCTAAAATTAGCTTATGCACAAGTTAAAAGAGAAAATTTAGAGATACGAGAGAACTTCTACATATTATAGCTTCTCTAACTTAGCTTCTATGCTCCATGGAGAGTTTTATTTAAATATTTTTTTTCCTGTAAGTGTTTTATAATCCATCCATACAGGTGCTTAGTGTTTTTCTTTTTGTCTGCAAAAAATATGAAGCGATAAGAAAACAGTGAAGTGTAGAACTTTGAATGAGATTCAATATATATTTATATAACTAAGAATTGGATCAAATAAAATACTGTGAAGCTATGCATATCCCAGTAGCAATTACTTATCTTGGCATGAGAAAGGATGATTTGGTGGATCCTTGCTTTGTAGTTTAGTATAAAATCATTGAATAATAATGCATCTCTAGAATGTTGTTTATTGTTAAAGATGAATTTAATAAATTCTCCTGTGTTGCTATCAGATACTGAAGGAATTGGGTCTGGCAAAGACAAGTTCCTCAGCTGTTAAACTTCTGATAGATATTGGATATTTTCCTGTACATATCAATCTTGATCTTTTGAGGTCTGGAATTCCCACTGATCATTCGGAAGAAATCATATCTGTTGCTCAGAGTCTTTTATTGGACACATCTGATCCAGACAAGGTAGGTTTCATTTTCTTGACAATGTTGCTCAAATATGAAATCAATCATATTTGTTTTAACGATAGGATTCTTTATATTGATATTTTAAGTTGCACGGAATTAATATGATAAAACTTTTTGATGCATCTTGAATTTGGATATAATAAAAAAATCAATGAGTGTCTTGCTCAGCAGGGAACAATATAAGAAAACCTTATATCCTATTACATTCAACTATTGGCTAGTTACAATAACAATCATAAGTTTAACATTTCCCTGGAGCATATAAATTATATGCACCAGATGTGGAACATATAAACTGAATTTTAGGCCTTCTCAAGGACTTAGTGTGAACGAGTAGTTAGAGCTGATAAATCCCGCATGGACTTCCTTGGACAACAACTTCTCCATGATAAAATGACAATTGATCTCTCTATCTGTTTTGTCCTCTCATGAAATACAGGATTGTTAGCTATATGAAGTGCTGCTTGATTATCAAAATACAACTTCATCTACACAACTTTACAAAACTTCAATTCTTGAAATTGTTTATTCCACACAAATTCTAAGTGGCCAAAGGCATAGATCTATATTAAGCTTTTGCACTGGATTTGGCAACAACATTTTGTTTTTTGCTCTTGAAGAGAATATTCCCTCCAATGAATATAAAATATCCGGTGGTTGATCAATTGTTAATGGGGCAACTGACCTAATCTGAATCACAATACCCTATAATTTAAGTATTTCCTTTGTTCTCATACAACAATCCTTGTTCTGGAGTCTTTTTGATGCATCTTAGAATGCAAATTACAACATTCCAATCATCAATGTAAGAATTCCTCATGAATTGACTATCAAATCCAATAGCATAAGAAATGTTAGATCCTGATATACTGAGATAAATGATTTTTCTCAGCACCCTCTTATATCTTTCTAGATCTGAGAAAATTTCACCTTGGTCTACGGTCAACTTTTTGATTTGGATGCATGACAATTTAGGCTTGCAATTTTCCAACTTTGTTTCCTCTAAAGTGTTGAGCATATTTTCTTTGTGCAAATACCTTCCTTTGAGTCATTTAAGTACCCATAAAGTATTTTAGATAACCAAGATCTCTACCTTGAAAATGGTTGAATAAGTGCTCCTTTAGTTGAGAGATACTAGTGGCATTGTTCCCTGTAATAACCATATCATCAACATAGACCATTAGGTAAACGCATTTCTCAAGAGATGTATGCCCACAGAAAACGTCCAAAAACTCAAAAACTCCATAGTATGACTGCATTCAACAAACTAAGCTCAAAGTGATTGCTTTAGTTCATTGGGAGTGGTGTAATACACACATACTATACTCCCATTTAGCAATAAATCTCGGGGGTTGTTCTATCTACAATTTTTCCTTGAGATCACCACAAAGAAAACATTTTTAATGTTGTTAAGAAGTGGACTTCAAGCCTAACTTAATCTCACAAAACCGGCTTGTAAGGTGAGGTTTGCACTCTTATTAACACGTGGCGTGAGACTAGACATTAATGAGTGATCCAATAGTGGGTGGAATTATATGCTCAAGAAACAGAAATCTCGTTAGGATAGGCTAACAATGCTTTGAAACCATGTAGAATTGTATATATTCTGAATGTATTGTGTGTCTAATGTAGACCACACAATATGTATTTATACTATTGAATAGAATCAATTACAATAAAGACACCAAATAATTAGGAATCAACCATACTAACTTACGAGATTATGTAATGGTTGATTTCCTAGAAATGTGTAACAGCCGATTATATTCTAACAACGTTATGTTGGTGAAGTGGCCAATGGTGAATAGCAACTATCGCAAGGAAAATCCTAATTGTGTTGATCTTGGCCAAAATAACATTTGTATCCATTTTGAAGGCGAGAATATTCTAGAAAAGCACATTTATTAGCCTTTGTGTATAGTTTGTCTAAAGCTACAAAAACATTATGAACAAAACAAGTACAACTAAACATTCTAGGAGAGCCATGAAATAAAGAAACATTATGAACAAAACAAGTACAACTAAACATTCTAGGAGGGCCATGAAATAAAGGACCATTGGGAAAAATAATAGTGAGGAATTTAATTTTCAAGAGAGAAAGAAGACATTCTATTTATTAAAAAGCTATGTAGTGAGGATTGCATCGTAGCAATGATGTATGAGGACATTTGTATTCAACATTAGAGGTTGTGTAGATTAAATAAGGTGTCTATTCTTATTCTATATAATGCGATTTTGATGTGGTGAGGGAGACAATTGGACCGATGTAAAATTACCTATGAGGACAAAAAGAAAGCTCAACAAAATTGGTTTTAGCATTGTCACTTCAGAAGATTTTAATTATTTTTCAAATTGGTTTTTATCTCATTAAAGAAAGGCATGAATATGAACAAATGTTCAGATTTGTCTTTCGTTAAATAAATCGAATTAAAATGGGAGGATTCATCAACAAAGGTTACAAAATATTTAAAACCAAAAGATGTGACACAAGGTGTCCAAATATCTGAATGAATCGTAGAGAAAACTGAGTTACATGTTTTTTCAGTTTGTTTTTTAAATGATGACCTAACATATTTTAGTGTATTTGGTTCCCATCCAACGCAGAAGCAACAATGTAAATTTTTTACCCTAAACATATTTTAGTGTATTTGGTTCTCATCCAATGCAGAAGCAACAATGTAAATTTTTTACCCTTTAATTGATTTTGGAAACAAAACACATACTGTTTATGCATTAGAAAATCAATTCTAACCAATTCTACATTACTTTGATGCCGAACCAAACACGCATTTACTAGTTGACATGATTCACATTCTAACACTTGTAGTTTGCTTAAGGTAGGAGCTATTGTTTTCTTCAACTTCGCTAGACATGGGTGACCCATATGATCATGTCCGAGCTTTAGGTTGATGTACCAAAACAGGACACAAGTGGATGCTCAGTAAAGTCCTTGTGATTCATGTCCTTCACTAGTCAGATGGCCCATATCATGTTCCCATATGAGTAAGGAATTAGCATAGAAGCTTACAAAACAATTTAAAGAGCAAGTTGATTAGTTTAGAGAGACTCAAGTATAAGGACAATGTGGAGTATACAAGATAGAATTAGGATTTAAAGGAGACAAAGGAACTCTACCAATTCCTTGAGAAGTCACATTGGCTCTATTGGTCCCGGTATCGCCGTGGGGATTTAAAAGAAGGGCATCATCAAGCATTTATATTTGTTAGAAAAACTGTTTCTGACGTTATTTATAGAGGAGCAATTGCTCTTAAATAGAATACAAAACATAATAACTGAAAAATCCTAATTTGTGATGGATATAATCTATCCCTACAATACAGATCAACAATCGTGTACAATAAATATAAAATATATTGTCAACCCTATTAATCCTTGTTATCCTCTTGAATATGGAATGCAATTAAATCATAATTATATAATTTAAACTGTACAAGGAAATATTAAGTGCAGCATACATCATGGGTATTTGACAATACGATTTAGGAATTTGAATTGATGAACAATTGTTGTAAAAACATGGTAATTCTAAATACCTAGATTTCTAATTCTCAAATTTTTTACTTCCTTACATGATGTTTTAAATTGCTGTTGAGACTGGACTCGAACTTTTCTTACATCTTGTTCTACTTTACCCTTGTAATTATTGTAATTGTTATTTATCACATGTTAATATCTTGTTTTCATACAAATTTGTGTTTTTATTTTGTTCAGATTGACAGGAAGAATCTTACTGAGTTAAAGGTCTATGCCATTGATGTTGATGAGGCTGATGAGGTGAACAATCAAAACTTGTTATTATTTGATTTGGTTGATATTATTCAAGTATTACTCCATTTATCTTCGGAAGCTTATAAGTTTCTTAACTGATGATCCATTATATTTAGCTTGATGATGCTTTGAGTGCAACAAAGTTGCAAGATGGCCGGATTCAAGTTTGGATACATGTTGCAGATCCAACTAGATATGTTCAACCTGGAAGTATAGTGGACAGGTTTGTTGATATTCAAAGAGAAATTTAATTGAATATTCAGTGTTGTGTGTTTCTCTATAATGTAAATGTACTTCATGACTTGCAGAGAGGCTATGAGAAGAGGAACTTCTGTTTTCTTGCCCACTGCTACATATTCTATGTTTCCAGAAAATCTTGCCATGGGGGGCATGAGTTTGCGACAAGGAGAGCTTTGTAATGCAGTTACTGTATCAGTTGTGCTGCATAATGATGGCAGGTAAATTAAAATGTGCTGTAGCATTCTGTGGTATAAATTACTAGGAGTAGAATGTTTCACTGAACAAGTGAGATAACCTGTTAGAACCTGTCTGTTTGAGGAATAAATAGAACTCCATATTTAATAGGTTAGAGGAACAAGGGTGCTGTTGAGGCATGTAATACGTACGGTTGGGAGGTTTCATCATGAAAGACTTAAAAAACCTTTATATCTTTTCCTTTTTGTTTAACTTATGTGAATGTGCTCTAATGGCTGTTGTAAAACTGAATTTGTTCCTCACCCATTGAATTTTTTAAAGCTAAGTTGAATTTTTGTACTAGCCTACTAGTTAAAATGTACTTGTACTTTGTTCTTGTTTCAAGCCTAAAATTTCCTGTATTAGGGCCCTGTTGATAAAGTATGGATGACAGTTTTATTTGGTTTACTGTCTTTTTTCTTGTATTGTATCTGTTAGAATATAATCACAGTTACAAATTTTTAGGAGTTTAACCGTTACAAAATCTAGTAAATTAGGGTGATTGATTCCTAATTATTAGGTGCTTTTATTGTAATTGATTCTATTCAATAGTATAAATACATATTGTGTGGTCTGCATTATACACACTATGCATTCATAACATATACAATTCTATATGGTATTAATAGTTTAAGGTTTCGGTCCAGAATTTTTTTTTTTCCATTTTTTTTCCGGGTGAACAGTACCTGCATCCATTGTGTGCCCCTTTGCTCTATCACCGAGCTCCTTTTTCCTCTGGTGCCCACTGCGATTAGGAACGTCTTCCTCCGGCGACCACTGCACTTTGTTCTTCGTTCCGATCCGCCACTACACGTGCAGCCTCTTCTTGACGCGTCTCTCTCACGTGCCTGCCTCTTCCTGACGTGTCTGTCTCACATGCCTGCCTCTGCTTGCGTTTTTCTCACTGTTGTGGTACGATCCACTTGTCAGCATGTCCTCTATCTTTTTCCTCACACCCAAGCAACTCTTTTTTAGTCCATTTCAGGTTCTTTTCTCATGGCTTCCGAAAGCTCACAATCAAGTACACCCCTCTATTATTACTTTTATCAATGTGAAAAATTGATCGGGACGAGCAACTATAGCTCTTGGGCTGCTGCTGTCCAGCTATGGTTTCAGGGTCAAGGTCGTGTTGACCACTTGACCAAACAGGCCAAAGACATTCCCTGTAATGTCAAGCCCAATGGATACAAATTGATGTCTCCTTATAGCATCCTCTCGTTCTCTATTGATGTCAAATTGCAGCCTCAATACTACGCTTTTACTACCTGTTATGATGTTTGGAACAAAGTCAAGAGAGTATACTCCAATGATGACCACTTGACCAAACAGGCCAAAGACATTCCCTGTAATGTCAAGCCCAATGGATACAAATTGATGTCTCCTTATAGCATCCTCTGGTTCTCTATTGATGTCAAATTGCAGCCTCAATACTACGCTTTTACTACCTGTTATGATGTTTGGAACAAAGTCAAGAGAGTATACTCCAATGATGTTTATCGCCTTTACAATGTTGTCTCCAACCTTACCACTGTGAAGCTGGAAAATATAGATATACAGACATATTTTGGTAAGCTCGATTGCGTCATTGCTGATTTTGAGTCACTTATGCCTTTTGCTAATGATGTAGACAAACATGCTAAACCACGTTCCGGGAAGAGACCGCGTGTGAGGGTGTATGCAGCAGCGGATTGGAACGACGAACTAAATGCGTTGGTCGTCAGAGGAAAAAGAAGCTTGTTAACAGAGCAAAGGGGTGCACGTGGCTATGGACACTGTTCACCCTTAAAAAAAAAGAGAAAAAATTCAAGATCGAAACCTTAAACTACTGATACCATATATGTTATGAAGGTATTGTGTGTCTAATGCAGACCACACAATATGTATTTATACTATTGAATAGAATCAATTACAATAAATACACGTAATAATTAGGAATCAATCATACTAATTTCCAAGATTATGTAACGGTTGATTTTCTAGAAATCTGTAACAACTGATTATATTCTACAGGATTATTCAAAGATCTACAATTGATCAGTCATGTTTGAGTTAAGGGGCACCTAGGATTATATGGACTTCCATGATTGAAGGGCAACTAATCACATGACTCTTAGTCCCAAGCTTTTCAATTCATTGGTCAAAATGACTAAAGAACAAATAATTACAATTGCAAATAGTGATAGTGTACCCATATTGAGATCCAGGAATATAACACTAGAATCATCTATTTGGTAGATTTGCTCTTGATTTAGAGTCTTTATTTTTGGAGATTTATTTCATTTATTTCAGGAGACTTATATCCTTTTATTATTGTTAGATATCTTATCCTTTTTCTTTTGTTTCTGTGTTATTATTTCTTTCTTATCATTATTTGTATTTTAGGTTTAGCTCATATTTTCTATATTATAAATACAGTAACCTGTCTATTTTCTATTCAAGCTATACCTAGTTTTTCACTATATTCAATAGTTATGATCTCGTTTTTCCTTCAAATACCAATGCATTTTTTCTTTTTCATATCATGAAAAGTAATTCCATAATTATTGCTTACTACCTACACATCTTTTCATGGCTTCAACCTTATTATTTGTCACAACCCGTTTAGCACATATAATGTGCCCTAATTGTGGCTGCCACCCCATTATTTGTCGCAATTCCTTAAAACTAAATATTTTGTGATTAGCAAAAGTAAAATGCTTTGCAAGTGTCTCCAAAAGTGCTCTGGATGCTTCAATTGATCTAGTCATGACTTAATGTACACAATATTGTCATCAAAGAATACTAAGACAAACCTTCTAAGAAAAGGTTGTTCTAACAATATCGTTCCTCATGCATCCAAATCTGATGATACCTTACTTTTAAATCAAGTTTTGAAAAATATTTCGCCCCATTTAACTTGTCTAATAACTCCTCAATGATAGGAATGGAAAACTTACTTGGTACAACCACTTTGTTGGGAGCTCTATATTTAATGCAAAACAACAGTTGCCATCTTTCTTTTTAATTCGAATTACTGAACTTGAGTAGGGACTATCGCCAAGCTGAATAACTCCTAAGACCAACATTCTTTTAGCTTGTTTTTCAGTCTTATTATATAGGGTTGAACATTCAATGGATCTACCCATGCCTTTATGGGAATTTTATGATCAATTTCTCTACTTGGAGGCATACCCCGAGGTTTTGCCAAGATACAACTCTAATATTAGTTGTAGTTGCTTTTGTCAATTTCAGCCTGTCTTGTTTTTTTCTAATTTATTTAATCCTTAATTTCAACCACCCACAATACTGACTCTACCTCCACTTGTTACCTTTCTTAATGCTTGATAAGAAACCAAGGTTCTAGATAAGCCTAGGGGGCCCTTAACTTCCATTGTATGTCCTTGCTTTTCAAACCTCATTGCTAAAGTTTTCCAATTATCATCATTTCCCCAAGAGTAACTAACCATGCTACTCCTAAAACCAAGTCCACCCCTCGTAACTCAATCCGTAGGAGACTTGGTTATTGATTCAATCATTGTTTTCAAATGATCAAGTTCCCCTTTAAAAGCTTTCATTCTGACATTGGAAAACACAAAACAAAGAGATAATTACGATTTAACACTTATCACATTGATTTGTAACAGAAATAGACATGTTTGGAAGTAGAACTAAATCAAAGTCGAATGAGATGCCACCCCTTGGTGCTCAAGAGGTCCCTACTTTCTTGTCTAGGGTGACGATAGGTGGGGTACACCTTTCTGGCTCACCACCAACCTCAACCATGATGGCAAATCTGGCTCACCACCAACCTCAACTATGGTGGCAAACATATTGAACATAGGAATAAAAGGGGAAGGATATCAAGTGGCACATTAGGCCCTAAAGTTTCCTCACTAGATAAACTCTTATAGGCTTTGATACCATCATAGAAAGTAGTTTTTAAGCCTAACTCAACTTGTAAGGTGATGTTTGCACCCACTTATGTACTGTAATTTCGTCTTACCTCTAATCTCTATGTGATCTCTAGTACACCTCGTCACTTTGAGAACTAGACATCTCGAGTATGAGACTAGATATTTGTAGGTAGTTTGACAGACAACCTGATAGCTAGTCACACAAGAGGCCCAAGAAACTTGGATTTACTATCTTAAGAAGTGAACTTTAAACCTAACTTAATCTCATAAAACTGGCTTGTGAAATGAGGTTTGTACCCACTTATATATTATAACTTGACTTTATCTCTAGTTGATGTGGGATCTTTAACCAGGATTAATCAAGTGCTAATGATATAAAACTGTTAACTTTTCAAGCCCCTTAATAACTCAAGTCTTTGTTTTTCTATGTACTCAGGTCTTGGATTGCTAATTCCTTTTCTGTTGAAACATGTTAACATACGGGCATAGAAGGGTCATTTGAAATATCTGCTGAATCCCTGCTTTATTTTTCCTGTCAATGAAGTCTTCAAAGACATTGCAGTGACAATAATAACTAAATGACATTCTAATATTGATGTGCACTGTGGGTGTAACAGCATTGCAGAATATTCAGTGTTTAACTCAGTGATTAAACCAACATACATGCTGACATATGAGAGTGCATCCGAGCTACTCCATTTGAATCTTCAGGAGGAGGGTGAGCTCAGAATTTTGTCTGAGGCTGCAAACCTTAGGTCAAATTGGCGGCGTCAACAGGTATGTTTTAGTTTGTTCTTTTAACTCAGGCATATAAAATTTTTTGTTTGGAGGTATCTGAGTGTTTTCTTTCTTAGTTTTGATTGAAGGAATTCATTCTAGCTTACGTCAGATAATGTTTTATATTTGAAAAATCACATATCTAGTATTCTGTTGAGGAAGGTTTTCCATTAACTTCTTCAATGGTTCCAAGTTATTGCAGGTTCTAACTACCTTATTAACCTTAGAACTGTCAATTATTTATCCATCAATATGTATATTATGTCAAGAGTCTTTGGTCCATTCCACGGAACCTAGTATTAAATTTCCAATAACAATGTTAGTACTCTGTTCTGCAATTTGTCGAATAACATGGAAGTTCATTACCCTCTGATAAGTTACAACAACTTTGCTTTATTGTTTAATATTTCGTTATTTAGCAAAGAAACCACAAATATTGTCATGTAGGATGGGTTTCATTTTTTACCTATTTTTTTTTTCTTGCTGCAGAAAAGCTTCTTTGATCTAACACGCATAGGAATGTCTATCCTCTATTGATTATAGTTCAATAATTGTTTTTATCTGAGTGCTTGAATGGATTTGGCAGTGATTGAAGCCCATGCATGTGAATTCATAAAGGCATTTGGAATGATTTACATATATTAAAAATTGTGGAGAATTATTATCCTCTATAAGTAAATATTTCATTCCTGCCCATGTTCAGGGTGCAATCGAGACATCAACGTTAGATACTCGGATTAAAGTATTTAATCCAGAGGATCCAGAGCCATCATTAAAACTTTATGTGGAAAACCAGGCAGATCCTGCCATGCGATTAGTCTTTGAGATGATGATACTCTGTGGAGAAGCTATTGCCACGTTTGGATCTCAGAATGACATTCCCTTACCATACAGGGGACAGCCGCAATCAGATATAAATGTTTCTGAATTTTCCCATCTTCCAGAAGGACCTGTTAGGAGCTCTGCACTGGTCAGGGTAATGCGTGCGGCTGAAATTGATTTCAGGAAGCCAGCACGCCATGGTGTTTTGGGGATTCCTGGTTATGTTCAGTTTACATCTCCCATCCGTAGATATTTGGATCTTCTTGCACATTATCAAGTAAGTCGTTTTCAATTTTATAGTTCATAGTTATAATATATTGCAGATATTGATGCTTCTAGTTCTACATACTTGCGATGCAATTTGAATTTTTAAGAAGGAATTAGGAAAGTGAAACAAAATGAAAATATCATGGAACATGTTTCCTTCAATGAGGGACAGGATGCAGACTGAGCATCATTGGGCATTATTAAAAGGATTCCATCAATTAAGAAATATGCTGCTGGTGAAATCAAACTAAAATTTTTTCAGCATGCAATTTTCTTAGGAGTTATGTGCTGTTGTTACAAGTCTGACATTGAGTAGAATGAACTACTTGATTTGGTAACTCAGCCTAGAGGTTTTCCAACCTAATGAACTAGTATTTTAGGTTGGATTCCCATTGTGTTCAACAATTGGTACTTTTATCAAGAGTTGGGCTACAGAAAAGGCTACCTATAGTATAATGAAATGATAAGGGAGTGAGGTCGTCAAAGGGAAATTATCACTGGGTTCGTGCAGAAAGAGTAAAAGTTGCTGAGGACATTGGGCATTAAAGGAGGTCACAATGTCAGGATTTCCGCATAGAATGCCCCACTTGATTTGGTGCTAAGCCTTGAGGTTCTAGTCCTTTGGGTTCAATTTTCCTCTTGTGCTTTAGTTCTGTTGAGAATAAAGAAGATAGGGATTGAGATTAATCTCCCTTGTGTATAAACCACACATAGGGTAATCTATTTATAATAGAGAGAGGTACAAGTAAAAAGAGTAACTGAAAATAAATAGAGTAAATAGAAGATATTGTTTGATATTGTGGTTATCAATATCTAACAATATCTTAATAATATCAAACTATATCTAACACTCCCACTCAAGCTGGAGCATACAAATCGTATGTGCCAAGCTTGTTACAAATATAATCAATTCTAGGCCCCCGTAAAGACTTTGTAAAAATATCTGCTAACTGATCACTTGAGTTAACAAACTCAGTCTTGATGTCTCCAGACATAACCTTTTCCCGAACGAAATGACAATCAATCTCAATGTGTTTAGTCCTCTCATGAAAGACAGGAT
>Ga0214545_1001503_pt1 | contig 43671 bp, 21 predicted proteins | sample CNSS4metaG_FD_160064 | JGI IMG/M metagenome (GOLD analysis project Ga0214545, IMG submission 160064) | Root nodule microbial communities from cowpea collected in UCLA plant growth center, Los Angeles, California, USA - CNSS4 | ecosystem: Host-associated > Plants > Roots > Nodule | place: USA... | reverse complement strand
ACGAAAGTTGAAAGGTAAAAGTTATATCTTAGAAATGAAAGTAATTAAATTTAAAAGAATACAAAAATTGTGATGGTTAAAATTAAGTAACAGAAATAAAAATATTATTAACGGTTTATTTTAAATAATTTTTAAATATTTTTTTATGATATTTGTTATTTATACCGAACACTTCATATATAATGTTTCGTAGAAAAAATTTTCGTCAAGATCATGTTTATCTATGAAATTTTCGTGAAAAATTTATATTTTTTTTACTCACGAACTTGTATTTTATCTACAATCAATTTTCGTAGATAAAATAAAATAATCTATGAAAAAAATTTCGTAGAAAATTTTTCGTAGATAATCTCTAATTTTCTTGTAGTGGGTGAGAGTAGAAGTGGTGGTTGACAAGTGAAGAAGATTACGGTTTAAAACTAAATCTTTGTAATTTAGTAAAGATTTTAAAAACCTATACTACTTTTTAGAGGTTTAACACTAAACCTTTGTAATTTAAGGGAGGTTTTAAAAACCTATACTAATTTTTAAAGGTTTAAAATTAAACCTTTGTAATTTAACGGAGGTTTTGAAAACCTACACTATTTTATAGAAGTTTAACAGTAAACCTTTGGAATTTAACAGAAATTTTAAAAGCCTCAGTTAAGTTAATCCATTGCTAAGGTTATATTAACCTTTGCTAAATAACCCCCGTAAAATACAATTTTTTTTGTAGTGAGTGAAGGTTTCTTTGTTGTGGCTCAACACTAATATCACCGCCCAGCCACATAGGCGAAACTTGAATCCTTACTAAATCATCTTTCAATGTTCAACGTCAAATCTGGAACTCAACTACATTACTCCTAAGTTCCTTGAAAAACTTGCAATATCACCACAAACACATTAATTTTACACTTATCTTGTTTCTCTATTCCTTATTGTGTAATTCAAAGTAAAATGGGTCTGTTTTACAAAGAATTATATTATTTTCATGGATGATAAGTGTCGACAACGTATTTAAAATTAAGTAAGTTAGACACTTATCAAGCTAATAATAGATCAAAGTTTGAGATAGAGATGAAAACCAAAATAGAATTATAGTTTTAAGGACCAAAATCATAGTTAAGCCAATTTAATACTCATTTTTACTTTTCCATCTGAACATAAATAAAGATGAAATTATTGGAAGAAACAACATGTGAAAACACAAGTGCTTGAACAATGTATCATGTAGAAATGTAACACCAAAACATGAGGGCAACAACTTTGACTATCATGAACATTCATTGGTTAAATATGACAAAGATACAATTTTAAATAACAAAATTTGAAGCAACATAAAACAAAAAGTGAAGATATAGTTGTTTTGAAATTTGCTATGCGTTGGATAATTTAGAATTGGTAACCTAATACGTCGCAATACTAAATTTTAATTGCCCAATATGTGAACAATAAGAAACATAAAATTATTAAAAGAAAAAAAGTAGTCAAAATGAAGTACTTGAAAACAATGTAGCATGGAAAAAATTAACACCAAAACATTAATGTGTAACATCCCAATTAGATATTACTAATTTTAGTGAAATAATATAGAATAAATAATAAGACTACATTAATTTAAATTGCCTTTCCCAAAATGCGGGAAACATTAAACATTTATTAAACTCGTATATTTAAAATCCATAATTTCCATTAATCATTACAAGTTCATAAACCAATTCAAATACTATTTACAAAAAAAAAAGACATAAAAGAAAATCCTTAAATAAAACTCCATAAAAGCTTTCCCAATATAGCCTCTCTCTGGCACTATGCCTCACCAGCACCACCTGCAACATCATCTGCTCCCGTATAATGAATTACACGATCATCGCCAAACACAAGCAGATAGGGTGCGCTAACATATAAACATATATACAAAATTACAAATTAATGTACACACACACACACACATAAGAAAACATTGTCCTTTGATTCCATAAACCATGGCCACCACCATGTTTATCCACGTTCCACGTCTTTGAAATGATAACCTTAAGATATTCTTTGTTGCCTCCACCTACAAGCCATAACTTGTAGAACACATGAGGAAAATCATGCTATGGACCACACTCCGCAACGCTAGGTGAAGTTCCCAATAGAAACCACACTTCGTACTCTTAACACAAGATTAGCACATCACCGACCATAACCTGTGATTTCTCAATCAAGTGGAGACCTTATGTACGAGTCACAACTCGCACACTCACACCGGTAACACACACCATTTCAAGCCATAACTCAATGAAAGTCCATTGTTCATCCTCCATCCCAAGCCACAATTCAAGGAGTTCCACGTGTTTAACCTCCACCCCGAGCCATAACTCAAGGGATATCATTCTGAGCCACAACTCAAGGAATGCTCGAACAAAGTCCATCCTTAAGGTATCACCAAAAGCCTTGTAAACCACACACATCCAAAGAAACAAGCCATAAGTTATGTAAAAGTCTAAATCTCCTTTTGCACATGGACCCAAGCATGCCATACAAACACATATATATTTCTATCCTATAACCCTTGGCATTTTAGTGATGTTGTGGTGGTTGTTTTGCATGCTAGATTTAGATTCCACCATGCTCTGAACCAAATTACTTGATACTTGTGAATTGGATTACCAACAAGTCATTCATTCTCATCATTTTAGATTTGTTCCAATTATACACATTTTGCACATTCACTTCATTGAAACATTTTCACAAACAATTTGGTAAAAGCTGTCTTTTATTCATGCATTTCATCAAACAAATTTGGAATTCATTCATATGCATTGTTTTTCTTGATTTCAAATAACTAGGTACATCATTCTAATAGTTTTAAGTGATCATTTTCATTTTTTCTTAACAGTCCAACCTCATTCCACCATGCATTAGCCATCTACATAATGTATATGAACATTATTGTCATACCTGTGTTAGCCTTTTGGGTTGGATTTGATATTTGTTCTTAATAATCTAACCTTATTCCATGCATGTATTAGTTTTTTGGAATTCATTTTCACCTTGGAAAACATCTATTCACCTAAGTTAATAGTCGTCGAGGGGTGAACTTGGCTTAGTCTTGCAGTAAGTACCTTTACTGTCCAGTTTGGAAATGTATCTTGGTAATTCCTGTTTCTAACTAGCTAAATCCATGTATTTTCTTAACTTATTGAGGCAATCCACATTTTCTTTCAAGTATGACTGTTAATTCTAATACCAAGGTTGTGATTACTAAAAGGAAGGCAATTGGTCTATGTTTTTCTTTTGACTCTCATGAAGAAATAATAAGTGGTATTGTAACCAGCCAGGCACTACCTTTTTTTCTTAGTAATGGTTAGGCACTTCAAGTCATGCCTTAATAAATCTTAACTGTTAGGACAACTATTAAGCGGGGATTGCCCATTTCCATTATCCAAAGGCAAAGACCCACGAAAGAGATAACTATATTTTATTTGTTTGGACACCTAAAACTTATTTATGAAGATAAGTTGAGAAAAAACAAGTATAAGTATGATACATGATATAACTTGTCAGGAAGTGGGAAAGTGTGAGATAGAGATAGATGATAAGTATTAAGTAGGTATTTGGAAAATGGAATATTGAAAAATCACTGCTCATTCGTCAATTTCTTCTAGCAACTCAGCTCCATGCATGACCTATCTTATATTGAACATGAATATATATTCCTAAGTCTCAACAACCTAACCTAGCTCTTTTCTTCAGAAAGTATTGGAAATTCTGCTTAACACAACACCTACATGATCAAGTCCCATTTAGGATCCTATCATTGACAAATGCATGCATCAGATAAAGTGATGTCACCACTAATTTTGATATAGACAACCTTATCAAGTAATTAAAACCTAGTTATCTAAGTAATTTTTTGGTAGGTTTCTCTGTCATTATTATTTTGATTTCTTATATATATTGAGGTATTGTCAAACCAAGCCATTGTTTACATTAGTTTGATTTTGATTTAATTACATGTAAAATATCCTTCAACCCATAGTGTTTACATTATGTTATTATTTTTAATAATTATGAGAACATTATTCTAAGGAAATATTATTCTGAGTTAGTGAATTTCCTTGTAAAACATATGTAAAGGGAAGTTTACTTCAATATTTTTTTTCCTTTGAAAATTTATTTCAATGTTATACCCAACAACTTTTAAGAATTGCAACCTTTGCAATATTTGTGCAGGAAAGCTAAACTTGTAGAGCTTGCCAAAGCTCTCAAGGCAAATACGGGAACTGAACATGATACAAACCTTTGTTTAGTGGTCAACAAGCATGTTTGTTTATGATTGGAAATTTAATTTTTCCATATTGGATTTGAAGCAAAGATCTTGTGTATCACTCAGGCATTACTGTCACGATCAATTGTTAAGCATATTTTAGCTATTTGTATTTATGTTTCTCAGATATTTTTATTGGCTACATAGGCAAAGGTGAGAATACATATACTAGTTAAATGTAGGGCTGAGAGTGGTGCCAAATTACCCCTGGACGGAAGAAAGGTTTCATGGACAAAGCAACATTCTGCTCCAACTACTAGTATTAACTTTTCTCCATCCAATGACAAGGTTTCAATTTTTATTGTAAGTTTGGCTTTTATAGTATACAATGAGATTGTTTCATCTTTCTCGCTGTAAACTTTTGATCCATTCTCTAAGTTACAATGATTTTGCTTTCTAATTCTTTCTTCAATTAACATATCATTGCTAGTGTTGGCCTGGATAAAAAAAATGTATATTTCAGATTCTGGTTCTAGAAAACCATCATCTTACATTTCTTATGAAGCACTTTTCTCTTCATTGGCCTGTAAAGATGACGGTTGGATGCTGGAACTAGCAATGACCGTGTGGCATTCTATGATGTTCATGGACCTGCGTGGTTTAATGTATTTAAGCCTATTACTCATCTGACATTACATTAGGATATATTCATGGAAGTTGAAAATTGCCTGATGTATTTTACATGTACTACTAGCTTGAACTCATGCAGACCACTTTAAGCTTCCACAATTATTTAAAATTAGTTTTTTCTCGATCCTAAAAAGGGGAAAGTAAATCTATCAAAGAATTAAGACTTCATAGCAATTCCCTTGATTCTCTATAATGGGTGAACAAGCTATCTTATTTATGTTTGTTTATATTTATATATATATATATATATATATATATATATATATATATATATATATATATATATATATATATATGATATGTAAAGCTAATGAATATCTTATTTCTTATCTATCAAACATTTCAATTCTACAATTAAAAAGATAATTTAATTATTTATAATTGAATTGAAAATTTGAAAAAAAAGATTAAAAAAATTTGTGACGGTTTTAAAACCGTCAAATAAGTGTTAAATAATGATATATTTTGTGACGATTTTTAACTGTGGAAATATGATAAAGGATTAAAAAAAAGTAAATTTTGTGGCAGTTTTTAACCGCTACAATTTTTTTAAAATTTTTTAGCAATAATACCAACAATTAAAATATTTCTGTCACAAATTATTTTTGATATATGTAATTGTGGCGGTTATTCTAACCACTAAAAAAGTTATTTGTGACGGTCTTTAACCACTAAAATTTTCAATTTTAACCGTCACAAATATCATATTTTTTTATAGTGATTCCTCTCATATTTAACATCAAATTTGTGTTCTAATATCTACTATTTTTTTCTATTTTTTCACACATAGGTTTTTCTTGGGGTTGATTAAGGTTGAGCTCCTTGCAGTTTTTGTTTCTTACGCTATAAAAAATAATCCTTTATTTTTCTATAAAATTCCACTGATTAACATCACATTTAACCTAAGATTTGTCTTCTAATATGTATCTCTACTCATTTTTTTTAACTCTTTTCACACTTAATTTTTGTTAGGATTGCCTTTCCTAAGTTCTTAGTTTTTTTTGCTCTTTATATTTTGCTGTATTTTTTCACAATATATCTGCATTTGAAATGTCATGAAGTAGGGTTTTGCATTTTTTGTTCAATTATGTATTTTTACTTTATTAATCTCTACATATTTTACCATCTTTTCACAATTGTTTTTTTTTATATCTATATACATATTTACATTTGAGCTCTCATAAAGTAGGGTTTTGCATGTTTTTCGTTTTCAATAAACTACTCTGATAAAGTCTGCATTGTGTGCTCTTTGCATTCTCTAATTTGTATTTTGATATATATTTTTCCATTTTAACTAATATATACATGTTCAAAAGTGTGTTAATGTGTTATTGATGCTTTCTTTTGTCATTTTTTCGACAAATTGTTGACCAAAACAAAAAAATCATAAGAGTTCAAAAGCCAAATTCAAATTCAAATTCAAAGGACTAGTGTATTGTTGGTGTCTACGCTAATCTCTTATATATTATTTTGTATATAAATTTGTGGGCATCGTTTATTTTGTAAATTAACTTGTTGCATTCACTATTGACCATGTCTATTTTGTATAAACAATCTCACTCCATAGCAGAAGTGAACCTTGAGAAGGAAAACTGAAATATCATTGTCCGAGTTGTGAAGTTATGATTTATTCAACATTATATTGAAATCAAATCTTCATTTTCAATGGAGATTGTCCTACAAGATAAAGAGTAAGTACAATACAAATTATTTAGTCTTCAAAAATGTTATAACTTATAATATCATATATGAAAATATTAATGTAGGGTATCTCAACCCATGCCTCCATAAGACGCATTCATATACAAATTCCAATATAAAATTAGTAAAGATAAAGTTACATTATTCAATCATTCAATGTTTCATGAAACAATGATTGTTATAGAACAACCGATCACAATTATAAAATAAATTTTTAATTTCGAACAAAAATTATTTTAATTGGTTCAATTTCAAACAATTTTATAAATTTAAATATAAAATTTCAAAACAATTTTATAACAATTACAATTACAAACAATTTATAACAATTTACGTTATAAACCTATTTTAGAATTGAAACACATTTTAGAGAAGGAGAATCTAATGGAAACAAATTAAAATCTTAAAAACTCATTTAAAATTTCTAAACAAAAACAGGGATAATACAAGGATTTTAACCTTAAACATTTCTTTAGATAAATCATTATTTTTTCTAGTTAGACCCAATTTTTTATTATTTAAATATTAAATAAGTGAGACATGTTTGAATTAGCATTATTATATTTTTAAATGCACATTTTAAAACATTTGTTTGGGTTAAAACAAATAAGAAAATTTTGTGTGGTAAAAGAAAATTTATATTTAGCATAGAAATTTTACTTTGGAAGTCTTAAATCCTTTGGAAATTGTGGAATTGTTGAATTTGAAGGATAACAAAAGTCTTATCTATGATTCTATCTTCTTCACACCCAGACTCTGAGTGAGTGTGTATGTTTTGGGGTAGCCATGTCGAGTTCTCGAGAGCGATTGGTGAGGGCGGTGAAAAAGTTCGTGGGGGTTCGGTACAAGGTTTTCAGCAATCGTTACGGCCAAAACATCATCGACATATTGGACTTCCCAATTAAGGTTGTCTTGTCTCCCTTCACTCTCGCTTTCGACATTGCCGGCTCTGCACCTCGCGGCTTCGGCGTCCCTGAACTCATCTCCAAGCTCTCTGCCACTTCCGTCTTCGTCAGTCCCCTTTCCCAATGCATTTTTTCTCTCTCTCACTTTTTCTCGCAATTTATCTGTATTCTGGGTACAATTTGATTCCCTAATTTCTGGAGGAAATGATGATTAGTGGTAGCAAGATTGCCTCTGTGGGGATACTTGTAGAAGACACATGTGGTCTTCAAAACTATTATTTTCACTGTCCTGCATTTATGTAGTTATATAGATATAGACACGAAATTAAGTGCTGTTGTTTTTCCAGTTTCTGAGAAAAACAAAAGGTTAGAATGAAAAAGTTGAAAATAATGTAGTATTCTGGTAATGATAAGTCAAATTGAAAATGAATAAAAAAGGAGTTATCTTAAACCAAATAAGTATTTTTGGAAACCATTTTAGTTTGCAACTTTTTTATCAAATGGATTATTGGTTTGATATTGGGGGTAATTCTATTCTCTGAAAATTTTATCTTGTTAGTTCTAGGTTCAATTTTATTTTATTTTTATAATGATAGATGTTGCTGCATGGCTTGGTTGTAGGCTATAGCTGCTCTTGGAACTTATGACATTGCATTTGAGCTGGGGAGGAAGGTGCTCTGTCAAAGGTGCTGTTTTGTATTCCTTGATTGACGGTTTTGTGGTGTCACTTGAATACATGATATCTCTAATCTTTTATTACTTTAGTGTTGCTGATTGACTTTTGTTGAACTCTAACTAAATGTGTGTCTCAAGAGCAGGAATTGTAATACATGTAGTGGATGGCGGGCCTTGCGGTGTACAATGTGCAGAGGAAGTGGGAGGGTGCATTATCAAGTGAAGAATTACACCTTGAAGAGGTAAGTTACTCTCCATTTAGATGAATTTAGAGGTTGCGGTCAGTATTACTATGTAAACTGTGGTTTGTTTAGTGCTCTTGTTGAAAATTTTAATAGGACCTACAAACAATTAAACTTGCAAATATTATTGCAAGATCATAAAAGTTGAGATTCTATTTGAACTTGAACACTTTGCAATCTTTGGCATTTGGGGTCATGCATGGTTACTAATGTAGTTTGTCCAAGCTTCCAAGGAAACTAAGTAATAAATAGTCACGCACCCCCCTATACAAAGTTTAGACGGGAAGAAAGCTACTCCCTCGAATCCTTATATGACGCTGTTAACAAAATTATAGCTGTTTAATGAGAAAACGAACACAATCTTTGGGAGTTAAAAATGTTGTAATAGGATTTCATTGGGAAATACCTGAATTATAACTTAGCTTATACTTCTCTTTAAAGAAAAACCCTAAAGTAGATACCAAAAACATTTAGTAAAGGCAAATAAGTAAAAAAGATAAATGTATCATTGGAACTATAAAGTGTCTTATAAAATGGACCGGTGCTTGTAAGGACCAAAGGGAGTATTAGTTTTAACTATGTTGGGAGTCCCACATCAACTAGGGATAAGGTCAATCTACAATGTATAAATGGGTGCAAACCTCACCTTACAAGCATGTTTTGTGGAATTGAGTTAAGCTTAAAGTCTACTTATCGACATGAGGTTGTATGTTGAATGTTCCTTATTAACTAGAGATAAGACCAATTTACATTATACAAATGAGTGCAAACCTTATCTTTTAAGCTTGTTTGTGGGTTTGAGTTAAACTTAAAATCCACTTCTTAACAAACTAATACTAATTTTATGCCAATTAATTTTTCTAAAATGGTGGTTGTTGACCTTGATCATTAAAGTCACACTAAATTAATGTAGTAATATCTGGACTGCAGTGAAAATATCTTTTGTCAAGTAAGGCAATGTGTGTCTGATTTATATAAAATGGGCATGTAAGATAGTGCAGAATTCTTTTAATGGATAATTCTCTTATATTTTTATTTCTTTTAGTGCATCTCGTTTATTATTTTGTGAGATTCTCCTCCAATTTGTATGCACCTTATATGTTCTTCAACTTATTAACTTTTAGTGGAGAGAAGCCAACTGCTGAATCTGTAGCAGACGCCATTGCCAACAATCGGGCTGAGTTGGTTCATCTACCATCATCATTGGATTTTCAAAAACCACTTCCTTCAAAAGAGTGCCCAACTTGTGATGGAACGGTGGGAGTCAAATTCCAAGACAACTTGACTTTTCATCCAACATTTTGTTTTCATGAATAGGTTTCTTCCCACTGAAGTAGTAGTTCATGAGTAAACTTTAGTCCTTCCCCTTCACGCTTGCACAAACACACACACACACACACACACACCCTTCCCACCATAAGAGAATTCTATCTTTTGCTCAATAATTAGTCTCGTATGTGCTTCTTCTGGTAACTTTAAAATTCAATGCGTTTTGACTCTTTTTTGAAGAATTTTTTGACTTTACACAGGGTGTAATGAGCTGTCCTGAATGCAAACACAGATTGGTGCATGTTAGGATCTCAGCAGATGATGTGAGTATTGTTGAGTCTTTGGTGCTTGGTTCTTTTCCCATTTTTGGATTTAACCCTTTCATACTTTTATCTTTAATATTACCCGTGAAGTTTTAATAATCTATTTATAATATGTAGCCAAATGTGGCTTTGACAATTAAACTAATCCATTGTTTTCACACCAGTATTTTGATTGATATGTCACTTAGTGATTCAATATTATATTTTCTCACTTTCTCTTAACCAATTCATACCCACATACCCCAATTTTTATTTTTAATTTCATAAATGAATTAGAATCCATCAGATACATTGTATAATAACCATTGATTAGTCAAAACAGTGAATTCTTTTGATGTAATTATACTTGTAAGTTGTAATTGCTACAAAATAAAAAAATTTCTTCCTCAACATATTTTCACAAACACTTGGTTGATTTCTCTTGTAACAATGACACTATTTAAACCTTACGAGACTCTCATAACTTTTTAAAGATTTATTGGATTATTTATTTTACTTCTCAATAATATGTAATATATTAAAATTAAAATACACTATATCTGAATAGATGTTAAAATTATTTTTTGGATCAACTGTTTAACAAGTAGGTGTAAAGCTATTTCATATTGTTTTAAGCATCCTTTTCTTTTTGCAGATTATGGAGCCTCCATGGCAAGCTTATAATGTGTTGAAAAAAATGGATTACCCATATGAGGTCAGTGTCAATTCTAAGTTGTCATTATTTATTATTGACAATATTATACAGATTCCTCTCACATGCAACTGAAACAAACCTTGATCCTAGGCATTTTTACTCATTTCTTTACTTCTGTGTTATGCATTTGAATTCATATTTCTCTTAGATTAGCATTTCATGCAAACTTTTATTGGTTAAGTTAGTGTGTCAAGAGAAGACATAAAATATAAAAAAATTATTTTTCTTCTGATTTCTTACACTTTTTTGACATTGAAATCATAACTATTTGTTGTTTTTGTTTTTTCCCTTTTCAGCACATAGTTCACAGCATGAAGGATCCTAGTATTGCTGCATTTTGGCTGATTACATTTCCTCAGATCATGGGTGGATTTACCTATGATGATGACGTGAAGCAGAAAATATGGTGGCAATACAAGGTTATCACTTTTATTCCTTTCCACAGTTCAGTACGATTACTCCACTAATTATTACCCTATGATATGATAAATGATTGCTTGGTAAAAGAAATGATGAAATTACATACTTTCTTGAAACAATTTTTCGTTGCAAATTTGTCATGAAATATGAATAAAATGTGAAAATACAATGTTGAGGTTCAGGATTAAACACATGAAATGTGTTTTTGCTCGTTTACCCTTATATTTTGATTAGGAACGTACTACAAAAGTAATGTACTTCTGTTCCTAGCTACTTCCGGAGGGATGAGAATCATTTTCAATGACCTGGTTTTCCTTTTGTGCTGCACACCTACAAGTGAAAATTTAATTTCCTCTATTTTCTGCTAACGTTAATTCATTCTCACTCTTTGAGCTCAGTGGAACATGCACCTCTTTTAAGAGATTTTTTTGTAGAATTTTAATTTTGTGAAAATAAAAGAAACAACTGATCTGAATTGATATATGAATCTGTTGGCTTGTAGTTTTTTGTAGGTTTTCATCACTTTTTCCAGCACCGAATTAATTTGCCAAGCACCTATGCTGTTTCTTCTCATTGTGTGTCTTTTAATAGTGAAGGATTCACGGAACCTATTGACCGAATAAACTCGTATATTTCTCTAGCTGGCAATCATAATGTGTTGGAAGATATTCTTTGGACTAAGTACTTTCACCTGTATGCCAGTAAATACCTGGAATTTCAAATTGCTGAGGAAAGTGGTGTGGAAGGATTTAATATTTAAAGTGGAATTGAAAAAAGGGAATCATAACTCTGATTGTACAACCTTTCATTCGATTAACCTTTCCAAGAGTTAACCAGACATTATACAGCCTAAATCATCATCTGTCACGTTCATGCTTTATTGAAGTTGGTTAAGTCTATGTTTCTAAATATATCTATTCCTTTTCCTTTTTGTGAGTGAATTTAGGAATCTAGGCGGTATGATCAACTCCGAGATGTGGTGGCGAAGAGGAAACCAGGGTGGGAGTATCTGCAGGAGGTAAGCTTTTAATCCTTTGCTCTAGCCATGGTTATGTAGCAATGCCTATGCTCATATTTTAGATGTGAAAGACACAGCAAATAAATGTTGGGTATGCTGGGGATTCATCAAGTTGCTAAAATAAATGGAAGAAAAGCTTATTCTCTTACTATTTTTCTGATAATTGTGGTAGTTTTGTATTACTTGGAATCTATATATGGAGTTATTCATGTGGTTGATTGACAGTTGTGTTCATCTTAAAATTATGTAATTTTCTCTGGATTAAATTTTACAATGTTTTTTTATTTTGAATTGATGTCATCATAGGCCTTGATATCTATTGATCCTGATCGTGCAAGGGATGATCCTGTCATAGTGAAAAATGTTCCTTATTATAAGGCTCAAAAGGCACTCGAGACAGAGGTTATGAAGCTTGATCCTCCACCAAGACCGTCAAACTGGGGTGTATGTATTTACGATCTTCACGTATCATTTGTTAGTTATTCCTTTAGTTAATGTGCACAATTTTCTTACAAATTATAATGAGCTTTTGATAATTGCACTCCTTGAATTCTTTATCCCCAGTTGGTTAGAATGGGCATACATAACCATAGACAGTTGCATATAATGGATTGACATGGTCAGTATGATTTAAAAAACAAGAAGCTGGCCTCTAAGCTGGTCCAAACAAGCCTCTTTATGGCTTTGCAGTGAACAAGTCTAATGTTGGTGATCCACCAGCATGGCTAATTTGGTTTAAATATTTATAGCCTCACAAAAGCCAACTAATACATGTAATTTGTAAGCAATGTACAAGGATGACCCTTTTGAAGTGCATTCTACTACAGGACACTTTCAATGTTTTCTCCTTTGATTTCTTTAAGCTGTTCAATGGAAAATCAGTGGGGCCTAAACCTTTCAAAATTGCTGCGAGCCTCTGGCTCAAATGCATAAAAGTAAGCATATAAATTTAACAGCATGCAAAAAGGGTCATAGGATCTTCATAAAATGTGCCATCAAAAATTTTCACTACAAAGTTTATTGTTAGGTTGGTCACTCCCTCCACCATTTGAGAAAAGAAAATTAAGTAGTGTAAGTTGTAGGCATATCCTGCTCAGAAATGAGACATAAACCGCAGAAAATTGGCAGGAGCTGGACCTTCCATTGAATGCATCGTCTTGGAGTGAGGAGGATCTCAAAAATCCAGAAAAGTTTTATGAAATGACTGTTCTTCTTAATGCCCAAAGAGAAATCTCTGATAAGATCTTGGATGCACAATGGGAAACTAAATGGCGTCAGGACAAGGTTGGTGATTTTTTGTCTTTACATCGGTTAGTTACTTTGTTTGTGTTTGTTGAAAGGAACAACTAATCAAAACTGACATATGCTGTAATCAGGCATTTCATATAATGAAACAATAATGTTAAATTGCATGTATTGTCTCGTGCTATGCTTGGTTTTTTCTTCCAATTCAAGATGCAAAGCTGTCTGTGGTTGAGTTGTGTACTTAATCGCTCTCAGAACTGTTACATATATATAATATATATATATATATATATATATATATATATATATATATATATATTCGGTTTGTGAAATATTGTATTTTGTGCAAGTGACTGACTTGATTTCACCTTCAGTTGAATGAGATGTTGGAGGCCAAAGTGAAGCCATACATTCAGGATATAGACAACGCAGTTCTTCCTGAGCCTATTTTACTAAAACCACAAATTCAGGAAAAGGTCTCTCTTTTTCTCTGTTATCTGCGTTCGAACATTCATTGATTATGCATGTTGACCAGGATACAACTTTTCTATTTGTGTACTGTAGAAAGTTGGATTTACTTAATACCTTAATTAACTATTTTGCTTCTATTTGACATTCATTGCGTTGCGTTATATGTTACTTTTTAAATGTTTATCTTCGTCATTCTGATTTACTTAACGTTCTATTCAGGTTAACTTTTCCATAAATACTTGTAGGAAAAGAAAATAAAATAATTTAAAACAATTTAAATTAACTTGTGCATAAATTAATTTGTAGAATCTCTTCTATATATGCTTTTGGAGAAATTATCAAAAAAATGTCCTAATTTGTCAGCTTTAGAGATTTTCATTTTTCCATCTTGAAGTCTATGTGTATTTTTAGGTATGTAATGTGCAGTTTGTTGCATGACAGAATTATCTGATTGAATGTTGTAATTTCTACTATTCAAAACCGGAGAACTTTCATCGTATAGAAGATATGAAGTGAAACTTCAGAGCTGAATAAACTTTTGGAAGTTCATTAGTTGTTTTTCTTTGAATATACTAGGAGGAAGTTAATGTTTCCTTATTATCATGTTTTACATTCTCAGCAATCTCCCTTCTCCTAGTTTTATTGATGATGTGATTTTCTTTCCATGCATGTTGCTCCTGCAGATACAACGGCGAAGGTGGTTTTTCTTTTGACATCAGGCAAAGCTATTATATATGCTCCACCATGTTTGTTTGTAATCCTAGTATTTTTTTATATGATCTGTTGGAAGCATGGGTGCAGTGTCTATCATCAAGTACACAAGTTGTGCCTCTGTTTTGGTCGTTATTTTGTGGAGGAACCAGGTTTTTTTGACACAAGAAATACCACTTGTGAAAAAGAAAGACCAGAGAAACATGCAAGAAGAAAAAAAAAAAAAAATCTTTGCAGATGTTACATCTGGTATTGTGACAGACATGTTCCGAAGGTACCATATCTAGATTATTCCTTTGCTGAAATTTCCTGAAATCTTATCTTTCGTGTTGTTTAAATATCGTCTGTTCTGAGAAATGGGTTATATTCACTGCTGATATGTTTGATGATTTTTACATACACGTTGAATCAAATGCCAAAATCTACTTTTTGATTCTTATCTAATAAGTAGTTTTGGTCATTATATAAGGTAAATAACACATCTGGTTTTCAGTTTTTTATAATAAAGCTATTTTTATCTGATACTGATGTATAATCTGATTACTATTTATTTTCAATGATAATAAATGCTAGAATTTATTATTAAGCATTATATAAACAAGTAATTAGCATTGTTGTTTATGAACAATTTAATATTTTATTTGATTAAATAACAGATCAATCTAAAATTAGAATTGTTTGATTTTGAAAATCAAACAAGCAAATGTATAGAAAGTTTTTATAACAATCAAATTGCTGCTTGCTTTGACGTAAATGCATATGCAGGCACAAATCGATGTTGGAAATTCCACTAGTTTTATCAAATTTTAAATTTTACCCAAGCCCATTATTTTATTATAATTATACAACACAAGCGACCAAAATAGATTCACAATTAGGGCCATTTCTTTTGGTAATTCCATAATTTCAACTTGTATTCTCATAAAATTTTGAATTATATAATTTAGAACATAATTTTTTATATCTTTTGGATGTACGTTTTAAAATTCAAAATAAAAAATACATTTTGGATTGCTAACATGAAATACAAATATATTTTCAATTATATACTTTGAAATATAATTTTTATATTCTGAATTATATATGCTGAAATGGAGAAAAATATGTTTTAAATTATACATTTCGAATATAAAATAAAATACGTATTTTGAATTATATATTTTCAAATACAAAAACTACAATTCGAAAACCTAGACCATAAACATGGCGAAAGAGGAAACTGCCCACAACCAGTTAATAATATATAGAAAAAAAAGTCACTAGTTATAAATGAAAAAATAAAAATAATTATTAAAATAAAAGATGTTATTAAATTTATAAAAAAATATAAAATAAAATAATTTATAAGATTATATATATATTGCTATGACAAAGTTGTGTATTATCAATAGAAACAATCAGTTGGTAATAAAAAAAATTGTTGGTAAAGTATTCGTCTATAGATTCTGAAATTAGTTGGTAATTACGAATGATCACAAATTAATTGGTAAATATTTCTTGACAAAATTTGTCGGTAAAAATCACAAATTGGTTCTTCTTCTTCCCCTCGTTTTCCTTCACTGTCGTCTCCAACTCATCCTCCTCCTCTTGTTCCTCCAACTTTGGTTGTCATCGTCCACATTAGGTGTCAAAATGAGCCAACCCAACTCACACAGGTTGGCTTACCACAAGTTGAGCTAAAAAAATGTCAGCTCAACCTGACTCATTTTTTAGTGAGCTAGAAATTTTGCAACTAGACCTGACCTACCAAGGGTTAGTGAGTTAGCTCACTTACGAATGTTTTGTTTTTTTGCAATTTATTTTATATATATTTATTGCATTACAATGATAGTGAATTGACTTGATTTATTTTTATAATAGTGGAATCAAAGTGTTCATTTAATTCTCAAATTATTATTATAAAGATAATAGTTAAAGATTATTACAATGATAACTTAACAAATAAATTAATTAAACGTTCAAACTATTCAAATATTTTTGAGCAATATTCTAGCATTTACAAAATATGAAATTGTGAACCTATCTAAGTAGAAGTTGTAAATAATTATAACAAAAAAATTTTAAAAATTTACAAAATGTTGGTGGGCTAATCTACCTTCAACTAAGCTCGAACTTGTTTAACCCGTGAGATAAGTGAATCAGGTTCAATTCAACTCACTTTTGAAAAAATTGAATTTTTTACAATCACTCCGGCTCAAACATGTAGTGAGACAGGTTAACTCACAGATTGAAACCCATTTTGACATCTCTGGTCATCTTGCCTTTACATCTTTGTCGCGCTTTTGTTGCTGCCACCAATACTGACTCCAACTTTTCTTCTTCCTTTTTCTCTTTCTCTTCCTTCTTTTCTTTTCCCTTATTCATCTAGTCCATTTCCCCCTTAATATACAAAAAGTACAATCAGATCTAACGAAAATTTTGTTGCTCAATTAATCAATAGAGTTTTTGACAAATTTTTCAATCGATAATAAAAGTTAACAATTACTAACAAAATTTATCAACAAATACTACTAATAGATTTATTATCGACAAAATTTTTTCTTAATAATTTGAATTTGTCAATAAAATTTGTTAATATTTAAATTTACTAACAAATTTATTTTCATTAATAAAATCCTTCGATAATAACAAATTTTTTTTATAATGTAGTGTTATATTACAATTCGTACTAAAATTATCATATATAAATTAAATTAAATAGTCTTTTATTATATTTTTGTGACATGATGACAAATATTTTTATTTACGTTACTTTTAGTAACAATAAAATAATAGTTTAAATTTAAATTTAATCTATTTAAAATTATAATAAATAGTTGATATTTATTATGTAAAGTGTTTTGTAGTTATATGATATATTTTGTAACATTTATATTTATTAATTAATATCTATATTTATATATATATATATATATATATATATATATATATATATATATATTATGAAAACGAAGATCCTAAGAAGTAGAGTAGTGTGTTCACATGCTTCATCTACATTCCCAAGCTTTGTTCTAAAATAATTGAAGATCTTCTCTAATTTCCACTCTTACTTTTCAAATATCTAACTCGTGACACACCTCACTTTCACACCAAACAAGTTAGCTTCCGTCATTTTAATTCATGTTTTTTTCTTCTTCAAGGAACTACTCAAAATATTTAGAGAAACTATACTAGGATGTCTCATTCATAAACTTAATATGTGATTATAAACTAACTTTACTAAAGATTTATCTATTTAATCATGATGTCACGTGAGATTGTCAAATTTCTACATAAACAATTAAAACAAGAAAAAGGTGAAAAAAAAAACTTATTCTGATTAAAATTTTAATTAGTCGGAACTCATCTTTGTAAACCCCTTTTTACAGCTATAACTCTTGGGCCTGGCCTTTTCGTAGGCCCAAGGCCAGCCCAAGAGTAGAACCCCCCATACCCTTTCTGTTTCCTCATTTCTCTCTGCCTGGGTTTTCAGAAACAAAGCTCCCTCCTGTCTCCCTCTACGAAGCAAGGCTCTGCTAGGGCACTTATCATCTCCCATCTCCAAGCCAGCATAACCCATCTTGTACTCTTGGTAACTCGAACTCTAGAGCTCTAGTTTAATTCTTCCCCTTTTCTTTGCTGTTGAGCGCATTGGGAATATTAGGGTTCGATCTCCTAACCCCGTTTTGGTCTGGATCTTTTTGTTTCAGCTCTACTCTAGTCCTTGTAGCTGCGATACCTCATAGCTAGGGTTGGTTGCTTTGGTACTCCAAAACAGAGGTAAGGGGAGCTAGGTTTTTTGTCTCTTTTTGCTGCATGTGCTTGTTTCCACTACTGTTGTGCATGAAATGACTGGAGGATGCGTGTATTTGTGTAAGATGGAGTTAAAATGCTTGATGTGGTTTGTTTCTTAGGTTTCATGCGTGGAACAGTGGGAGAGATCTGATATTCTCGCCCAAGCGAGCTCGTCTCGCCTAGACGAGAATATCAGAGGCTCGCCTATGGTTCTGCCTCGAACGCTCGCCCAGGCGACTAGTTCGCGTTTTGAGCGACGCCCTGTCTCGCTCAGGCGAGAAGGCCTCGCCTGAGCGAGAGTTCATAAATTCCCCACTGTTGCATGTCTCGCTTGGGCGAGAGCCCGCTGTTTGAGTGAGGCCAGCCCCTCGCCTGAGCAAGTTCGTGAGTGCGTGCACTGTTTTATTGACTGTTTGGATGATTTGTTGCATGTATTATCTGGATTATTCTTCCTAAATATGATGTACGTGAATATGTTTGGGTGTTTAGGTTTTATGAACGAAATTGGTATGTTTGGTATGAGTGATGGCATGGAATTGTACATGATGATTGGGTGAAATGAGAATTAGATGTATGAGATGAAAGTGGTGGTTGTGGTATGAGAGACATGAAATGTGTATGTGATAGGCGTAATTTCATGAGTCTCATGGGGAGACCTCAGGGTGGTGTGTAGTGTATATATTAAGATATGGATTCAAGTAAGGATCGCATCCCGAAACTCTAAAGGGTCAATGAGTCTCAGGTAGAGCAAACTGACCCAAGTGGTGAGAGTAGTGGGAGGCCTTAGTCTTTGGCAGGATAATGGCCTTAGATGTTTGAAGGTTAACCTTGTGCGTGGTAGGGTGAAACCTATTGGCAATGGCTCTGCAGAGCAGTAGAGGCCACCACAAGTGCAAGCGTCCGATGAATCCGATCTTAGTATATTTATCCGGATAATTGAGTCATAGTGTCCTGCCTGTCTGTGATAACATGATTCGTTGTGCTCATTTGGTTGACATGCTTGAACTGTTTAAATACTGGTATGCTATGTTAGGTAAATTTTAAATTACTCTAGCTTACCCTTTCGTTATTGTGTATGCTTTGTCGTGATTCTTCTCCTTTTGCTATGATCACCCTACGGTGGGAGCAGATGGAAAGAGCTCAGGAGGTGGATCTGCTAGTGGTAGCGGTGCTGTGTAGTTTGGACCAGTCATTTCTAGCCCTATTTGTAGTCTTTATAGCTTTACTGCCCCTCTCTTTTATGGTTTCCTGCTATAGAGGTGACCCTTTTGCAAGACAGTTAACGTTTAGTCCTTGTTTCGTTCTTGGCATGGTGGTATGCCTAAGTTCCTTTTAAGTACCCTTATGGATAACTGTAATAGAAATTTTATACGTGTTCTGTTTCCTCTGATTGCTTCTTATTATCATAATTATACGATGTTTATTTAGTAGACTTAATCTATTTAAATGGGATGTCACAATCTTCACTTCACTTCACTCCGTTTTAATAACACTTCTTTTTATCAAGAAAATGACGAGAAAAGTTAAAAGAAATTAGAGAGAATTTAAATAAAAATTCAGTACTAATACGCTTTCTTTATTTCTTTCTTTCTACCCAAGAGCAGAATATCAATTCACTTAGTTTTTATTTTACATATATAACTAATAATTTCTTTCATAATTATTTTTTCTCCTTTATTTTATTTATAAACTTAGTGAAGGAAATATAATTGAAAAATATCACTTTATGAAAAAAATTGCTAATAGCTTAATGGTACATTTTATAGACATATATCCTAATTACAGTCAAGCATTATCTAAAGAAACTATTGAAATTAAAGTTATTTCTTTTGACAAAATTTTCTTATACATATGATCTTAAATCAAATTTAAAATAGCATAATTAGAATCATGGAGTTATATATATATATATATATATATATATATATATATATATATATGTGTGTGTGTGTATGTCGACATCTTATTCTATTCCACACTTGATATCCAATTTGTTATGTTCTTCTACTTGGACCATCACATAGTTTATTTTTCTCTTGACCATTTTATTGCTCCAATTTTCATTCAATATAACTATAGTTTTCCTTTTTCTATGTCACATCATAACATATAGTGTTACATCATTGTCATACACTTGGAGAAAATTTTTTGGTTGCATGTTCTTTTAATTAACCATACGAAAACAATGTACTTTTCCCCATTCACACTTCAATATCATTGCCGACAAAGCTTTCTTTCTTTTTCCAAAATTTCTTATCTAAATTTATTCTATTATTATAATATTTAATTTGTACCCTGGAAGCCTTCAAATTTCAAAGGAAAAAAATTACCCTGAAATTATTGCATTGCAGTCAACAAGTCAATAGTTCATTAAAGGAAAAAGAAGAACAAAAGAAAAAGATTGATCTTCACTTTAATGCATGGATGAGAGTTGAAGTTTTTTGAAGAAATAAATGTCTTGGTTGGTAGAAGCTGTAATTACTTCTTCCATAAGTGTGGTATTTAAAAAATATTTTTGTTTTTATTTAATAATACTTATTCCTTTTCTATATATTCTTTAATTCTTTTTTTTACTTAAACTAAAAAACATTTAATTTAGCTATTTTCAGTATAATTTTAAATAATTTATCCATTAGTGTTTCCTCTCAATAATTTTCATGCATAATAAAAATAGAAAGAACGGTATAATTGAGAAAAATATGTTGTCTTGACATTTCAAAATAAATGATGAAAAAATAACTTTTACTTCAAAAAATGGCTATTATATAAAACACGGAGAATATTAACTAGTTTAGGTAAAAATTAAAAGTCTTATAAATATTTTATTAATATTAATAAAATGTATTGTATTTTTTAGTTTTCAATAAAAACATTTAAATGAGGGTTAAAAAAAAATAGAGAGATGAATACATAGATGATGTTCTTTGGTCATCATGCCTTGTGGAAAAGTATTTCATCCATTCACTTTCATACAGGCATTTTAAAGAGTGTAGCAACCATTGGTTTAGAATGAGTGGTTCAATTTGAAAATTTTAAATTATGTTTAAGAGTATAAATTTGAATTTTATTTATTCACTTATTTTGGTATTTATAATTTCTTTAGACTTTATTTTTTATTCTTTTATTCTTCTTTTAAGTTTAAGGTTATGAAGTTATGAGTCATTTTTTTTCTCGAAAAGATATTGCTAACTAGGACAGGAAAATGTATGAAACTTTTTAATATATTGTATATAATTTAATTTAAAGTAAGTTTCTTATTAGATTATTATTTTTCTACTTTTTCTTTCTAATTCTATCTATGAACTAATTTTTTTAGTGATTTCAGTTTTATTTAATAATATAAATTATAATTTTAATTATTTAGTTATTCACTGTTAGTATTTATAAGTTTTTAAAATTATTTATCTTTTCATTTTTTAATATATTCTTTAAAGTTTATGAAGCTCCTTGTCATCTTTTATCCGGAAAGGTCTTGCTAGTTAAGAGGTGATGACCATTCAAGCCTGTCCGTTATGTCATAATTTGATTTGAAGCAAGTTTTTCTTTTACAATAAATCTTTTATACTTTTTTTTTAGTTTTCTATGACTATATATAATAACATTTTACATGTTTAATCAACTAAGAAAATTTTGGTTTTTTAAATATAGATTCTTCTGCTCTCAAGCATTATGCATGAAACTAAACGAAAGATGGAAAGATATAATATACTTCATTGTTTCCAATAATTCTTTTTTCTTTCTTTGATTAATTGATTTTTCTATAAATTTGATATTTTCTTTGATAAAGCTAATTTAATTTATAAAAAATTGACTTATAAAGTAAGGTTTGCACCACTTATACTGTAAATTGGTTTTATCTCTAGTTGATGTATAAAACCTTCAACACTCCTCATGATGAGATATATACATCTCGAGCATGAGAGTAAAATCAATGAATGATCTAATAGTGGGTGAAACAATATACTTAACTAACAATTAAGATAAATTCTAACATATTACTCTGATATCATGTTAAAAAATAAAGTCAATCTTGCAAGACTGGTTTAGTAGGAGTCCAATAATGAGTGTAACAATAAACCTAGCAAACAACAAGCTTCGTTAAGATAAGCTCTAAATACATATTAAGAAGGGAACTTTAAGCTTAACTCAACCTTATAATAAAACTAGTTTGTAAGGTAAGGTTAGCACCCACTTATTTACTGTAAATTGACCTTATTTTTAGTTGATCTATGACTTCCAACATGCCCCTACATAAATGTATATAAAAATATTATTTTATTAAGAAAGATTATGATGATGATCATAAGAAAAATCAAATTGTAAAGTATTCCATAAAGACCATAATTTATAAAATTCTGCCACATAGTATGATATTAGTATAATGAATAGTTATGTGGTAACTAAAATGGTACTATCAAAGTTATTCTTGAATTATATATCAAGTTTTCAAGTTTGAAGATTTAATAAGATATATAAGTTGTAATAATACACTTTGTATATACCTGTGATCTATGATATTATATATGTCATGAAATTGACAAGTATACCAAATTACATAAGTAATAAAATAAAAAATCTAGATATCATTTTTCACAAAGACTTGTGTAACGGTTCACAACTCTTGTAATTCACAACTCAATTAGACAACAAATTTTACAAACAAAAATAAAATAGAACTCTTTTTGTATTTTTATCAAACATATGGTGTGCAATAGTATATGATAAAAACTTCACTGAGATTGGGTTTCATGATCAAATTCAAAGTAAAAACACCAAACAATATTATTCTAATTCCTACTCTATCATTCATACCTTTTATAACAAGTCCTAATGTCATAGTGACAAATCTAAACTTGAATAATACAAATTTTAATGTCTTAGCAACTTTTATTGGATAATGATAGAATGCCCCATTTTTTTGACCCCGAAGTTACCCGCCTACGTGGCAGTCATTATTTTAATAATTTTAAAGGAAAGAGGAGCAGTGACGCATGAGAGAAGGTGGAGTGAATGGTGAGGTTGTGATACATGCGCAAGAGAGGAAAAAGGAAAAGTAAGAAAAACAGAACTGAACTTTGCGGTTTAAACTAAAGGCGAGAGTGCGGCGAGAGTGCAGATTGCTGCCATAGCTTCGTGCGGAGAATTGGAAGCCCTAATTTTGGTGTTCTTCTTTTGCAAATCAAAGGGTGCTCTGGTATGTTTTACTATCCGATTACAAACCCTTATTTTTGTGATGTTCTTCCCCAAATGAAACCACTATTTTTGTGATGTTTTTCCGGAAATGAAACCCCATTTTCGTATTTTCTTGTTCGACAATTGAAATGACATTTTGATGAGTTGTTCCCCAAATGGATGCTTTGTAAATCGTAAATGTTGTTGTGGATTGTTAATTGAAAATGTGAACTGTTTTGTGTAACCAAAAATGCGAACTGTTTCGGCAGTTAGGGACGGGTGGGTACAAAATGCGAAGTGTAGTTGTGTTGTTGGATGTTCGAAACTGAGTTTGTTGGTTTCGACATTTAGGATTGGGTGGGTACAAAAAGCAAACTAGATTTGTGTTCTTGGATATGAGTGATAGTTAATGGGTTTTATAATTGCAGGTCAGTTGACATGAGTGACATTAGTGAAGGTTGTGAAGGTAGTGAAGGTTGTGAGGTTCCAAGTGGATGTTCCAAGTGAAGTTGAGAGGGAAAATAGAAGTAAAGATGAATTTGTTTCTCCTATGAATTTGAATGAAGTGGATGTTCCAAGTGAAGCTGCAAAAGACATAAATGCAACGAACAACGATATGTACGTGCGTATGAGGAATGATCCACGGTTATGGTTCAAAAGCCGTGTAATCCAAACTCCGTTCGCAGTTTATAGTCGGAAGAAGAAAATGATACCGAAATAGTTGTTGGAGTATGAGCAATATGTATGTATTTTGTTTTGTTTGATGGAAATGAAATATCATTTTCATTTGTTTAATTATAAGAACATAGACATGTAATTGAAACCTATGAAACATTAAGTTGTGTACAATTCTATTTGTTGTGTTTCTGTTGTGTTATGGTGCAATTAATAAATAATGACTTTTCTAAAGTGTTTGTGGTGTTTTGTAGTGCATTTATTTAGTAAGTAAATTGTGTAAGTCTGTGGCACAGAATCCATATCTCATAAAGACAGTTATTGAATTTTAAGAATTGTTGTGTTGTGGGAGTTATTGATAGGCAGTTCTGGAATTGTGAAAAGGTTGTAACATTGTACAAATCCATATTTCATGTGAAAATACAGCTGAAAAACAATTGCAGTACTGTATGTACAAAAAGTTTAATGTAAAAACACACTTATGGCATCATAAAAGGACAGTTCAATCTCGAACCAGAATTTTTTTTTTCAATGTGCAATTTGAATTAGTTGTTTTAGTTGTTTGGTGATGATTCATGGTGATGCAATTATTTGGATGGTCTTTAGATTCTGTACAAATCCATATTTCATGTGAAAATACAGCTGAAAAGCAGTTGCAGTACTGCATATACAAAAAGTTTAATGTAAAAAGACACTTATGGCATCATAAAAGGACACTTCAATCTCGAACCAATTTTTTTTTTCAATGTGTAGTTTTAATTAGTTGTTTGAGTTGTTTGGTGATGATTCATGGTGATGCAATTATTTGGATGACCTTTGGATTGTGTACAAATCCATATTTCATGTGAAAATACAGCTGAAAAACAGTTGCAGTACTGCATGTACGAAAAGTTCAATGTAAAAAGACACTTATGACATCATAAAAGGACACTTCAATCTCGAACCATAATATTTTTTTTCAATGTGCAGTTTTAATTAGTTGTTTGAGTTGTTTGGTGATGATTCATGGTGATGCAATTATTTGGATGACCTTTGGATTGTGTACAAATCCATATTTCATATGAAAATACAGCTGAAGAGCAGTTGCAGTACTGCATGTACAAAAAGTTCAATGTAAAAAGACACTTATGACATCATAAAAGGACACTTCAATCTCGAACCAGAAATTTTTTTTTTTGACAATGTGCATTTTGATTAGTTGTTTAAGTTGTTTGGTGATGATTAATAGTGATGGAATTATTTGGATGGACATTCGATTGTGTCCAAACCATATTTCACGTAATAATAAAGTGTAAAATCAGTTGCAGTACTGACAGTACAAAAAGTTCAACGTAAAAAGGCAGTTATGGAATCAGAAAAGGACACTTGATTATCGAACCAGAAAAGTTGGTTTTTAATTCAATCTTGAATTCCAATTACTTATTTAGGTAGTTTGGTGATGATTAATGGTGATGGAATTATTTGAATGGCCATTCGATTGTGTCCAAACCATATTTCACGTAATAATACAGTGTAAAATCAGTTGCAGTACTGGCAATACAAAAAGTTCAACATAAAAAGGCAGTTATGGAATCACAAAAGGACACTTGATTATCGAACCAGAAAAGTTGGTTTTTAATTCAATGTTGAATTCCAATTACTTATTTAAGTAGTTTGGTGATAATTCATGGTGATGGAAATATTTGGATGGTCATTCGATTGTATCCAAACCCTATTTCACGTAATAATACAGTGTAAAATCAGTTGCGGTACTGGTTGTATAAAAAGTTCAACGTAAAAAGACAGTTATGGAATCACAAAATGACACTTGATTATCAAATCAGAAAAGTTGGTTTTTAATTCAATCTTGAATTCCAATTACTTGTTTAAGTTGTTTGGTGATGATTAATGGTGATGGAATTATTTGGATGGTCATTCGATTGTGTCCAAACCCTATTTCACGTAATAATACAGTGTAAAATCAGTTGCAGTATTGGCTGTACAAAAAGTTCAACGTAAAAAGGCAGTTATGGAATCACAAAAGGACACTTGATTATCGAACCAGAAAAGTTGGTTTTTAATTCAATCTTGAATTCCAATTACTTATTTAGGTAGTTTGGTGATGATTCATGGTGATGAAATTATTTGGATGGCCATTCGATTGTGTCCAAACCATATTTCATGTAATAATACAGTGTAAAATCGGTTGCATGATAACCTACCGGAGAAATCTTCGTTCTGTGAATGACCTTTAATCAACCAACAACTACGCCAACAAGAGAGCGCCCAACCAATGAATCGAACGATACCCACCACTTTCCGCGGAACCCGCCACCTCCAACAACCCAAACCACTCTCCACAACTCCGCTATCCGCTTCCACTACAACCCACAACACCAACCTTTATGGAACGATAGCCTTTTGGGGAAGAGAATGCCTTGCGATACAAATGCCTCTGTGCTTGCTTGTGCGTCTCTGCTCCAAGAAGAAACTTGAGGGGAAGAAACGAGGGAAAACGCGCAACGCAATGTGTTTTTTTAAAAAGTTTATCCAATTCAAAGTGCGTGCACATCACGCTAACTTTCCTTTGCCGCTGCCTTCAATTGCCGTTTCGTTTAAAATTATTAAAATAATAACTGCCACGTAGGCAGGTAACTTCGGGGTCAAAAAACTGGGGCATTCTATCATTATCCATTTTTATTATATGTTTGCATTAAGATCAAAATTCTTATGTTAAGAATGACAAATGTTGTACTCGATATGATGCACAATCAATTCGTTGTCTATTCTGGTGTTGGTTCTAATATCGTGTCCAATGATTAGATACCTACAAATATGCAATCAATAATTATCATATTAGTTAAAATAAGAATAGAACACAAGAATGATGAAAAAGAATTATATTGAATAGTGAAATTCACAAAGAATTAAAAATACATTAAGAGAGTTAGCTACTCACTCCTTAATATTTTCAATATAGGAATAATAATGAAGATGAATGTCTCCAGCCTTCAGAACCTCTACGTTCTCTCCTTTCTCTCCTTTTATGTCAAGTGTCCTTCTCCCTACAAGAATTATTTTTTTCTCTTACTAAAAAAGGATTTTAATTAAAAGGATGTTTATTTCCTAGTAGGGTTGTTCATTTTGATCTTTGTCAAACTCCTTATTTATAGATTGTTCGAATTAGACTGGGTCTACAACTTTGTACTTAATCTTGTACTATGATAATCAACCATATAAATATATCCTCTTGTTAAGAGATTTGATAATTAAATTATTTGATATTTCCATTTATTTGCAAAATATTAAATATGTATACCAAATACTTTTTTTTTTCAAATTTTATTAAATAAAACTTAAAATATCTATAAAAAAATAAACAAAAAATAAAATATGATAATGTAAATTATCAGTATATTCTGTATTTTAGTTTTAATTGAATATATTTAAATTATTTATTATAAACATACATGGGACATGCAACTAAGGAAATGAAATATAATTTATAAATTGAAATGGATTTAAAACTAAGGAGTTTAGGATATTACAAAGAATATTTTATTTTATTTATTATTATTATTATTATTATTATTATTATTATTATTATTATTATTATTATTATCAAACACAATAAGGCTTTACTTTTTTAACTTTACCACAACAGCAAAATATAACTACAATATTGGAATATATTATGATTTCACTTCATTCAAACAATTGACTGATAAAAAAAATGTGTGATTTCTAAAAACTTTCAAAGCTCTTTATACCTATTTTACCCCTAAGATGGACAGACAGCTACTGGAAATGTATAAATGTATTGAGTAATAATAATAATAAACTATAAAGCTACTTGTCATTTTCTATTTTTTTATTTCATTTTTATTTTATTGTCTTTTTTCTATTAAAGAAATGCAACACAGAATGTCTTTTTCTTCCAATAAATAATAATGTAACTAAAGACAATTGCTTTTACTTTTAGTTAAAGATATTCAATTACTATTTTAAAACCTGAACCAGAGCTTCAAAAGACATTTAACATATGGAGTGTTTTTAAGTGACTATTCATAAACTTTATTTTGATTTGTAAACATAATTTTGCATAGCTTCAATTTCATAAATTGATTTTAGTTGAAAATAATTTGTATTCAAGTTATTTACCTAAATAGGAAATCCATAATAAATTTCGTATTCAATATTTTTTGGTCCTTCATTTCAGATTTTGTTTTTAGTCTTAATTCAAAAGCTTAATCCATCTTAGTTCTTAAACTTCTTTTATATTTTTTTGTCATTAAGTCTGCATTAATAAATAAAAATATACACATATATATATATATATATATATATATATATATATATATATATATATATATATATATATATATCATTTAGGAATTTCAAATGATTTTATAGTAATTTTTAGTAATGATTGTGTTTAATACGTAAAAGTTGTTGGGAAATTTAATTTAGTTGAAGTTCGCTGTACATGAGAAAGATGAGCATCAGGATGTCAATATCCTGTATACGAATTATAATCATATTTAATGTTATGTTTTATGTGTAATTATCGCACAAAAGACTCATTAATGATATTAAGTTGAATGTTCATCTCGGTGATTAATTTAAATTGGTTTTCGGTCTTTTAAATAAAAGGTCAAGCAAGTGTGTCCTTTAAGATGAAAAAGTGATATAAATATTCTTGGTCTAAAATGTTTTTGTTTGAAGGAGAATACCAATGTAAAATGACTAACAGGTGAGGTAAAGATGGTCGGAAAATTTAAGTAATTTTTTTATTAAATATAAATAAAAAAGTTGGTAGAAAGTGAACTTTAAACCTAATTCAACATCTATAAAACTAATTTGTAAGGTGATGTTTGCAGCCCACTTATATAATATAAAATTATCTTATCTCTAGTCGATGTGAGACTTCTGACACACCTCCTCACGTTGATGTATAAACATCTCTTGCGTGAGTCTAGAAATGAGTGGTCCATTAGTAGTCCAATAGCGGGTGAAACAAATTCTCCAAGAAAGTTCGCTAGAATAGGTTCTAACCTGTCTTTGATACTATGTTAAGAAGTGAGGTTTAAGTATAACTCAACTCCACAAAACCGGCTTGACTTCCAACAAAAGTTAAACACCATATAAAAAAAAAGACTCATAAATTCATTATTTTAAAATTTTGGTCAAAAGTGACATTGATGTCTTATATTTAGATTAAATTTATGTCCAATTGAAGTTGTGTCTCGAGTCCAAATTTTTTATTATTTTTTTGGTATTATTTTCTGCTGAGCATTAAAACCACACTATATTGATATTTAAAAAAATTAATATATTTTAAAAATTTAAAATCAATGTCAATCAATATATTTTAAGAGGACATCAGTTGAACAACACAAACAAATAATTAGAGAATCCAACTTCTTGTGTCTCGCTCGTCATAATCATTTCTCAATTGGCTCATAAAAAATAAAAGAGAACTTAACTTTCGGCATGTTTTTACATTTTTCTATAATATTTCAACTTCTTTCTTTCTCACACAATGCACTTGTTGATGTATAATATTTTAAAGTTTTTTTTAATAAACGTATAAATAATATTTATATTAAAAAGTAAATGCATTGGAGTTTATTTATAAGTAAAAATTAAATTACATTTTCATTATTATATATTGTTTATTTACCTTTCTGAAAGTGTATTTTTAATTTATAAATGTGTTATATTAATTAATAGAAAAATGTCAACTATTTCATCTTATTTGTTCTCTAGCAAATACTTGTTAAGAAGTGACGAAATTAGAATTTGACAACTTTAATTTAATCATAAAAGTGTACACTTTGTCAGAAAAATATTTAAAAAACTAATGTATTTTATATGAATTTTGAGTTTTGATTGACTTATTAGATAAGATAAAGGGTGTTTGAGAATATTTACGAACTTCTTGAAAAAATCGAGTAGCTAACCTTTTTATTTTACCTAATGAGAATCTTGAAATTCTACTACTAAGTTTTCAACCAAAGACAAACTACAAACTACAACTAAATGTCATGATGACAAAAGAAACTTATTCAACTCATTTATTTGTTAAAGACCACTGGAACTTCAAGTTCCCAAGAACCAAGTATATAAAATATAAACAAACAATACTATAAAATTAAAATATTTTTCTAATTTTGACTAACTCGTATTCATATATAAGTCACATTGGAGCACATATAACAAATTATAACTAAATTATATATGTCTAAAGATTATAGGAGAAATATTTAAGTATATTTCAATAGAATAGTGTAATTTATCATACTTAATGTTTTTTCAAAAGAATCTTATTGATATATCTTATATAAAAAACATATTTAAAAATCATCCTCAAGTTTATATATATTAGCATAGTTCATGTATTCACTTTGTAATAAGAGTGATACACAAACTTTATTCAACTTTCTACCACTTGTCTTCTTAATCTATACAAGTGATCATAAAATATCTTTTTCTATTAATTAGTTACATGTTTTATACTATAATGTTTGAAAAAATCATCATCGATTAAAAACTTTATCGTTTTTATCCTCAAGAATCACCCTATTAACACTATTATGTGAAAATTTGTACAACACATAGATTATCCTCCTATGCCCTTTGACCCCTATTACACCCACATTCTCCAAAGCAAGAATTAAACTCAAACCTCACACCACCCCTTTGACCCCTATTACACCCACACAAAGCAAGAATTAAACTCAAACCTCACACCACTTTACTAACAAGAGTATAAGAAAAGTCAAATACAAGCTTAAAGTCACTGTGGCAAAGAACATCATGGACTTAGAGTCCATTATATAGCCACTAACACCCACCCATTGGTTATCCTAGGCAATGTGGGACTTTTCAAGACATGTTATTTTCATCAGCCCAATATTATCTACCCCAATTAAAATAAACACATCTTCATTGCCTATACCAACAATCATACTCCACCATAAGGAGTATCATTTGGAATCAAGTCGTAACGAGAATTTTCACTTAGAATCAAACTATTTCAAGAATTTCCACTTGGAATCAAACTATTCCAAGAATTTCCACTCGAAATCAAACCATCCCAAGAATTTTCACTTGGAATTAAATCATTCCAAGAATTTCCACTTGGAATCAAACCATCCCAAGAATTTCCACTTTGAATCAAACCATTCCAAGAATTTTCACTTTGAATTAAGTTATCCCAAGAATTTTCATGCACCCTGCATCAATGCTAACCAATGCCTGTGTATAATCACCACATACCTTGCATAAATATTAGTCAATGATCGAGCATAAACACCATACACCCTTTGTCAAAACTACATCGTAACCCACGATGCAAAACCACCAAACATTGTGAAAAGCCACATATCAAACGTCTGCCCTTCGCAGCCATCGTGTAGTCTGACTCCTTCGTCGGAGATGCAACACTTGTTGACGTAACACCTGCTGACGTAACACCACCATTGACTCTCGTCGAAGCCAATCTGTAAATCGTAGAACACTTCCTCCACACACATGCCGCAAACCGTGACTCACACATATCAGATCTCCATTGTATATCACTCACCAGGCCATGTGAGCACAAACTGCGACGTCCTTCGCAAATCTAGGAGCATCTCGCCACACACGAACTCCACTACAGATCTAGTACGACTCATGGTCCTTGCACCTCCACGAACCCAGCTGTTATTTACCCTGTCAACACAACACTGACAATGATCCTTCCATCAAATTTTTCATTGCAACTTCAACAACCAAGGATGATTCTCCAATAACAAGGAATTAATCTTTTCTGATGTGGAAGATCAGACTATGCTGCAACCACATAGCATACTAAGAAAAAATCCTATTGAACCATAGCTTTGATACTACTGTTGGGAAAAATGCATCATCAATTAAGAACATTACTGTTTTTACCCCTAAGAATTACCCTATTAATAGAGAAATAAGATTAACACAAAGAACACAAGAATATAACGTGGAAAGTCCAAATACGGAGAAAAATCACAACCACCAAAGAATAACACTATGCGAAAATTTGTACAACACATAGACTACCCTTTCATGCTCTTTGACCCCAAGTACACCCACATCCTCCAAAGCAAGAATTGAACCCGAACCTCACACCACTCTACTATGAGAGTTTAAGAAAAGTCAAATACAAATTTAAAGTGTGTTTGACTAGGGCAAGGAACATCATGGATTTAAAACCCATTATATAGTCACTAACACCCACCTCCTTGGTTATCCTAGGCAATATGAAACTTTTCAAGACATGTTATTTTCATCAGCCCAACATATAACAGGGGAAAACTATAATACTATCTCAGGTATCCTCACACTACACCCACAAATGATCATAATTTATTTACAAAGGGATAATTCATTTATAAAGGGTCACATCCATAGAAGAAAACATACCGATAAAAGATTATCATATCATATAAATATCACATATAATCTACGATAAATCATGCATAAATCTCATCGTCACATTTTTTTTCTTTTCCTTGCTCAAATTCTCACTCAATGCTTAAGTGACAATTGTTTGAGTGTTATCCCAATGCTTAAACGATGCTACTTGTTGTATAGCCTAACAAGTTTCAAAATCATCATTCTCAACGTTTTATCAATATTTTTAAATCTTATTATTATTATTTTTACTTTATGTAACATTTTTAGTGCTATAAAAAAGCAGGTTAAAAATCATGACATGTACTATCAAAGGGCAGTCCATCAACTTCTTTTTAAATTTTATATTTTTAAAAATTGTTATATATATATATATATATATATATATATTAAAAGTTTAATTAATCATACAAATTTTTTAATTTTTTTAATTAATTAATGTTTCTAATTGGATAAATTAAAATAATAATTACCTTTATATATTAAATTATTCAATTGTAATTAATATTCAAAATTTAATTTATAATCTTTAATCATTTCAAATAATATAATACAAATTAGTCTATTAAACTATTTTTTATTTTAACTTTTAATTAAGAAAACAGGTTAAGTGGTTAATGAAAACGAATTAATGGGTAAGACAGAATGGATCAAAGCGAGCTGGTGGATTAAAAACACTAACTCAGTCCATCAAATTTTGACAAAATAGCTTGTTCACCAAGGTTTACTTTGTTAATGTTGAACTAGATATAAAGAAATGCACTCATTGATAACTCATTTCTTGAATGTTGCTTGGATAAATTCCACCACACAATTAAATTCTAGTAATAAATAAACTACTTATCCAAATCAAAATTCTTGTAATCTATTAATAATAATTTTTTTATTTTGTATTCATTTAACCGTAATTTCTACAAAAATTACAAGTATTACAAAAGAATGTATAACAAAGTATTAATACATCATGCAAACTGTGTTCTTTGAAGTGATACCTAGTCATCAATTTGAAAATGATTTCATTGTTCGGGACATTCAAAAAAGTTTAAAGCTAAATGTTGTCTTTTTGCTTTCTAAATTTATAATTGTTAGTGGTCTCTTCAATTTACTTTATTTAATTATTTTTTGGGTGATCCTATAGGTGTGGGTAGTTCATTCGTGTCATCCATTCAGTCAACCAAGGTTTTTTCTAAAATAAAATGTAGCAAGTATAATTGAAAAATACCATTTCTAAAATGTTTAGAGCAATAAATATGTAAAATTTAAGAAAAAATAATTAAAATATAACTAATGTCAATCAATTTTTGTAAAACGAAAACATTACTTTTATATCATATCTTAAAATAATTTAATTGACCTGCCAAAATAATAGATTTAAGTATAGTAATTTCTAAATAACATATTTTTCAATTGCATAAATATGTTTTTAGTATTTATAGATAAGTATGTTTTGATTTTAGTATTTGTAAAATATAAACGTGTTTGGCCCCTTTATAATTAAAAGTTAATATATTTGATCCTATTATTATACGACGACCATCAACTATGTCTTAAATAAAAAAATTAAATGATCATTTTACCTTATGTATACTAGTTTCTAATATAATGTCTTATCCAAAAGAAAAACTCTTCAAGATTTAGGAAATAAATGTGATTAGTATATATTAAAATGAATATTTAAAAATATAATTCAATTTTTTTTAGGAATGAAAATAATAATAAAAATTCATAACAACTAAAACCAAATTCACACATTTTATAAAGACTAAACAAAGTGATTTGAAATTTATAGAGATTTAGAAAGAAAAAACAATGTAGAAGCCAAAATTAAAGCTTTCTAATTTTACAAATATTAAAAACATATTTCATTTTTCTAAATTATGTATTTAAAATTTTAAATATATTTAAATATTGTTACAAATAAATGAAATAAAGTAATAAAATTATTAAATTTAGTATGTTTATAATATTATATTTTATAAATCAATCTTGAATACATTTTATATTTAAGATTTTTAATCATGGTATTTTCAGAAAGAAAAATACAATAAAAATAATTTTACACTGATATTAGTTACAAATATTGGTAAATTAATTGAGTCTTGTAATAACTACCGTAAAATCTATATTATTATTAACATATTAAAATTAAAATATTATCTTTTTTAGGTTTAATATCACTTTTAGTTTCGACATTTGTTAGAATTATTTAATGTAGTATTTTTTTTTATTTTAATGTAATTCTTATATTTGTTAAAAAGAGCTGGTGTGTTTCTTTTGTTAATGTTATTATAATGACTAACAAGAGGTAGCACAACTTTTAGTTCAGATGAATATGGCTCGGACTGTGTAGTCATTTATTGATATGAAAAATATGTTATTTTGTCCCGATTGAAAACAAAATATACAGTATAAAAGCATTTATTATTTATAAATTCATATAAAGTGCTGATTAAAAAAATTGTCTTTGGTACACTTAGAGATATTAATTTGATTAAGTCCATAAGACTTGGTCCTATCCACCGGAATAAAAAAAGTCCACAGAACTAAAAAGTTTTTCATGAAAAGAATTAACATGTTCAAAAAAGTCTACAAAAAGTAATGTGAATTAGAGTGGATTTATGTATTTTTTTAAATATGAAAAATATATTATTTTTTAAAATATTTTATTAAATTTTCATTTTAGATCAATCTATTTTAATTTTTGGTCAAATTAATTAGAATTGATCTTCAGTTCCGGCACAGCGTAGAACTCCGTCATAGGTTTGTCCTTAAAAAGTGTCTCAAAGGGGGAAGGAAGAAGAAGTATTTAAATTGCGCATTGACCTCGACTCTTAAGTGATGTGAAACTTATCGGGTGTACTAGTATTTGAGTAGGTTTATGGTTAGTTAAGGTAATCACATGTGGTTATCTTATGTTAGTCACGAAACCTATTTAAAATAGGCTTCCCCTCTTTTGTAATGTAAGCTCTTTTCAAACAATTTTATGAATCTTAGAAGATGAATTTCAGATCTTACCTGTTGCCCCAACTCCCTTCGTTCCTACCATGTTTCTCCTTGTTCCAAAGTTCTTCCATTTTCCTCTGGCTGTGTTGCAACCATGGAAGCACCCAGGCTTCTAGGGTTCTGTTTGAGTCTCCACCAAACCCAATATCCGGAACACCCATCTTGACCATTAATCTATTCAGGTGACCCGTCTCGAACTTCAGCACTGATCAGTTTGAGACAACCTTCAATCTAAGTCTTTAAACTTTAATTAAAGTCTTTTAATGAGGTCAAGTTCACCTTAATCCTGACCATAACCCACTTGAAAAGAAATTTTGAAAATTAGGGTCTTTTTTTAAACCCTGGTTTGAGAGTTCTCTAAAAGAAGATTTAATAAAGGATGAATTAAGACCGATATATTAATCATTTACCAAATTGACCTCTAGATACACCTCTCTTTAGACTTTATAAGAGAGTTTAAGATTTAAAATTTATAATAAAAATATTCCAAAATTACTATATTAGCATATCGTAATAGAAGAGGGTAACTATGGCATGCAAGAAGAGTTAAGATTAATGACAATTTTATATTTAACAAACCTTTTGTGAATGCATTGTAAAATTATCATTGATCTAACCGTTATGCGTCACATTTAGTATAAAGAACGATGCTATGCTCATATCATGTACTCATATATGTCCTCGTGAACTTGCTTTTCCCCTTTTTCTTTTTAACAACACTCGTGAGTCCATTAAGCTTTGGATTAAAGGGAAATTATCGTGATGAGTATTTAGTTGAAATTCATATCTTAAAAGCGTAATGATTTTTATCTTATTATCTAATCATTAATTAGACTGTAGTGTAGTTAAAAATTATTGATTTTAGTTTGCTAATAATTAGATGTTCCCAAAGTGAAGGACGATGTAGCTTGACTTTTCGATTTAAATAAAACGTATTTTCAAAATTTAAACACAATAAGACCTTTCTTAATTATTTGAAATATTTAAAATTAAAATTTCTCTTTAGAGAAATAGTTATTTATTTCACTGAACAACATTTACACAAAATCTAATTTAATAATTCAGTTTTTTTTTATTATTTTAATAACTTTCCCTAATAACTTTGTCTCAATTAATATAGGGAGACTTTTACGACTTTTTTAGTTGAAATTCCAATCCAGGAAAAGACAAGAAAAAAATTGGTAGTTATCAGAAAATAATAATAATAATAATAATAATAATAATAATAATAATAATAGATTTTTTCATGCATAATATGATAATGATTTTTTCTTTGTTCCGGGAGAAGTAATTATTCCGATGTTTATTATGTGAGATCAAAGCAAGTTTTCTTTTACCATTTTTATAATTAAAATAAAGTGATTGCCAAATTAAAATAGAGAAGAAAAAAAACTAGTGCGGATTGTTTTGAATGTGCAAGAAAACAACAACAAAAAAATTATAAGACTAGAATGATTCATAAAGTGTATCGTAAATTTATTATACTAATAATCGTCGAAGAATGTCAACCTAAATAAATAAATTATAATTAATTAATTAATTAATAATTACCTTGTAAATTAGATATTCTATATTAAATTTTTTTTATTGAATATTCAAAAAATTTATTTTTGTTTTTATTTGAATATTTTGTCATTAAATAAAATTTTGACCATGACAAGTTTTATGTTCTTTTTTGGTTTTTATGTATCTTCTCACTTTTGTTTAACACATGTAGTTTTTTAGTCGACACATGTACGATGGGTTGAGCAAATATGAATCTATGTTCTACTATATTTATAATAGTCATTGTTTATTAGATTGGACTTCCCAGAATATTTTTTACCATATTGAACATATTTTCTTCTTTGGAAATAGAGTTTCTTAGAAGGAAAAACATTTATGTTGTGTTCTCTTTAGGCTATATGTTGTTCATGAGTAAGGAAATGTTCAAATTTTCATGTTCCTTTTCAATTATTTGAGAGTGGTAGAACAAATGGATTTACGAAATGTGTATTTAAACTTTTGAATATTTTTAAAGGAGTTGTCGGGATTATTTGTGGAGTTGCCTATAATCTTTGCATCAATGAGAGATTTGAAAGTGATACTTTTGTAATGACCAAATTATCCTCAGTTCAAAGAATCAAATTGCACGTGATTTAGAAGGTGGTAGCCCTTCAAGGAGGGTGGTGTGTGGCTTGGTTCCTATTTAGGGATGACAAAAATATACGTGTCAGTGGGTATCCATAGATTAAAATCTATGATGGATAGTTAGTACTTGCGAGTATCGAATATTTTAAAATCCATTTATAAATGAGTCGGGTGAATGTATCATACTACTCATACTCGCGGGTATCATACTATCTATATCGACAGACATTCGTTACCCGCAGAAATTAAAATTAAAATTTAATTTAAATTTTATTATGTTAATTAGTTAAAATTAAAATTTAATTTAATTTAATTTATATTTTATTTTTTTACAATTTTATTTATAAAATTTATAAAATATATGTCGTTTTTAAATATTTGCGGGGTATCCATGGGTATCCCCGAGTTTTAAAAATATACACGAGTACTTTTTAAATATGAAGCCTTATTATGGTAGTTATAATCCACTCACCGCAATATGTGAAAAAATGACAAAATTATAAATATGATGAGACTTTCTATGTCTTATATCACTAAAACTGGTAGAGAAATTGGGAGCGATGTGAATTTTGTAACTATGCTAGTTATACCTAAAACTGACATAGAAAGTGAAAGTGTATAGTATTTTAATTTTAAAATACAGATACTATGTCGATTATTCACTATAATAAACAAATAAATTTAATTTCCTTCTTCCATCATAGCCTTCTTGCATTGCACTTGACACTCTCATCTCTCTTAACCTTCATCTCATCCTCGCTTTGGTGGTTGTTACTCTTGTTCTCGCTCTCGCTCTCGCAACTCTCATTTGGTAAGTGGATAATTTTCTCTCATCTAGGGTTTTCTTCATTCCTATTGCACAACTCTGAGAATCTTTCCATGTGGCTTTCCAATACCCCATATTTGGTTGCACATTTTGGATATATCTTCTTCTCCACGTGGAAAGGCTTCCTCTTTGCGCAAGGTCTCTATTCTAAACCCACAACGACGTTAATTGCGAGCCCCTCACTAGTGAACCACATGACTCCAAGCCACCATCACGCCATGGTTGTCACCAAGTGCAAACGCCACCACCAGAGCTTCGACGCGAACTCGAGATTCATAGTCGTTGTAGGTATGTACCTCTTTCCTTTGTTCTTTCTCATCGCACAAAGTTTTTCTCCCTAACAAGTCAGTGTGTGAAGACGAAGATTGATTAGGTAGTGAGCATGCATAGAATTTGTGAATGAGGGTTGAAAAATGAAAAAAAAACATGGTGCGTGATGACAATAACCGACATAGAATGTGAACTTCCTATGATGGGTCTAAAGTTTGATATAAAAAACATTTTTTAATCAGCATAAATGTCTCCATGGCACTAATGATGATTGATTCATTATATAACAACACTCTTTATAAATATTCTTTCAATTGTTTTCATAACATCACCTTTTTCTCGAACAAGTATGTATGTGCAATTTTCTTATCTTATTCATTCGTGTTATTTTCAATGACCTTCAATGTTCATTTTTCGTATTCATTCTTATTTCATCACCATTTATTGCCCTTATCTTCTCTTTTAAACAAAATACTCCCAAGCATGCAATTTCATATTCTCTCATTCTTGAATTTATTATTTTTTCCTTCTATTACGGGGTGGGCTAGGAGGCTATTTGAAAAACATTCTAATTTTTTTTCTTAACAGGAAACTTAAAATTTAAAATATTTAACTTCTATGGGACCTATTACTAATCTCATATTGTATTCAAAGAAAAATGTAGAAAACTCTAAGTAATGTATCATTTAATTAGTACTAAAGAGAAAATACAACCGAAATTAGTTTTCATCTTATGGATAAATAATTTGTGAAAACATTCATTATAATTAATCATTTAATTAGTACTAAAGAAAAAAAAACTTATTTTATTTTTTTAAAGAAAAAAGAGAAGTCTCTAAAGAATATTTTCAAATTCCCCGCGAAACCTTAAATAATGAAGGCAAACTATAAAGACAAAAAAGAGAATAAAAGTTAAAAATTAACAACTTATTAATCATAACCATTTCATTGACATTTTCTAAATAATATTCAATGTTGGAATGGGATCCCACGTTGAGTAAAGATAAAGTAGATTTAAAGTAAATAAAAAGGTACAGAAACAACCTTACAAGTCAATTTTGTTAGGTGCCAATTTTGTAAGGTTAAGTTAAACTTAAAATCTACTTATCAATATAGTATCAAAACCATTTGAAACCTATCATAACAAAATTTATTATTCGTTAGACCCATCATGCTCCTAACAGATCACCTATTAGTGTTTAGTCTCACGCTCGAAATGTATATATCTTGACGTCATGTTGACTTGAGATAAAGTAGATTTACAATATATAAGTGAGTATAAATATCACCTTACAAATCAGTTTTATAATATTGAATTAAATTTAAAATTCACTTGATATTGGCTTTTGATACTAGTATACTTGATAAAAACATATATGTAATGAAGTTTTTTGTAAACAAGACTTAATGTTTCTCATCAAATGGAAAAAGAAGAAATTATTTTTTGGTTTGATATATTAGGAGCCGTAAAACCCTAGAAAATGACATTTTAGAATTGGCAGTGGTTTAAAAATAATGAGACTCAATTATTTTAATAGAAAAAGGTTTTAGTATAAATATAATTGTTATAAATGAATTTCATTATTTTAAAACACTTCATCTCTCTAAAAATCACTTTTCAAGAGTTCTTTGACTTCTCTCTAGGAGTTCTTGTCCTTTGTTTGCCTGATTGAAGATTTGAGATTGTAGGAGTGATAATGAGCTCTTCAATTTTGACTGATTAGTTTTTCCGTTCGTGTAAGTTAAGTGTCAGTCTTTTTTCTTGGTCTTCTTCCATTTTTTGTTGCATGGGAGGTTTTATCTTCTTGCATGTGTCTTTTTAATCTTCTATATGAGTCTCGATCAATCAATGATCATAACAATAGGTCTTGATCGTTCTTGTGATGTTTCTATGTGCAGATAGAACATCATGTATGATTGAGGTAGTTTGAATTTCTTAGAGTTCTTTGGGTCTGTTGAGCCGCTTTGTCAAGTAAGGTAAGCTAGATTGTATGTTTTGTGTTGATTTTGATATCTTGATGTTTTACATGTCGCTGCTATGTTGACATTTGATGATATTGATTTTGTTTGATGAAAATTAGTTTGGTGCAAATTGTTGATGTGATCTGACTTACTTGAATGATTTCATGTTTGCTTTTTGTTGTTTGAATTTGGGAGATTTGAGGAAATTTAGAACCAATGTATTTGGACCAATTGGTATGAGCTATAATGTTTTAAAATAGTTTCTGAACCAATTCACTCAAGAGAAGTACAAATATGAGAAAGTAAACAGGTCTAAGTTTCCCAAAAACTACCAATTTTATGTGCTATCATTTGAATTAGCATTGAGCATGATCAGAGAGGCACTTATCGCCATTGTGCATTGTAGGTTTGGAAACATTTTGGCTCCAGGGCATTGAGTGTCAGACTCTGCCGCTCAGCGCCAGTTTTTGCGAGGGAAATGGCATTGTGCATTACCGTTGAGCGCCATATTTCCTGTTTTATCTATTTCTCTTGTTTGGTTGTTTTTGTGGTGGACTTATTTAGGTTATGACTATCAATACAAGAAAATCTCTTATTAATGATCAATTTTAATGATACAAAATAATTAGTTTAAAAAAGTTATAATTGGTCTCTAAATTGGTAAATAAAATAGTTTCTATCATGAATTGTCACTAATATTAGCTACCTAGGTTTTGGTTACCAAAAGAATTGGTGTATAAATTAGTCTCTAATTAGGAAATTGGTTTATAAATTGGTCTCTAAACATATTTTTTGTTCATAAAATTGGTCACTATTTGATAATTTCCTTGTAGTGTATGAATTGTTATACATTTAAGGTGAAATTGGTGTGTGAGCATGTATGATGAGAATGATGTTGTGAGCATGTGGAATGATGATGTTTAAAAAGTTTTGAGGGAAATTCTTTGTGATGGTATTGTTAGTGTATACTTTGATACAAGAGATGTTAGGAAGGAGGTATGCTAAACTCTAATAATCCTTCATACTCAAATAGAGTATAATAAGTTATGTTGTGAGAGTCGCAAGAGACCTTAGTCTTTGGATTTGTTTTTGGGTCCTAGGGTTGAAGGAGATTAACGTTGTTTGTGGTTGGGTGATAACCCCTTGAGGCTAGACTTTGTAGAGTTTAGGAACCATCATAAGTGCTCACCTCCAGTGAATTCTATATCAAAGACATATATCCGAATAATTGAGTTAGTATCAACTGCTTGTGTGGATATATGTATTATCGTATGTTAACCATACTTGGTAGTATTTAATATGCTTTAGTTGTGTAGGATAACTCTTTTGTTCACTAGCTTACTCTTTTGTGTGCTTTGTGTTTTCTTGTGTTCTTTAGTTTAAAGACATCTTTGAAGGATGAGGAGGAGCCATCAGTTAAAATAGTGGCAGGTCTTGGGAAGCTTTAGTTTTTGATTAGTTTTTTTTTATAAAGCTTGTTGGTTTAGGTTGAGTTTATAAATGTTATACTTTTATAATTCTAACTTTTATAACATTGTATTAATATATTTCATATATTAAATTACCTGTTTTGAATACTATGATGAAATGTTCTATTTTATTAGTTCTAAGCTACTAAAATAGAATGTTACCGAATTTATAACATTGAAATTTTAACCTATTAAAATTTTGTTATTTTCTAAATAGTTAATCTAGTTTTACTCTTTACACTCACTCAAGTTATTTTCTATTGACTATGCAGATAGATTCACTAAAATAAATCAATTGAACTCATTTAAATATAAATAGAAAAATTATAAAATTTCCAACATGTATTATTAGACGTGTGAAATTTTAGAACATTGTTTAACAATTCCTTAGAAGTTAGAAAAGTAATTAATTATATACTTTTATCTAAACCATAAACATGATTAGCGTCTGGGTAAAAAAATCAGCACCTTCGTAAAGTTAAAAGAAAAAAAATAATACAATCAAGGACAGCTAGAAATGAACCATTTTAAAAATAATAAAACTTGTCAAATTTTGCCACGTCTTAAAAGCTAGTTCCTTCCTAAAGTTGCATACTTTTGGAATGGTCCTCCACAAGGATCAGCGTTATCCATAAAAGCCATATTTTATTTTTAAAAATGCCAAACATCGTGTAATTCATGGCTTTATTTATATTATAATAATAAATAGTTGTGTTCGTATTTTGAAACTTTAAAGAAGTGGACGATGACGACGAAATTACGAGGAAGAGAATGGTATCTGACGCAACTATGTTAAATATATTAAGTAAGAAGTTACTAAATACTATTTGAGTTATGAATATTTAAATAACAACAAATATTAACATCAGGTTTTCCAGTTTCAGCTAATTAGTTACATCTAACATAAATTAAAGTCTTAACTATTCAATATATGAATCAATGAAATGTTTGTTTTATATATCATGACAGTTAGAAATGACACATTATTAATAGAAATGTCAAAATGGGTTTTAACCCGTGAGCCAACCCGGCTCACCACGGGTTCGAGCCGGGTTGGGTTGAGAAAAATTCAACTTTTTCAAAAGTGGGTTGAACTCAACCCGGTTCACTTAACCCACGGGTTAAACAGGTTCAAGCCGGGTTGAAGGTGGGTTGGCCCACTTAACCCACCAACATTTTTTTACAATTTTTTTTTATTTTTTTTAAATTTTCTTTTAATTTTTTTTAATTATTTACTACTCCAATTATATTTTTTCACAATTTCATATTTTTAAATGTTAGAATGTTGCTTAATTATATTTGAATTATTTGAATGTTTAATTAATTTGATTGTCAAGTTATATATATGTTGATACTTTAATCTTTAACTATAATCTTTAT
>Ga0214545_1001502_pt1 | contig 43672 bp, 22 predicted proteins | sample CNSS4metaG_FD_160064 | JGI IMG/M metagenome (GOLD analysis project Ga0214545, IMG submission 160064) | Root nodule microbial communities from cowpea collected in UCLA plant growth center, Los Angeles, California, USA - CNSS4 | ecosystem: Host-associated > Plants > Roots > Nodule | place: USA... | reverse complement strand
TTAGTGACCAATTTAATTACTAATTTATTTGTAATTTAATGACAAATTTTTTGGTCACTAATGATATTTCTATTTATTTTTAACCACTTCAAACATAATTTAATAATTAGTTCTCTAAGGTTTTTTTAATTTTATCATACCTTAATTATACATTTGATTTCTTTTAGGTTTTGGGTTGAGAGTGGTGTCAGTGTCTTATGTGGTTAGGCTCAGATCTCATTGGTGTTGTTCTCCCCAATGAAACCCCCTCTGTAAAACCTGACAAAAAGATATTCATTAGAATTTAAAAAATTGAAGTAAACAAACATTTAAAATATATTTTAATTTGAATATTTTTTTCCTTTTATATTTTTTTGAAATATTTTTTAATTTTATCAACTAAGTTCATCAATGTTGTAGTTTGCAAATTTAATAAATGTTTTGGTTCACATGAAATTTTATTTGGTATTCTAATATAAAATGTAAACAATTATAATTTATTTTAAGGTATTTGACATCGAAGAAAATCCTCCTAATATTGAATATTTCATAATATTATGTTTTCTTTACCGTAATTTTTTTTCTTTTATAAAAATTAATATTGAAGTAGTTAGAACACGGGTACGGGTATGGGTACGAGATTATACCTGTTACCCGGTGGGGATGGGGATGGGAAAAAAGTTTGATACCCGTTGGGTTTAGGTATGGGGATGGAGATGAATTTTTTATGCGGGGATGGGTATGAGATAGCGAAACCCGTCCCCGCCCCGCCCCGTTGCCATCCCTGTAGCACTCTATTTAACAAAAGCATGTGTATATACTTTCATTCGATAATAAATAAAAATTATTTTTTCAATAATTATTAAAATAAAAATATTATTAAAATTATAAAAATGTATTCTCAAAAAATAACTATATTACAAAATTTAAATATTAAAATAATTAAGAGAAAATAAATAGTAAGATATCTACTCCAAATAGTTATAGATAAGATTATTAACTTTTATAACAAGTATATTTAAAGTGGTACCAACAATGATTTTTAACTATTTGTCACTGCAAAAATCTTTAAAGTAAAAAAAAGTTTCATCACCGCCGTATCTTTTTTTCGGAAGAACATGCTTAGTAAAATTTATCATCATTGTATTGCCACTATTTTATTTATCATTTTTTTTTAAATGTAAGAAAGTATGCCAAAGGAAATAAGAAAATTTTAGAGAAATTTCATGAAGATGAGGAAGTGAAAGTAGGAAGATAACATGAGTTAAGTGAAAAAATGTGGGTAAATCAAAAGAGGAACACAACCTTGAAATCAAAGACTTAAAATTATTTAACATTACTAGGAAAATTGAAATCAAATTTAGCAATGAAAAAACGAGAGATTTACCAAAAGAAAAATGTGAGAATTGGGAGTAAAAGAAATCCTCAATAGATATTTTGCAATCTTAAATTTTAAGATCATGTATTTACCAAAAGCAAAATAGAGGGGAATTGCTTGAGGCACCAATTTTAGCATGATGTAATCAAGAAATTAAGAGGGTAGCTAGATGAAGAAAGAGATATCTATCTTTTCTCGGAAGAACATGTTTGGAAAATTTTGCCATTATTGTATTGCTATTATTCTATTTATCGTTTTTTTTTTCTTTTTTAAAATGTAAGGAAACAGGTGAAAAGAAATAAAGAAACTTTAGAGAAAATTTTATGGGGATGAAGTGAAAGTAGAAAGATATCTTGAATTAGGTGGGAAAATGTGAGCAAATCAAAAAGGGAAGACAACCTTGGAATCAAAGACTTAAAGTTGATTAACATTACTTTAATAGGAAAATTAAGATGAAATTTAGTAATGAAAACTTAAGAGGGAGTCAATTTTCTCGTCTCTACTTAATGTTAGATTTCAATAATATCTCTCTCAAGGGTGAATCATTTCCACCATTACGGGTGAATCATTTCCACCATTACTATATTTCTCGTCAATACAAATGATGGATCTTTCGATGAAGGATCACCAAACTGACTCAATGTTAATAAGATTTGAGTTCAACACCACTTTCAATCTAAAATGATTTCAATTAGTATAATGTTTCAAAAAATGATTTCTCTACTGAACAATTTAATCATTAATATAATGCTTCAAAATATGTGAAGAAGTAGAATCTATCTTGTTTTCACCATTAGTTTCTTTTTTATCACTTTTAAACAATGAATTTATTCTTTTATTCTTTATCAATATTTTTTTTGTAAATAATATTAAAAAATAATTTATCATAATCTAATAAAAAATTGAGGCACATAATTATTAAAAGAAAAATATATTATAGTCAATTCACAATTAAAATTTGGTTATGAAAAAACACACGACACATTATTTTTTTCTATATTTTGATTATCAAGTGAGACAAGAGACAAGAAAGGAATATGATAAATAAGAAATGATAACAAAAATAATGAGTTTGTGTCTAACTTTATTTTTTGTTCAAAACCAAAAAGAAAACATATGAGAGTGAGAAATGACTACAATTTGTGAAAAAACTAAAAAGACAACAAGAAAAAAAATAAAATTATCTTAAATATTTGGTTTAATTACTCTTTATATTCATGTTTTTATTTAAAAAATGTTAGATTGGTCCTCAAGTTTTGTTAGTCTCAAGTTGATTCCGATTTTTTGAAAAACTCGTGCAATTTTGTTTTTTATAAATTTTATTAAATTTCTTGAAACGTATCGATGATTCTTTGGTTAAAATTGAAACTCTTAATATGAGTCTGTTTTATTGGTGTAATTAATATAATCCTAGTGTCAATTTTTTGACAAGAACAGAAAACAAAAGAAAAATTAAACCTTAATATTTTTATTCTTTATTATCAATTATTGCTTTATAAAAGAAATGATATACTACCTACAATACAATTTAAAAATTCTAATAAATTTCCAATATATATATATATATATATATATATATATATATATATATATATATATATTTAAAAAAATTTGGGGGACCATGACCCCTCCCTGCCCCAAGAAGATCCGCTCCAGTTTAAAACAATGAGTTTATGAGTTTTCATATATGATGCTTAACTTTTTCATCTCTTCTGATTGTGAGACTCATACTCAAACTTGAATTACCAACACATAATTTAAAAAATAAGAACACATAATAACATTAATTTTTGGGAAAACAAGTGAATTGATATTTTTATTTATTTTTTGCTAGATAGTTTTCCAAGACTGTATACTAATTAAAATATTAAGGAAACAACAATTGGAGAGTCGGAAAGATGGAATCATGAAGGAGAGGAAGGAGTTATTTGAATAAGAAATGTCATTTGTAGAATAATGAGTTTGTAAGCCACTTGTTATTTAGTTGTAAGGTAGCATTGTGGTTTGTGGAATATGTTGACAAATGGTTATGCAAATGCACTTAATAATATAGAAAGACAACATTTCCAACAATTTATTAGACTTTTTAAATTGAATGACAAAAAGAAAAAAGAGTATGGAATTGCATGTGGATGGTAGTTATATGGTACACGTGGAATCAAAGAAATATAATTACTTTTTAAGATTGAGAGGGTAAACATTGAAATTAGATAAGATGATGCTATTATTTTAGTAAATAATATATACTTTTATATTATTTATTTTATGTTTATGTATTTAAAAAAAGAAATCACTACTTATAAACATTATAATATCATCATAGTTTAACCAAATTTTTGTAAATTAGAAATAGATAAACATGATTTATATTTAGGTTTTTTATTAAGAACTTTTATTTAGAATGATATTAAGCTACTTAAATTTTTTAAAACTTTTGTAAAATGTAATTTTATTGTTTATTGATATTTTCTATGACTGTTTCAAAATTTAAATTATATTTTACTCCAGGTTGGAAGTTTTTACTTTATAAGCTAAACGTACTCTAAAAACAAAAACAAAAACAAAACAAAAAAATCTTTTTTTCATTAATTATCATTATAATCAATGTAATGTGAATAATAGTTACTTTTCGTTTAAATAATTTAATATTAATGATATATATTTCTTACGTAGAATGCAGACATATTTTATATCAAATATAAGCATAAAACCACTCATTCGACATCGATTTATAGTTAAAGATAAAAAAAAGTTCACAATCAACTACGACTATTTATATATCAAGAATGGAACAAATAAATATATATATATATATATATATATATATATATATATTCAAAATCGATATAGAATTATATTAATGCAGCAATGAGTATATTGATTTTACAAGATATAACATCCATTTCATTACTATTTTAAAACTAAAATAACTCTAATAAAAAGGGAGAAACTGTATAAACAAATAATAAAGAATAAATATTATTAATAACATTAGTGGTTTACAACATTTAAATTTAAAATATATTTATCATTATAATTTAAATTTTTAGTATAAATGAGTAAGAAAATACCTTTTTAGTACTATATATATACTATATATATATATATATATATATATTAATTCTAAATATCCTCTGATTATTAATATTTCATTAGAAACTAAACTAATATTAAAAAAATAGAGATAAAAGAAATATTAAAGGTCATGTTAAAAAGCTGAACAAAAAAAGAAAAGCGTAAATAGCCTTTCCGTCTTATTTAAGTGCGTCCACTCCCTCCAATGCACCCAAAAGCAGAAAAAGGAATAAAAAATTGTGGAGTTAGTTGGTTCAGCCTTAAATGCATTTTCAGAGGCAAAATAACTAACCACTTCACGTTCTCAATAAGCCATTTTTGCTACATTCATTTAATATCAACTCAACACCCATTTTCCCTACAATTTCTATTCTCAACCATTTGTCAACTTAGGAAGGAATAACAAATATCATTATATTACTTTCATATAGGAATAAATTACATGCTTCATCCTACTCATTACTTTTGCTTAACTCAATATTTATTCCTTTGTTAATTAACTGTTTAGATTTAAATAATCATTTTAAGAATAACTACTTATTAAAAGTCTCATGGTGCACTTCTCATCTTACAAATCAATTTTATAGGGTTGAATTAGATTTAAAACCCACTTTTAATATGATATTAGAGTCATGTTAGAATCTATACTAACAAACTTTCTTGAACATTCTATTTCATATGATATTGGACCGCTAAACTAATTTAATTCTAAACCCGTTTTCTAAACTATTTTAGCTTTGTTTGGATAGGTTTAATTCAGGTGTTTAAATAACTAAATTTTGTACACCTATACTTTTAATAAGTGAGACAAATTATGACTTTTAGTATTTCACAGTAAGTGGGTCTCAGTCTCTCCTCATCTTTTACACTTACCATGAGGTGGACAAAAATGTCTTATAATACTGTGTGTTTTTTTTTCTTTTAACTTATACATCAATTGATTTTAACCTTAAGAAAATTTATTTCATAATTCATTTTGTCGTATTAACTAAGCCAAGAATGATTAAATAAATCTTTGATGATTTCAATCCACACTTAACATTATTATAAAAATCAAAGGATGCTTTATACCAATAAATAATATTAAAATATCATACCATTAATGCAATATCTATGTTTTGATCATTGATAGAGACGATTCTTACTTGTTTTATACTTATCTCCTCGTTTCATATCTATAGGGGAAAATAAAATGATGTTATTGGAAAATAAAATAAAGAAATCAATAAATATTTATAAGAGAATCTACCAATAAAAAGAATTATATTACTTTTTGTACCATATGAATTTCAACTTACAGCCCTATTATATATAGATAAAAGATTTATTATTATTGAAATAAAATAAATAAAAACTATTTACACTGATAAATATTTTTTTTTTCTTGACTTAACACAGTTATCTTGTATTTTTATCTTACAAGGTCATGAAAACCAATATCATAGGATCTAAAGGGCTTTCATTTGTCTTCTCTCCTGAGATAAGTCCAAGGTAGGGTACCTTTTTGTCTTCCTTCTCTATACTTTTTTCCTTTTTATTTGGAATATCTGCACACATTATATTCCTCTTTGGCTACTGCCGTAACTTCTTACCACATCTTCTTACATAAAATGAATCTATTTAATTTAACATATTTAAAGAAGTGTATTATTTTCATCCATTATTCGATAGAAATATATAAATTTCCTAATAACATGTGATTTTATTACTTTACTCTATTAATGTATTTAAATTAAATTCATTTTCGGTGTATAAGAATTTGATCAGCGAAAATTCTCAGAGTAATTCCTTTCAATTTCAATCGATCAAGCCATTTTAGACTATTTCACTATAGCTAATATGGAATAAAAAAATATTACAAGCACGTCTAATTAGATACCTAAAAGTGAATGATGATTTTTAGTTTGTTTGATAATATAAAATTATTGGGTCTCTTGGCGAACAACTTTTTGGTTGGCTATAAATTGGAGTTGTTTATTTAGTAGATTAGAGTGTCTAGTTCTGTTCCTTAGTAGTTTCCTTGTTCACTGTCTCTAATGGCTGATTATTCAGGAGGATCAGAAACACAGGAGGTAGTTGTAAATGTGACCAAGGACACCCCAAAAACAATTGAACGCTCCGACTCCTTTGTCTCTGTTCCTTTCTTGCAGAAGGTGCTTTTGTGCCCAACAAAGAATTATAATGCCGTTATTACAATTTGTTAGATTTATAATCTATATTTTGTTGTTGTGAAAAATATTGAACAAGAAGACATGAGAATATCATGGTTTGGTAACTTTTGTTTGTTGATGGACACATGCAGTTGATAGCAGAGGTGGTGGGTACATATTTCTTGATATTCGCAGGATGTGGTTCGGTTGTGGTGAACAAGAACAACAACAACGTGGTAACACTTCCTGGGATAGCAATTGTTTGGGGGCTGGTTGTGACAGTGCTGGTTTACTCTGTTGGCCACATCTCTGGTGCCCATTTCAATCCTGCTGTTACCATTGCTTTTGCCTCCACCAAAAGGTTTCCCTTGACGCAGGTTACAAAACCACAACCTTTTTTCTAGACTATGAACTTGGTGGTTGTCGTAAGACAACAAATTGCAGTACCGTACCATTTACAGTAACAGAAACTGTGAAAGTAACTCCTAAGTTGTTATTACACAGGTACCAGCTTACGTTGCAGCTCAACTTCTAGGAGGCACACTTGCAAGTGGAACTCTGAAGCTGTTGTTTATGGGAAAGCATGACCAGTTTTCAGGAACACTTCCAAACGGGACTGACCTGCAAGCTTTTGTGTTTGAATTCATAATCACGTTTCTCCTTATGTTTGTCATATCAGGGGTTGCCACTGATAACAGAGCGGTAACGTCTCTCTCACCTAATCAAGATCTTTAACTTTTCCCTAAGATTCAAGATATTTTCATAAGTTTGAATGTTTTGAACCTGCGATACTTGTCCTCACAGGAAACAACAGTATTAAAGAATGTTAAGAAATTGTAGCACAAAACATTAATTGGTTCTAGAGACATTAATTCACAGTCTTTTTACAATATTAATCCGATATGAGTGGTTTTTTAAGTAAAAAAAGTTGGGTTAATGTTTTGGGTGGTGGAAATTGAATACTTCATTGGCTCGTTCATTTTTTAGTCAAAAAGTGACCAACCCAATTCATTTTTCGCTATAGTGTCAGGAAGAAATGGAGAGAGGCATGGCAACACTGAGGCTAATGGTTGACCTTTCATGACGATTTTTCTGCATAAAAAAATTACACTATTTTTTTAATAGTAAAAAAAAGATCAGATCATTATTAGTTTCTAAGTAGTGGAATCAAGAGAGAAAATATACCATCTACGTCGTCTTATAAACGAAATATTGTTCTGATTTTGAAATTGTGCAGATTGGTGAGTTGGCTGGGATTGCAATTGGGTCTACAATACTGCTGAACGTGATGATCGGAGGGTAGTTAACCAATCGAAACCCTAATAAAATGGAAAAATTTTGTTGTTGCAATAGCATGTGATGAAAGTGTTTGATATTTGACAGGCCAGTGACAGGAGCATCAATGAACCCTGTGAGAAGCCTTGGACCTGCTTTTGTGCACTCAGAATACAGAGGAATATGGATATACATTTTGGCACCAGTTCTTGGAGCTGTGGGTGGAGCATGGGTGTACAATATCATTAGGTACACAGAGAAGCCGCTGCGTGAGATCACCAAGAGTGCCTCTTTTCTCAAAGGACGTGTTGGTGGCACCAAATAGTTTAACCAAATGCAGATCTTCTAATCTTTTCATCACCTCTTCTGCCACCACTCAATAACTTCTCGCATGTAATTCTCTTTCTTCCAGTAATATTCCAAATAATAACAAAATGGTTTGCATAAACCACTCAAAAAAACTACACTGTTTTGTTTCATTTCCTTGTCTCACAAAAGCTCTTGCATTTGATCTCAGAATTCGTAGTTATTAGTGGTAAAACAGAGTTTTGTCAAAAAGACATAGAATAAAGGAGTAATTATAGTAGGTCTCTTCAATGCTATTAACTGTGGACGGTGAAGAAGGCCAGAAAGTTAAAGTTTCACTTTGTGAATATAATAGGCGGTTCCGCTTATCAGGTTCTAAAATTACCGGTTAAAAATAATTAACATATATTAAATTTTATAATTAATTATAATATTAAATAAAATCTGATTTAATAATTATTAATATAGTTTTATTTTATTTGAAGAAAAAAAGTTACTTATAAATGTATTGTGTTTAAAATTTTATTTAATACTTATCAATAAAATTTAAAAACTATATTTTATTATTGTCACTAAAAATTAAAATATTATTAAATATGAAAAATTTAAATTAAGAGAAAATTAAAAAAAAAATGTTAAACATTTAAAAAGTTGAAAAACAAATTTAAAATTAATTTAAAATTTTATTGAGATCTTTTTATCTACTTTTCAATAATATTTTATAACATTTCTCTTAATTTAACAAAATAATGAACGAAATAAACAATATTTTAATATCTAAAATTATTAATTATAAATACATAAATTAGTAGTATGTTATAAAAGTATTCTTTTTCTTGTTTTTTAGAAGAAATTTTAAAATTTTCTAAATATTTATTTTGTATTTTAGAGTTATTATTTAGAAATTAAAAAAAAATATTTTATCTTTATAAAATCTGTTGTATATATTTATATTATTTTAATCAAAGAAAGTAATTATTTTAGTTTTTAATGTAAAAATGTCAGAAAAAAAAGCATTAATTATTTCCCAAATGAGGATATGGGATTAACATTCTCCTATACAAATAATTTCATGAAATCATTAGTTAGTTTTTTTTTATTGGTATGAGATCATTAATTAGCGGAAATGGTAAGAAAATTATAATAAATCTAGTTTGGATAATTTTCTTAAATTTTTCTATTTGAACGTTAGTTGTTAGTTCATTTTCAAGTAAAACACAGAGAATGTATCACAGTAACTCTAATTTGTATTTGTAGTAAGCAATTAAATTGACTATAGTCAAAACTGAATCATGTAACTTAAACTGTTATGTTCCCAAAATAGAAAAAAAAAATTATCTATTAACTATTAATCATAATTATAGTTTTTAATTTAGTAGTAAATGTCTGTTATTTAGCAATACGACCTTACTTGTATGGATTGCGCTGGTATAAAAGAATGACATAATTTAGCACAATGATAATATGTGAGATAAACGTGTAATAATTATAATTATTATTTTTCATGTGAATAGTACTCTTTCCATAAAAAAAATTGTTATTTGATAAAAGTAATAGTAAATATTTAATTATCATTATGAGAAAATAATAAAATTCTAATGGTCTAAACTTCACTATTAATGATATACACTATAAGAAAACCGATAATTATTAATAAATAAAATTCGTTGATAATCATATAATTTGGTTGTAAATTAATTTTATGGATGAATTATCTGTAAAATGTTTCTAAGTAAATTTTATTAAAGGACAAAATTGTCGATAGTTACCGATAATCACAACTCCATTTAGCAAATCTTTTATCATTAAGTGACAATATCAACAAAAGAAATTTTAAGCAAACATTTACGTTGGTAAGTTTGTTTGTTGTGAAGTGTTTCATTCAATTACATGTTAAATTACAAATTAAACAAAAAGACTAACAAGTACCTATATCAAAAAAATGTCATTAACAATCATAAATTAAGCAACAAAATTAATGTGTGGCCTAACTAATCAAGTATTGTCAACAGTAATTATAAACTGGACCTAAATTGTTCATATTTATAAATACAAAAATAATATAAAACATGCTAAACGACTATTATTCAAGGAATCATGGGACTTGAGATAAAGGTACACATATATAAATTCCTTTTTGAACCTTCTCCTAAGAGTTTAAATTTAGGGACAATTCACCTTATCAGAGTCTCTACTGTGCGTAAATAATTTGGTAGACATCAATCTTCGAAATCTTCGCGTCAACGCATTAAAAAGGATTAAAAAATATAACCGGCATATATCAGGCTTAAAAATATTTGTGTATATTTAATTCTTTTATTTCCTTATTTGTTTAATGTAAAATTCTAATAATATGGTTTATTAGGTGAGAAAATGGTAGACCTAATTTAACATTAATTAAGAAGATGCATTTTAGTTAAATTCATTTATAATTCTTAATTTCGCATTAATTTTTATTTTATTTTGACTAAGAAAGAAAGAAAAAGAAGAAAAGAAAACTCCTTATTATTACTATTTATTGGGTAAACTCTTTCCCATCACGCATCATGCTCATCACCATAACCTCGTGACAAGATAAATAAATAGAGATCACATTCCGCTTTCTCCTAACTTCATATTCACTGTACGAAGCACACTTCTCCCTGCTGTTTCTTCGTTTTTCTTTCTGCAATGGACGAGAATTCAACAACAAACCACGAGGTGGTCTTAGATGTAAACAAGGATGTCTCTACAACAACTGAAGACTCAAACTCCTGTCTCAATGTTTTTTTCTTGCAAAAGGTGCGTCCTAATTTCTTTTCGTTGCCTAAATCCGAAGAAAGAGGAGTAAAATAAATTTTTTTTTTTTTTTTTTGTTGCAAATCTTTTAATGAACATAATCTTAATCTATTGACCATGTTGAAGTAAAAAAGCATTGAGATTGGAAATGCCGACATGGTGTTTGTTTGTTTGATGGATACAGTTGGTGGCTGAGGTGGTGGGCACGTATTTCTTGATATTCGCAGGGTGTGCTTCGGTGGTTGTGAACAAGAACAACGACGACGTGGTAACACTTCCTGGGATATCAATTGTTTGGGGACTAGTTGTGATGGTGCTGGCTTACTCTGTTGGTCACATCTCTGGTGCTCATTTCAATCCTGCTGTCACCATTGCCTTTGCCTCCACCAAAAGGTTTCCATGGAAGCAGGTGAACCAAACACGTTATTTTTCTCTTCTTCATTCATTGTTAGTTCAAGTAGGTGGGAAAATATAGGTCAAACCACAGTATCGTTGCAAATTGTATTGTAAGAAAAATTTGGTTATTTTATGCAATATTTCAATGCAACTTAATTTTTTAAAAGAGAGATAAGAGGACAAGTAAAAGAAAATTTGTTGATGTAACGTGCGGAATTATTGAGTTATTGAGAAAACTATGTTGTGTTGTATTAATATTACATCTCAGCTTAAAATACTCATTTGCCTTGACCATTTTATACAGTATAGATATAATTGATAAACAAAACGCGTTACTTAGTCTTAAAATGATTGACATGGTTATGGTTATGTTTGATTGAATTGAACATTGTAGGTGCCAATTTATGTAGTAGCACAGGTTGTTGGATCTACACTTGCAAGTGGGAGTCTCAGACTAATATTCAGTGGTCATGAGAACCAGTTTCCAGGAACACTTCCAGCGGGCACTTACGCCCAGGCATTTGCGGTTGAATTCATTATCACGTTTTTGCTTATGTTTGTCATATCTGGGGTTGCCACTGATAACAGAGCGGTGAAGTTTTATTCCCTCCTTAATTGTTGTTTTGCTTCTTGTTTGGTTATACATTATTATTAGCTTTTGATAACAACAACAAAAACATTTTGATTAACAAGGTTGCAGTCAATTAAGGTTGGCTAATCACCTCCATAAAAAATGGACTAGTTGTCTGAATATATTTGTTGCGTTTTGAATCATTTGGAAGAAGCTACAAGTTTGCATCACAAGACACGTCTTATATACTAAAAAAAAATCCATATTTGAATATTTGTCTCTCTTGGACCCCGTGACATGGTGGCCTTTATTTATTCATTTTATTTGTTTTCCAATCTTGCAGATCGGTGAGTTGGCTGGGATTGCCGTTGGGGCCACTGTACTGTTGAATGTGTTGTTTGCAGGGTATTATTGCATATCTTATCCAAAGCTAATTGAATATTATTACTATGCATACACATTAAGAAAAAAAATGCTTTATTCAGCCAAAGATGTTACACCTTTTGGAAGAAAAATAAAGGTCAAAGTATGATCTCATGCATTAGCGTGATATAATAATGGTTGAGCTAAATTTATGTTATGTTTGTGATTATGATGTTATTATGTGAATACTGATAACATGATTTGATGATTTTGTTATGTGACAGACCAATCACAGGAGCATCAATGAACCCAGCAAGAAGCTTAGGCCCTGCATTAGTGCACAATGAATTCAGAGGAATATGGATATATTTAGTGTCTCCAACAATTGGGGCTGTGTTTGGTGCATGGGTGTATAACAGTATTCGTTACACAGATAAGCCACTGCGTGAGATCACCCAAAGTGCTTCTTTCGTTAAAGGAAAAGGTGATAGATGATATTCAAGTGTGGTTTAGAGAGGAGTAACTTTTGCAGATTAGTTCTCACCAATTTTTGTTATCTTCAAGATACCAAAGTAAAGGGAGGAGACTTGTAAACCTTTTTCTTTGTTTTTGGTTTTACAATGTCAATGTAACAGTTCATCAAGTTTACGTTATTATTATGCATATTACTCAACTTTCTTACTAGATCCATCTTAATGGGTTTAAGTCTATGTTGTTGTAAAACTCATCCAAAGAAAATAAAAGTTTGCCTTCTTTTGTTTTTCATTTTATCAGCTCTCTGTTGCTACATTTTATGACTTGCTTGGGATTCCTATATGATATGTGTTTATATATACTATTAACACTATTTAATAATATTATTGCCTTTTGATAAATATAATACGATATGTATATATAACTATTTTCTAAACTAATTTCAAAACAATATATATTATAAAATAATAAAACTACATTATTTGAATTTTATTTTTCAAATTTGAATATTGTAAATGGTAAATTAATTACATATTACTGTTAATTTTTGTTAGTTATATGAAATAAATAAAAAATCCCTTTTTCTCATTTTTAAGGGTCAAGTCATCGATGCACCCTAAAAAGGGTGAACCATGATTTTTAACCCATGAGTTAACTATTCAATCCACATTAACCTGTATTAACCTGTTTTAACGAATTGGAGACAAGAAGGGCAAAACGAACCAATATGAACAGGACTTGCTTATTTGCCATATATAGTTAAAGACTAACCCTGTACCAATTTCACACAAAAAAAGCATATTCTTTGATTGGAGAAACGGTTAACTTAGTTTAATATCTGACAACCAACATTTATTCTATGATCAAATATTATTTTCAGTTTTGCTAAACCTTTTGTCAGATTTTCTTTTCAAATAAAGTTAAGTATTGTTGATAAGCTAAAAAAAGATAATGACAATAAGTAAAATTCATATGGACAAAGGTATGGCCAAGTAACATTACAAGTAAAAATGTACATGCTAGGACAAAAGAATTGAAGTTAGGATGCCTCACTAAACAAGATATACATGTCAGGAAAAGCTAGGTAATAATATTATTGGAAGAAAAACAAAAATCTTCTGTTGTGGTCACGATGCCTTTGGAAGAAACTAGTTTCCTCAACTTGATACCTGAAGATTACTTTAATTACCACCAGTAACACGAGCAGAATCACTACCTTGCCTGGTTCTTGGAATAATTATAGGCAAGCAACACACCAGAACAAATAGTAACTCCATCATGAAAGCCATCATTGCGATCCATAGAAATATGCCCAGCTTCCAACGCCATAAGATTCTCTTGATTAAGGGAAGTTCTGATTCAATGATAACTGATGAATCATATATTTGAGGAATGCCAGCACCGGGTGGATATTCTGCTCGGTGCTCTAGTGTTACTTTTAAGCATGAAGTAGGTACATTTCCTTCAACGAAACCTCTCAGATTGACATTCAGTGTCTGGGTTTCTGATACAAAACCAGTGACAAGTGGTACAATCTTGAGGAATGTCATCATTAGCCGGATAGGCTCGCTTATGAATTTTAACATGCAAGGTTGGTTCGCAGTCCAAATAGTTTTGCCATCAAAAGATAAGAAGTCTACCTTGATCTATATAATAGACAATTCAAGGAAGAATTCGTAAGCAACAGGAACCCATGAAGTATGAATGACTGTAATAATTATCATCAATCATCACAGTTCAGATTTTTTAGCAGAACAATTAAAGAAAAAGGAAATGGCAATTTTAACAAAATGAACTTATTAAAGAATCATGATCAAACAATCAAAGAAAACTGATCCCTTCTTTGCCTAATTAATGCAAGTAACTGCTATTTTACAGCACACACACCACAATGATAAGAAACATAGTACGTAGAAAGAAAAAAAGAATCACTGGAGTATTAAGTTTTAGCTTTTATGTAAAGGCCAGTGAAGTGTCCTCGTCTCTAACACAAGTATATGACATTCACGTGAATACCACACTTGGCATATATCACAGAAGAGGTTTGTGATGATAATTCTCTACCCTGTTGTCACCCATTAAAATTTAACAATAATGGCACCAGGGATTGGATTCTCTAAGCCAGTTCAACTCCTACCAGGTAAGTTCAATGGCTGAAAAATCTTTTGATGAGCAAGAGCAGCACCAATCTACACAGCCACAGTACAACTGTTGAACTTTTCAAAGAAACTAATTCATAAAACACTAGAATCATGTTTACATCATTTCTTCTGTCCAAACTCCAATCCAGATACTCGTATAAAGCAAAAAAAAAAAAAAAAAATCGAGTTAAAGCTAGCACCCGGTTGCCACTCAAATGCTACAGAACTATCTTCAAAAGTATAGACAATATAACTACAACCATCAAAGATCCCCATACTAACACTACACGTTTATACTAGAACAAGTAAAACATCATGCAAGAAGTTCATGTAATTCTCTGGATTAATCAAAATGAATCAGATAATTGATAAGTACCTGAAAGATGCCAAGGTTTGTGTTGTATTCTGACTCTGGCACAACCAATGAAACAGTGACCTCCACCTTTTGATTAGCAGGTATAACCCTTCTACCCATCCGCTTTCCAACGGCAACGTTTGTCCCAGAATCATGGCCCATCCCAACATTATCACAAGACATCACAGGCACCAATGCAAAAGGACTCTGTTTGGTGTAATCAAAGTTAAAACCCTGACTCATCTGAAAAGGCTTCTCCACCAAACTCTTCACCAAAATCCCACTCACCACAAGAGAACAAACCAAAAGAGCACACAAAATGCAACAAACATAGACTGACCACAACAATCCCCACCCACACCTAAATGCAACATTCCACAAAGACTTATGCTCTTTTAACCACCCCTGAGCCGAAGAACCAATGCACCCACAAACACCACACAACACTCTACCCAAAATATCCACCAACAAACCTTTCCCCATTCTAATTGCTCCAAAAGGGTCAATAAAAAACATGAAAGCGTGTACCGTAAGCCACACTGGGCATTTCACTAACACAAAAAAAGCATTGATTTGAAACACAATAGCTCTAATCACCAACCCTGTTACATAATCGAGCAAGTTAATTGGGGAATTACCGATCTCCACGGCTGAGTCCGCGGAATCGGTGGCTCTGTCGTCATTCTCGGCGGAGGTTAACGTCGATTCCTCGTTCCCCTCTTCGCTGGCAACGCTTGGAGATGGAGAGGAACGAAGTTTCTTTTGATTCGAATCGCATTTCTCGGGGGAATCCTCGTTTTCTTTCGGAGTTTCGAGGTTTCGATCGCTCCAAAGGCTCGCTCCGGGAACGGTGGGCGAACTGTCGTCGGAACCGTTCTTCTTGGATTCCCTAGCCGGAGAATGACGGCGTGTCGGACGACGGCGGACTGTGGTTGCCGGAGTTGGGGAGGGTGGGTTGAGGTCGGAAAGAATGGAAGCCTCTGCGGAAGATTCCGGTGAAGTATCAGCGGTAGCGGGGCAATGGTTGAAGGGGCAGTGCGGTAGAGCGTCGAGGAAAACGTCGTCGTTTTGGTGGTTTGGACCTTGAAACGATGAGTCCATTGAAGATGAAATGATGGAATATTGAACCTGAGAGGCTGGTTCATTTTGAAGCCACTAAATTCAGAATTTGCTTTCTGAAAACGGAAAGCATATTTCGAAGAAAACAACAAAAATATTATATTGCAAAACAATCACAAAAAGCACGTGGTTTAAAAAAAAAATTACATGTTTATTGCCACCAATTTCCCTGGGATGAACTTATAAACATTTCCTCCAAAAATAAAAAGAAGTGTACTTACACTTTAAATCTGTTTTGATTTCTCATGTTTAATAGTTAATTTATAACCCAACTTAGAAAATAAAAATGAATAAAATATAGTATTTTCATGATCATTAACATTTTTTTTTGTAATTTACTTTTTGATATTCTTTTTTGCCTTTTCTTTGAATGACAACAATTTATGTTTTACTAATTTAGGTGTACGAACTACTAACTTTAATATTTTTCTATCTTTTATGATGATTGTTTGTTTTCGATCTTTGTAATGTTATAGGATGCATAATATTAAGATTTTTTCACTCCAAAAAATATTAAAATGTTTAAGACTTTAATAAGCCTTTAGGATATATATATATATATATATATATATAAAGATGGAAAATGATTTTTTGACTACTAAATTTTGACAACTTTTTCTTATAATATAAGGTGACATGTTTTAAGTGGTTTTTCATTCTTCCATTTTCTCATTCCCAATATTAAAATCACTTACAAGATGTCACCTCTAGTTGCGGACCTTTTGCGAGGAAATGTGCGACTCTCCAATTTTTTTTTTATTTATTTTTTCATATATGTATTTAAATTATTTATTTATATATTAATATATTATTTATATTAACTTTGTAAGGTTTTTTTTAAATATCATACATTTTTTCTCTCTCTTTTTTCATTTTTCTATTTTGTATTTTCATTTTTTTTATCTCAATTTTTACTTTCAATATCATTTCTTTTTCAAAATAAAAGTGTTACTTTCAATATCATTTCTTTTTCAAAATGAAAGTGTACAATGTAAAATTGATGATTTAAAAAAACATTTTAGATTGATTAATTTATTCTTTTGAATTGGTTTATTTTGTACTCTTTTTAAGCATATATTTTCCTTTTGTATGTGATAAATTTGTCTATTATTTACTGTTAGGTGGTGACAAATTCATTTTTTTCTAAATAGGTGAGAAGGAAAAAATATTATATTAGAAAAATGATGATAATGAGCAAATAATTATTTTTTTTTTCAAGAAGAAGACTTGTGATTCATGTACATCAATTAAACTTCAAAATTTTTATGAGAATCTAAAAATTAAAAACTACGAAAAACAACTATCTAAGAATCTCAGAGTTGCATATAATGCTAAATTTGTTTTCCAAGTTCTGCCATTGATCATCTCATATTATAAGAGAAAGTTGTCAAAATTTAATAGTTAAAATATTATTTTTCTATATAAATACAATTATTATCCCATATCGCATAAATATTAATATTTTTCATATCGTAAGTTAGGTTCTTTCATAATTTTTTGTTATGAGCAAAATTTGTGTAACATTCATTTTTTCCATATATTGATATGAAAATAAATAAAAAAAATCCTATGCTTTTAATCTTTCTATAAAATAGAATCCTTTATATTTTTTAGCATGGAAATGTATATTTTTAAATCTTTTCATTTCCATGACATGAGAATGATCAATAACACAAATAGATCGTTGGGATATTGTTATAGATGAAAACGACGAGTTTCTTGTGAAAATATTTCAAAGACTAAGGCAGATAGATTCCATAAAGAAATATTACGTTTTGAACAAAAAAAATCAAAGAAATGTATAGAAAATCGTAATTATGTTTCAAAGTGAAGAGAGTTATAAATTTTTCATTATTCAGCCAATTTCAATCGCAGAAAGGAAAAAAAAAAGCAGAATAGAGTGGAAAATCACTAAAAGATAGCAGGCTATCAACACAAATTTGAAATAATGTTATTTTTTTAAATAATATTTAGATATTTAATTAATTTGAAAGTTTTTGTTAAGCGAGTGTTAATTATATTTATTTGTGCACATTATCTTTCAAATTATTATTATTTTTCATTGTAATATTCACATTTAATAAATATTTAATAAAAACAAGACAAGGTGAATATACTAGAACCTTATTGAACACGGTAATGGAATACATTTGCCAACAAAAAACCATTACATAGCATAATTTCTTGAGGGCACCTTCATTTTCTGATCTGCAATCTTTTTTCCAATTTAGCCAAGCCAATTTACTCCTCCCCCTACAATTCTCCACAAGAACTGCTTTGAAATTCTTAATAAAGAACTAAGTTAAGAGTAAATAGAAGAACATGAACCTTAAATCTGGATGCATCATCAAATGGCATAAATTTGTGCCCCTTCTACTTCAGTTTCTGAGCCGGAGTTTGATCGACTCATGAATGTGTTCTTCTTCCTCGCTATTTGATAACGTTTACTCTTGAGAACATAGTACGTCATAGCACCAAGAACACCAGCCATTGTAACTCCCCCAACAATAGTGACCAATATTGCAGCCCACTTGTGATGCCGACCAAGTACTATATAAGACGCTGATATGAATGCAACAGTGGTGCATATAGATGCTAGCCACATCATCTTGTTGATCACCTTCACAACCCTCATCTCAGACTTTGTTCTCCCTCTCACAAGGGTGATCTGAACTACCACAACAGCCAGTGACGTGAATAGCGCAACGGAATTGCACAAAAAGAACACTTCAAAAGGTATCGTGCCTTCCATCACTGCCACCCCACTATCAAAATCTCCACCGGGAACACTGAAAATGGCAGCAAATGCAAGCGCCGCAAACAGAACTGCAACCACCGTTACTGTGTTGGTGGCATTGTTGATACCTGCTCTTTGCAACTTCCGTAGCTCCATGGCGATTCCGTTCACGTTCATGTTGGTCTTGCGAGTTTGTTTCAGCTGTGACCGAACGTCATTTCTAATTTGCGTCACGGTGTTCCTGATGGGCTCATCCCTTGGCTGGTTCAGATTGTTCGCATTAAGTGCCCCGTTAAGAATTAGGGAACCTCTTATGTCTAAGATTTCTTCTGATGGGGGAAGGGATTGAGCAATATCAAGAGCTGTTTTGTGGTCCCTTGTTAATGCATTCACGTTCATGTCTGGAAGAAGCAATAGCTCATTCACTATCTGCGTCAAACTATGACATATCATAGGAGTTTAATTTCTCTGTATATATTATCATTCTAACAATTTTTATATCACCATGAACATAACCAAAGATCATAAGTAATAAACTTATCATCATGAACATAACTGAAATATAAAGTTATCTTCAAACATGTTCTGAGAATAATAACATTATCTTGTTGAGTTATTCAGGCAGTGTACAATACCTCGACCCTCTTTTTCCTTGTGGCTATGTGCAATGCAGTATTCCCAAACTTATCTGGCAGCATCACAATTGCTGCATCAGCTCGAAGAATGCTCTTCACAGCTTCACAACTCACACCCTTCACAGCCATGTGCAGTGCAGTTTGGCCTTTCTTATCAGTTCTTCTGGCAAGTTGTTTATCCTTGGCGAGCAACAAATTTACAACATCGACATGTCCTTGGCGTGCAGACAAATGAAGTGCATTCTTTCCGTTTGATCTAGATAATTCTATTTGACTAGGGTCACGTGACAGCAAAAGTTCAACAACACTCGTATGCCCCCCTGTGGCTGCAGATATCAGAGGAGTTGCATTTGATCTGCAAACTGTCTTGATAAGCCCCGGTTCACGTTCTAGTAGCAGTTTAACAATTGCTGCAAAAAATGGAATTAGTTCACATTAGCTATTGAAGCTTTAGTATATATAGTTATAAAGATCCATCACTCTCTCTTTCATCTTCTTCCACCCTAGATTTTCTCAGTGTTTTACTCCTAATCTTCGACACAAATTAGCACTAAATACAAACATTTGTTACACAAATTTCAAAGTGAACACTCAAATTCTAACCTAAAAATTACAGTCAAGTTTTGTACTCAAGACATACTCTTGTAGCTGTTAGTTATTTCTGGAGACATGGTGAAAAGACTAGTTTTTAGAGGCAGGGAAGAAGATAGAAAATTAACAAGAGAAGTGAGAATATTTGATTAGGTTGAGTTGTTAATTACATACATAGGTGACCACGGCTAGCAGCAATGTGAAAGGCGTCAAACCCTAGATCATTCTTCAACGAAATCCCTTCGGGAGAAGAATAGAACAGAATATCTCGGACCGCATCAAGGTGCCCTTTATCAGCGGCAATGAACAACGCCGTCTCTCCCAACTCATTCACATCATTCACAATGGCAGACCTTATGGCCGCAACCTCCGCATCGAAATCGCAGCTGCTCTGAGTCCTCACCATCTGGGCATCGATCACGTCCATAATCTCCCTGACGGCCGCCGAGTCGCCTCGCCGCGCCGCCAGGTGGAGCTCCGTGTCGTTGTGGCGCCCCGTCACCTGTCTGACGTACCTCTTCTGGCCAGCGACGGGCTTGGAGGACGAAAGGGCCTTGCCGGAGTTGGAAACCAGAAGAGCGTTCCCGGAGGACGAGAGCACCAAAGTGGCTTTCCTCGGAGTGTTGGGTTCGTGCCGATTAACATTATCTTCAAACTTCGTTCTATCCATGAATAATGAACAGTGATGAAATGAATGGAAGGAGCTATGTCATTCACGATCATGTGTTCTTATCATCACGAGTCAGTGGCGACACAAGAAACTCAACGTCTGGATCCGCACTATAAGCCGAAGCGTGTTTCTACAATACGCAATGCATGTAATCGTGTATTACACCTGTCAACGCATGGAAAGCATGCTCTCTTTTCTTCTCTAAGAATTGTACTCGTGCTAGACGTGGAATAAAACTAAACTAGACTCTAACAAAAATACTATTTTTGGCTAAAAATCATGTTAAACAACACATATTACTCTAATAATTGATAGTTTCTTTAGCAGATCTTTTGTGAACTTAATATATCACACCATATTCACTACAATTTTTTTTAATTATTACTAACAATAATAAATCTATAAGTATCTTTGAATCATTGACAGATTTCTAAAATTTTAATTATTGATGAATTTTAAAATCATAAAATTTGTCAACAAGGCAATTAAAAATTTTGGAACCCATTGGTTGAAATGATTATTAAGTATGGATTTGTCTATCGGTAAATTTATCGATAACAACAACGATAAATTATTCACCCAATAGTTTAGATACAATTTTTTCTTCTTCAAAAATATTAAAAAAAAAAAAATCTAATTCGGTTTTCTTCTTCCACGAGATGTCTCCTCCTTTGCTCCTCTTCCTATCGCGAGACCTCAAAACCGTATCCACAGCTCGACGTTGTGCGTCTTCACCTACCAAGGTCATCATTGGAGACGTCTTTGTGTTACTGGTGATACCAACGACATTAACACCACTTCCTCCTCCCTATACAGCAATTGTGTAGGGTGCTGGCAATGTTGGAGCTTTTCTGTTCTGAAAGTGGAATTCTGGTTATGGAGGTTGCCACTACGTAATGTGTTGGTTTTTCTAATTTTTGTTGATTTGGGGTTGAAAAATGGTTGTTGGATTTGGAAGATGAAGTTTAAACCGGATGGAATGGTCGTTGGAAAGGGGCTACCAATGTTATGTTGGTTGCAGAATTGGGCATGTAAAAATTGATTTTGCTCAAAACAAAAAAAAGAAAGGAAGAAGAAGATGAACCAAATCGTAATGTTTACTAGAAATTTTATTAACAAAATTGTTCGTTAGTATTTTTCTATTGATAATTATCGATAAATTTTATTGACAAATTTTTTATTGGTAATTACCGATAGAATAATAATTTTATTAATAAAAATTATTGATTGGAAATTTTATCTATGTATTTTTTATTGTCAATAATTTTGATTTATCGACAAATTTTGGTCATTGATAATATCAAATTCTTTTGTAGTCATTATATGAAATAGGCCACTATTTACAACATGTCAAATCTTACAAAACTCTTTTATGTAATCGTAATGTATGAAAAGTGTAATGCAAACTTCATTTATATCAATTTGAGATATATTCAAATTATATATTAATATTTTATCTTACAAATCAATTTTATAAAATTTATTTAAGTCTATAATATTTAATTTTAATAATATATATAACTTTACATTATCAATTAATAAAAGCATAATTACTTATTTAGTTTCTTAATTTTTTAGTTTGGTTCAATTTGGTCCCTTTATTATTGGATAGTTCAATTTAGTCCTCCAATTCTTGAAAAGGGTTCAATTTGGTACTCTCCGTTAAGTTTGAGTTAACACCATGTCCGTACAAGACACGTGTCAAGTCGTGAACTTTTTAATTAATTTATTTATTTTTTAATTTTTTTAATTTTTTTAAAAAAATTATTATTTTTTTAAATTTATAAACTGCCATGTGTCATGTTATCGTCATGCCACGTGGTAATTTATAGTGATAACAAATGACAATATTAATAGTTGCTTTCAATTAGTCGTCTATTTAAATTTTTTGTTTAATTTAGTACACCTATTCTTTAAAATGATACAATTGTGTCTTTTCCAATTTGAGAGCAAATTAGTAAATAAAATTAATTATAACATATATATATATATATATATATATATATATATATATATATACATGTTAAAATAATTTTGTTGAATTTATACATCAAATCACTATACCTAAAATAAGAGTACTAAATTGAACCAAAAATTTAAATAGGAGACTAAATTGAAAACAACTATTACTAGTACACGTGTTAAAACTGTAAACTGCCATGTGGCACGACGATAACCTGAACTTGAAAAAATTGAAAAAATAAAAAGAATTAAAAAATTAAAAATTTTACAGTTTGACACGTGTCCTATATGGACACAATATTAACTCCAACTTAACGGAGATGACCAAAACGAACCTTTTTAAATAATTAGAGGACTAAATTGAACAAACGAATAATAAGAAGACCAACTTGAACCAAACAACAAATCAGGGGACTAAATTTGTAATTATACCATTAATAAAATACCACTACTAATATTTAAAGATATGCATTTTAATACTTACCAAATTGATCATAAAAATTTATAGAGATTGATTCAATAAAACTATGTTCATCAAAAACAAGATTCTGATTGGTCAAAAGTGTAAATCTCTCCGTCAAGAATCCATGGATAATCTTTAATCCTCAATCAAATAGGAGACGAATTCAGAATGTTAGATAATATAAAAAACTTTAGAAAAAGTTTCTAAAGAGATTAAGACTTTTGTGAAATAAAACTCGATTAATATTTACAAATTTTATTGTTAAACTTTTTATGAATAATATAATCGAATGTCTGCTCTTAAAACATTTTCTAAATTCTTATAAGGACTCTACAAATTCAATGAACAACATGAAAAATATATTCAAATGAAAATTTTAAAGAATATTAAATTGTTAAAAATTTGGATGAAAGGGCCTAACTACCGCACAAATTAAAATTTTAAAACCAGATTTCAATTTTTTTCGTTAAAATATTTTATTTGAAACCATAACATATAACTTGAACTTAAATTTTGCTTGTTGTACTATAAAATAATAACAACTCTCATTTCATTAGAGAAATAATACATTACAAGAAAATCTCTTATTAATGATTAATTTTTGTGACAAAAAGAATTAATCACTATAGTGACCAATTTAGATGTCAATTTATAAATAAAAATTATTGGTAACTAAAATATTTTTTAAATTGGTCACTAGAGTGAATTGATCTCCTTTAAATTGGTTAGTAGCATTAGCTACCAAAGTTTTAGCTATTCAAAAAATTAGTCTCTAAATTTGTCACTAATGGACACTAGTGCAGATTTGACATTTTACATCACCTTATAGGCCTCGGTTATAGCAGAATCGAAGCCTATAAGGAGGCGGTGACATTTTTGCAATTTCGTCCAACTATATTACTTCGGGTCTATACAAAACCGGTGCAGTAAAAGGTTTTAGGCCTCGGTTCCAAAAGAACCGAAGCCTATAAGCCAGCCCAATAACCCTAATTTCAACAATGTCATCAACGCTATAACATTTGGCTTCGGGTTTCTATTGACAGAGGCGATAAAAGGACTTTAGGCCTCGATTATTAATTGAACCGAACCCTCACTATTCATTGTCTCCCACATCTCTGCGCGAAAAACCTCTACACTCACTTCCATCGTCTCCCACCCAGTAGCGAAAGAGCGCACCACTTCCCTTCACGACCGCAAGGCCCCGCTTGCCAGAGACTGCTATCAGTGATTCCAGCTATCGACGGCGTCCACGCCAGCGCCCATTCATCTCCAAACCTTGATTCTCTTCTTCCGCAAGAGAAAAAAGCCCTAGGCCACCATGCCATCCACCGAGATTGGGTCTGCGAGCACCATGGAAACCAACCGTCTGGCCGCCGCGACCAAGATCGCCTCAATCTAAGACTCCGACTCGTCGACGTCTATGTCGCCGACGATTGTTTTTCCTATTTTCTTCTCTGTTTTCTTTTTTTAAAAATATTCTCTGTTGGAACTTGTGTTATTATGTGGATTAGTTTTGAATGATATTGGTATGAAAGCTTAATGATTTTGGAGTTGGAAAATGGTGTGAGTAGTGGTGCGTGAAGGCTTTGTTAATGTATGATAAAAGGTGAAAAACGAAATATGGAGAAGATTAGAGTGGGTATGTTGACAGTGGCGGTGTGAATGACCATGTGTGGGTTATGCTTTTAGGTCTCCTGTAGGTGAAAGGTGTAGGTGGGTTGCATAATGAGTGAATAAAGGTTCTTTGGTTTTTGTTATTTTGTGTAGATTGGAGATGAATGGGGGACTTAACAGTGGGAGGGGAAGGATCAATGGTTTGGAAGAGGGAACAGAAGCTCAAACGACAGATCTGTGGACGACATATTCTGTTAAATTTTTTTTGACCATATGGCCTCAGGTTGATTAGAACCGAGGCAGAAAGGGAGTGTTTTATGCTTCGGTTGACACTCGAGGCAAAAAATTACTCCTTTTTGCCTCACCCCAATATGTTTCGGTTCTAAATCTGAGGCAGAATATTGAAAGTAACCGGGGCCAAAAGTCCTTATTGCATTGGTGGGATCAAATTTAGAAACCAATATCTTTTTTATAGTTAGAACTTTGATAGCTAATGTTAGTAACAAATTTAAACATCAATTCATTATGGTGACCAATTTATAAACTATTTTATTTATCAATAACTTTTAATCTATAAATAGGTATATAAATTCGTCACTATAGTGACTAATTACTTTTTATCTATAAAATTGATTATTATAAGATATTTTCTTGTAATGAATAAGGAATGACATTGATGTATTACAAATAATTAATTTAATAACGACTAACACGATTGAAAATGAAATATATTTGTAAGAAAATGAGATGAAATAATTTTTTTAATATATATAATAAAGTGACATATAATAATAGATTATTAAAAGACAAAAAGTAAGTACAGTTGCAAAAATAGAATTTATTCTTGAACGTGAAAGTGTTGAACCAAATACACGTACACGTTTATGACATTTATGTTATGCTGTGACCTACATGCGCTCAAGTGCTCATTGATGTTTAAAGCAAGATCAAATAAATTCTTTCTAGTAGCCAAAAATTTTTTTTTTTTCTGTAAAATTAAAAAAAAAAAAGATATTCAATATTATTTCATTAATCATATTTAAAATTGTTTTTTTTTGAAACACGTTAATTACAAATTATACAATAAATAAAAATATAAAAATAAGAAGTGGATTAATTATGATATTTTTGAGATAGTATAATTAAATATGCTAAAGTAATTAATTTGTTTATATTAAAATTTATATTGGTTTTTCTTGGTAGAGCACGATTTTGTTATGTATGGCATTTGTTCGTAATATTTTCGTTGCAGTGTGACAGCAACATGGCGCCAAGGCCTAGTGGCTGTATCCGAAAAGCAGCTTTCATCTGTTAAAGTGGTCTTTTTGTGAACAATAATACAATAGATATTTCTTTCTTCATTATTATTTCTCACTCATTCAACACTTAAGGACTACACAAAATACATATTTAAATTAGTTAGAACCATTAGTCAACTCACTTTCAGCAGAAAAATGATAGATTACAAACTATTCTATTATTCTGAGTGTTAATTAAAGATCAGACACAGACAAATAATATAAGTAAATTATTATTATATAAGTGGTATTCAAACTTTATCTTATCAACTTATCAACATTCAGGTGCGTGTTCTCTCACTGTTTAAGAAAAAACAAAGCGCCCTTCACGTGCGAATTCTCTCACTGTTTATTCTTGTAGTAGAGTATTTCTTTCCCATCCTCCATTATTATGAACCTGGCTTTAGCATGTTCCTAGCTGTCCTTTCACTAGGTTCATTTTCAGAGGCAAATTTAAGTTATCAACACAATAAGACAACTAATTGGTGTTGCAGATCAATCAAAGACACGTTCTCTGTACTGAGTGTCCGAGGATGCTACCTAGGATACTCTTTGCTTTCTTACTCTTTACTCTGAGTTGTTTTCGATGGCTAGAATATGCAGAATGCAAAGTGCCCCAACAGGAGGGTAAGAATCAGTATTTTATTCTTAGGATGCGGCTTATTTTGCCTGTTTAATCATTTCTCTGAAAATGACGAGTCTCGCACATTCTAGTATTACAGCATCTTGTCTTGTCTGTGCCATCTTGAACCAAGAAAATGTTATGCAAAAGTTTTGAAAGTACAAGTAATACCCGTATTGGTAAAGGTGTCTTTTTGCTGTTAAATATCAGAACTTGTTCTAATTGTAAATTAATTTGACAGTAGGAACAGTCTCTTCTCTGTCTAAGTCGATCACCAACACGAACCTGATTCTCCTTAGTGTTTTTCTTTCTTGTTCAATAGAGGATTCATTAGAGAGATTTCATAAATGTGATACGAGCCAACTCACATAGAAAATTAACACTGCTTTCAAGTCAAAACTTTAAAATAATGAATTTATGAATATTGTTTTTTATATGATGTTCAATTTTCTCATTTTTATTTAAAGTAAAACTTAGACTTACGATTAGATTTCCAACACGCTTACACAGAGAGTAAGAAGCAATGGTGATCTAAATACAAAAGTTAACATTCAAAGATATAATGAGTAACTAAACTTTTCACAAAAAGAATTCATTCAAGAAATCAGTTTTGATGGTTTTAATCCTGGTATTGTTTGTTCTTGTTAAAGATATCTTTTTTCCTATATACCTTAACAGCTCCAGCAACCAACTAGCTTTCTCTATAAGAATTTATTCTAAGATTTACCTTTTGGAGTATGAATATCTCTCTTTAAAAGTTTCTTAGATTTTTCTATCAAACTTTTAAACCCATAAATTCCTGTGTACAATATTGTCAATGACATTATGTGCAGTTGAAACATGTAAACCTCTTTGATATAAAGACTTTGCCGCTTTTTCTAGTTGGTGGCTTGATCCCAACATCACTTAATCGCTAATTGAAATGTGTTTACTCTATCATGGTCAATATCAAGTTAGAAAGTGAATCTCTGGTGTCAGTTCTAGTTCAAACTATGATTTTGTTTCCTTTTCTTCCATGCGTCTTGATTTGTTATGTTATGATGACTGTCAAAAATTTTCAGTTGATGCTCTTAAGGAAATCACTAGCACGATGGGGGCCACCAATTGGGAGTTTGATAGTGATGATGATTGTCCTAAAATTCTAAGATCAACACCAGATCCACCTAAAGAATCTGAAAGGACAATTGCTTGTGATTGCTCTATTGAAAACAACACCTGTCACGTAGTAGAGATGTAAAAATCTCTTCACCTTATCCTGAATGTTTTGACACAGATAGTTGTTTATATATTTAATCCATAGTTTCCTTATTGTGGACTTTGAATTTTGAAATTGCTTTGCTCCTAACTGTTTTTTAAAATAATTTTCCATGTTTTAGCGTTTTCAAGAAGGTCAACCTTCCTGGCAAGCTTCCACCTCAATTGGTTAAGCTTTTTCCTTACCTCAGAAAAGTGTAAGAACTTTTAACATCTTAAAAGTACTTCTGTATGTAGTTGTTGAATGTTAAAATTTAGGTCTTTTTATTCATCTCAACGTATTTTTGTTACCATTTTGGTTGAACTTTGACTTGTCATCTTGCAAATTAAAATGAAATTTGCTCTCATTGTAGTGATTTTGCTTTTAACTACCTAAGTGGTACGATTCCAAAGGAATGGGGTTCAGAATATCTAACTTCAATGTAAGTTCTTCCCAATTAATTGAAGTTTTCATCTAGTTACTGGCCTTCAGTATTAAATACAATATGTTTTGCAGCTCTGTATATGCTAATAATCTGTCAGGGGAAATTCCTATAGAGTTGGGAGGAATTATCAATCTAACATACTTGTAAGTTTATAAATAAACTTGCTCATTTAGTTATTGTCTGAAACTAAATTTCTGACTCATATTTCTTGTGTCATTATATATGCTTGCAGAAGTTTCAAGCATATTCTAGTCATGTGCTGTGATTATATACCAGATTACCTAGTCACTATTCTTAAAGGATATTAATGGTGAATTTAATTTTTATGCAGAAATTAGGGTAACTATAATCAGCAAACTTTTCATAAACTTATTACTAGTGTATGATTACTGAATCATTAATGGTGTAGTGCTTTTGATCTTATTTTCTCCTTGGACATCTCTAATTTCTCTCCTTTTTTCACTTCTTTTTCTCTGACCTCAAAAAGGAACCTTGAAGCAAACCAATTTTCTGGTGTTGTTCCCCCTGATCTTGGAAATCTAACTAAGCTGGAAGCATTGTAAGGCAATGGATTTGTATTTATTTTCCAAGATTCAATTATATTACTGTCAGAATGAATTTGAAAGATTACACTCTGTATCTGATTGTTTTTACATGCAATGTTATCTTTGCAGGATTTTATCGTCCAATAAATTGTCTGGGAAGTTACCGGTGACCCTTGCTAAGTTGCAGAATATGAAAGAATTGTAAGTTCCGATTAACTGTTACTCAGAAAGTAAATACTTTCCCCTGAAAAACATCATTTCATGGTGCACTGCAGCAGGATAAGTGACAACAATTTTAGCGGAGAAATACCTAGCTTCTTCACACAGAATTGGACATCACTTCAAAGATTGTGAGATTGCAATTCACTTTTTTCTTTTTTCATGTTTTAACAAAACTTCACATATACTCAAACTTTTCACAATAGATAAAGCCTTCATTTTGGTTATTTTAAGATAGACATTCTCATTTTAATGTATACATCATTGAAGAGACATGCTTGCAAGTGGAATGGAGGGACCTATACCATCAAACATATCTCTTTTGAGTACTTTACATCAATTGTAAGTACAAGGCCTACTATTTTTTTTTATTATTTTAATATTTTCACCTGGTTTTCTTGTTACATCTATATTTAGCTCATGGGGGTAAATTTGATACAGGAGGATTAGTGACATAAATGGTCCAAGTCAGGATTTTCCTAATTTAAGCAACATGAGAGGAATGAAGACACTGTATGTTTAATTTTTTGTGTAAGAAACTATTTGGAATATTTGTTCTGCTACTGTTTGATGTAAAGTAATTCAGGCTTTCTAATGTAGGATTTTGAGAAACTGCCATATTACTGGAGAGCTTCCTAGCTACTTGTGGAGTATGGACTTGGAGATGTTGTGAGTAGAAATTTTGAATTTTTTTGTCAAAGTTTGCTTTTCAGTTCTTTTATTATTGAAGCAAATACAAGTACTATATTTCTTTTTCCTTAAATACAAATACTATCATTTCCTTATACATGTATAGATACCAACAAAGGCAAACTCAAATGCATAAAAATATCTAATACAACAGCCAATGAATAGAGTGAAAAACACAGAATACAACAGAACTTGCTACAGATGAGTTTTCTGTCCAAATTACAGAGAACATGCTCTGTTATCCCCCCATTCTCCTACTACACACATACTTAATAACATGAAATTGTTGCTACTTTCTGCTCTAAATTGCTAACATGATTGTTACTACTGAGAATACATTTTTACATATGTTTTAGTGGCCTCACTTATCATTCCTCATGTGTTTCTGTTCGATGACCTCATCACAGCTGAAGCTGCTGCCACCCTAACTACCGAAATATGGAGGCAGATTGAAATTTATATGTAATTTCGGTTTAATACTTGGTTGAAATCCTCCTATGAAATAATCCCTAGTATTAGTCCAACGATGATTTCTTTACCTAAGAAGATGAGAACTTGAAAGCTTGTATATAGACATCATAGTCAATGTTAAACTGCTTCAAATCTTTAAACATTAAATGATTTCATCATTTCTCCCTCCTAACCTTGCAACCAGGGTTTTCTTTAATTTTTGTAAGTTTTAAGGGCCTAAACTTGGTACACAAGTAATATCTAAAACATATTAGGAATCATGAATAAGCTCAGACACTACTACATTTTCTCATATTTCATGAGGTTTTTTTTTTTTTGTAAATTTGTTACAAAATTTTGCAAGAAAAGATTTATTTTTTCTATTTTTCCTAAAAATTTTAATTGACATATAATTCTTTCGTGAATAATTATTTCTTACAAAATTCGCAAGTATTTCCTATAGAATTATAAGTTGCAGGCTCCATTTGTTGTTGCTGTTGTTTTTTATTGTTGTTATTATTATCATTGGGGCCAGAACCTAAGCTTCCTTTGTTTTTTCACTTTTCTCATTTTGAATTGCATTTGCTACTTATTTCTAGAATGCTGCAACACATATTTTTAATGAATACAAAAATCGCTTCAACTAGCAAATTACATGATACAGAATCTTGATTGCCTAATCATGCTAATTCATAAGAAAATAGTTTGTTGGTACATTCACATAACCCTATTTCAGAATCCAAACTTTTAACCATGGATTTTGTACTATTTCTTCAACTTTTGTAGGGACGTGAGTTTCAATAAGTTGGTTGGGAAAATACCAGATACACGACATACAGGGCATCTGAAATTTCTGTAAGTGAGAGTCTCCAAAGTTTAAAAGATGGTGCTTTAAACTAAAAGTAGAATAAGTAATTTACGTTATATCTCTCACCTATCTATCACAAAGGAAATGAAATTTGTCTCGAAAACAAAGGCGAGAATATCTTCATGTGTGGAACGAAGTAGGTATTATTTGATATTTTTGCTCAAGCCGAGTTTGTGTTTAGATAGAACCATATAACGAGACATAGAATAAAGCATGTTCCCTTTTTATTGCCTGGGAGTTAGTAAACCCTTTTTGTTTTTTTCTTTTCCAGCTTCCTAACTCACAACATGCTAAGTGGTAATATTCCCAAATCAGTCTTGATGGATGGAAGCAGCGTGTACGTTTCTTAGTTCTTGCTCATTTAACTCCAATATTGCAAAGTATCTTTTTTAACTCCAATGGTAGTGTAATATGATCAGTTGTTCTTGCAATCCGTGGGACAAAGGAGCTAGCAATTTAGATTTTAAGCATACTCACAATATATCTTTCTGCTCCACTGTGTAGGAACTCCCATATTTGATTTACTCTATTGTGAGAACATTATTTTGATTTGATTACACACTGTTCTTGCTTACAAATTTCTTTATTCCTCTGAAATATGTATCCACAGTTTTCTAGCAATGAATCTATTGTAAGTATTATGGTCCCACTACGGTAAAATAGCACCTAGGACAGATTCTGTACTAATTGAAGAATATGATTTTGTTTATGGTGGTGTGATGGAAAAATTTCCCAATTGATAATGATTTATTTTCTGATATTTGTTTTGTTTGCAGTGACCTTTCTTACAACAATTTTACATGGAAAGGACCAGATGAACATGCTTGTAGAGAGGACCTGTTAGAATCCAAAGACTTTTGCAATAATTATTCATATGACTTTGCTGTTTATATATACACCTTAATTCTTACACTTCATACTTTCTTCTAGTCTAGAGAAATTAAGATAGTGTATGTGTGAGTGCATGTACGCACAATAGTGTGTTGGAATGCGTGCTTTTGTTGTTTTATCATCTAAAAGGAAAGTGGTGCAAAAATGAGGCATAGAAAGCAATATTTTTTATTCTTATATATATCTTCAAGTTTGATGTAATTGAAAAACTAGTTATTGTTTCCTCTTGTTTGACTTGGGCAGAAATTTAAACTTAAACTTGTTCCGGAGCTTCTTCGGGACCAAATTGTAAGAACCTATCCTTTCTGTTGTTAATAATTTGAGTGAAGTATTTGGTATCACTGTTGTTGTTGATGATATTGACAGACGGCAGATTCTTCCATGTAAAGAGATCTCCAATTGTCCTGCATGTAAGTACATATTATTCTATATCAATAACTGGTTTGAGATTTGAACAGCCAAAAAAGAAATAGTACAGCATGACCATCCCAGAAGTTGCATTATGGTTGAGCACAAGTGTTACGTCATGATTTTTTCTAACTTCAATTTTGACTTATTGCAGATTCACGTTGTTTTCATCTTAATTGTGGTGGAAAGGATGTGAAGGTGATGGAAAATGATGAAAATGTTCTCTATGTAGGAGATGGAGATGTGTTAGGTAGTGAAGCTGCTAAATATTGTATTAATTATGAAGGTCACTGGGGATATAGCAGCACTGGGGACTTCATGGATGATGGCATTTACCTAAATACTCGTTTTACTAGGACTTTGACATCTTCAAATTTGCCTGAATTATATCAAACGGCACGTGTTACTCCACTTTCGCTTACTTATTTTCTCTATTGCTTGGAAAATGGGAAATATACTGTAAAACTCCACTTCGCAGAAATACAATTTACAAACGATAAGACATATAGCAGTCTTGGGAAGCGCTTATTTGATATCTATATTCAGGTATTGATCAAAATATTGAAACTAAGTTTTTGCTGGCTAATCAGAATTTGACAAGATCACTCTGTTGCAGGAAAAACTAGTTAGGAAGGATTTTAATATTGAAGATGAAATTCATGGTGCTCAAAAACCACTTATTTTCCCATATAATGTCAGTGTAACAGACAATATTCTGGAGATTCGATTCTATTGGGCTGGAAAGGGGACTACAAGGATTCCTGGTGGTGGAGCTTATGGTCCCCTCATATCAGCACTCTCCATTGTTTCTCGTGAGTTGTATAAAGATTCAACTCAATCTGCATAAAAAACAAAGCTTAATCTTTCAAGTTGTCTTTCAAATTTAATTATGCTAGCGCCATTCTCTTTTATGAGATAATTAGATCTCATGATTCTTTTTGTCTTTTCTAGATTCTAAACCTTGTTCTGAACCAAAAAGTGCAAGGCGTAGGATAATTGTTGGAGTTGGGTTTGGTGTTACCGCTCTGTGCCTTGCCATCATCATTGTTGGAATCTTATGGTGGAATGGCTGCTTCAAAGGAATGATTAGGGAAGTAAAAGGTAAGTAATATCATGTCCATCCCATTCTGGAATTAGTTTGCTTGATCTTCTACTTCATGATTTCCAAGTTCAAACTTCCTGAAAAGTCAATCACTTGACTTAGCATCTAGGAAATTGCAAGTTAACTTATAGCAGGGTGCTACAAGATGTGGTTATGTAAGATTGAATGGTGTTCATTATGATAGACCTCATTAGGAGGGTCAAACACAGAACTTGCATGAATTTTTTACATTTGATTTGACAGTACCATTTCCCTTCCGTAAAAGAGAAGTTTCAACCAGGTAAATGTTTAAAGTAATTAAGTGGTCATCCAAGGCAACCTATACCCTTCACATGTGACTCTTGGAAATGAGTTGAAGGAGGAAGAACTCATGAGAGAAATCATTGAGACACATTTGCACATTGTCACTCTACTGTGTCTTTAAAATATACTAATTGACACTAACTTTTATGTTTTAAAATATATTAAAAACTTTTTCAATATACCAACACCAATATATTTTGAAGACTTAGCAGTACAAAAAAATCAATAGAGAATCTGGACTCATCTAATTCTTGGCATGTAAGTTCTTCTAAACCTAAGCCAATATTAACTTAAAGCAGAGTATACGAGCATGTGGCTTTAGAGAACATGGAATGCAAAATGCACAGCCAAATCATGACCTCCAATAAATCAGAAAGCATGATTCTTACACTTTCCAACATCAAGAAGGTTCATCAAAACAGAGTATGAGTAGCCAATTTATACCAAAGAATTTAGAGCAAATATAGAAGCAAAACATTAAGAGAAAACCTAAACTATGATCAAGAAGACAATTACTTCACATTCCCAAAAGTATTCATTAAACTCTTTCTCCAAAGAACTCAGCAATCCATCATGAAAATGGAAAATACTAGAATTGAAGAAGGGATTTATTAAGCTCTAGCTACTGTACCAACCCAGGGAAGAGATGCATCAGGCAAATCCTCTTTGAATCCTTGCCCTTCTTAGTTCAGGGCCCTTTCCAAGTATTTTTATACCTTAGCCGCTGCCACACTCCTCTTTTAGGGTTTTTCCTACAACACAACATAAAAAAGTCCATTAATGTTTAACCCATAACAGAACTAAACATGAAAAATAAATCATGAAATCCTAAGAAAAATACCACCTAAAATTGATCCTAAAATTGACACTTAAGACCTTTGCAGCTGTAATTCATCTCATTGGACAAAATGAACCTTCTCAGTAGCAGCAGAAAGTTTCATAAGGATTTCAAATGTTTTAAATTATTACTGATGGTATGTTTAATTGGGTTTAATTTCAAGTTAATTTTATCATCTGTAGAGATCTCAGAAGAATTTCACCTGTGCATAATTTATTTAATATGGAGATACACAGCAAGAAAATATTATGTATTAGGAACATTTCGTTCAGGTGTGTTATTTGAATTGATGGCTTGGTCAATGGAACATATAAAGAAGTTGGTTTCTTTATCAGAAATACAGAAACAGACTCAAAGGTGGAAAATAGGAATGAAAAGAAAACACAGAATTCATGTCATCTCATTAAGGTGTCCTTAAGTTAGGAAACATAATTAATACAACATCATGAATTCCTGTTCATTAATTTGAAGTTCCTTTGCTTATTGCAATAATCAATGTCGTAATCAAATTGAACGGTATGTTGGGTTTGTTGGGTTTCTTTTGATAATCTCTTCGCATCCACTTATAGTATTTATGGTGACTAGCATTTCTATGTATATCGGTACATAACAAACATTTGTACTTGCCTCAAATACTCTTAAACAAATCAGATATACTGTTGTTTCTCTGGAACATGTATTTCACGGTTGACTTATCCAACAGGTACTGAAAGACATGATTCTAAAATGGGGACATTTACATTAGAACAAATTAGAGAGGCCACGGAGGACTTTAGTCCAGTTAACAAGATTGGAGAAGGTGGTTTTGGTCCTGTCTACAAGGTATTACATTTGAAGGGAACTCCCAACTTCCTTCTTCTAAGAATAAAAATTTTATGGTCATTCCTAGCGTTTAAAATTCAAATTAACTATTGGATTGCAGGGTCAATTATCTGATGGTACACTGGTAGCAGTCAAACAACTCTCATCAAAGTCACGGCAGGGAAATCGTGAATTTTTAAACGAGATAGGCTTGATATCTTGTTTGCAGCACCCTAATCTTGTGAAACTCCATGGATGTTGCATTGAAGGGGATGAATTAATGTTGGTGTATGAGTACATGGAAAATAATAGCCTGGCTCAAGCTTTGTTCGGTGAGTTTCTACCCAGAACTGTAAACAAATGTCTTTTTTTTGTCTTCTGCCTTGTCATTTATTAAATGTTCTGTTAGATAACATCCCAAGTGGTCACTATGAGAAATCCCTGGGGGGTCTGATTAACTTGAGGAAGCTTCTCTTCATGGAAATTTATCCTTTTCCCTTTTTGTGGATACAAAATACGCAGTAAATGTTATTTCTAATTGTTTTTCTTCCTCTTTTTGTTTAGAGAAACTAATTCAGTTACTATGATTCATATTGTTAAACTTTAACTTGTTTTTGCATAGGCTCAAAAGATGAACTTAAACTTGATTGGCCAACAAGGCTTAGGATCTGTATTGGCATAGCAAAAGGTCTTGCATTTCTTCATGAAGAATCAAGACTCAAGATTGTTCATCGAGACATCAAGGCTAATAATGTGTTACTGGATGGGAATTTAAACCCCAAAATATCTGACTTTGGGTTGGCTAGGCTTGATGACGAAGAGAAGACCCATATCACCACCCGAATAGCTGGGACAATGTCAGTTATCTCTCCTTTGATAATAAGACTCAAAAAAAGTTTTCTTGATCATGAATTGGAATCTGTTGACTGTGTTTTGCAGAGGGTACATGGCACCGGAATATGCATTATGGGGTCACTTGTCTTACAAGGCTGATGTTTACAGTTATGGAGTTGTGGTCTTGGAAGTTGTTAGTGGGAAGAGCAATAAGAACTACATCCCTAGTGATAATCATGTTTGCCTTTTAGACAAGGTAATCTACTTTTGCTTCAATCCCTGATCCATTTTTTGCATTATCTAATGCAAATATCTATACTTTCACCACATAAAAACAGAGGTAATAGAATTCGCATTGCAGGCATGTCATCTACAGCGTAGAGAAAGCTTAATAGAACTTGTGGATGAAAGGTTGGGATCAGAGGTAAAACCAACAGAAGCAATAATTTTGATGAAAGTTGCTCTTCTGTGTACCGATGTATCACCTTCGCTTAGGCCTACAATGTCTGAGGTTGTAAACATGCTGGAAGGAAGAGCAAGCATTCCAGATGCTATCCCACAGTCAAGTGATTTTAGTGAAGATATAAGGTTTAAATCCATGAGGGATATCTATCAGCAAAGGGAAAACCACAGTTTAAGTTCAAGCCAGTTAGACAATTCAACAGGAGTTCTCACACTTTCCTCGTCCTAAACATTTGGCAAATGATTGGTGTTGGTTCATAACTTCTTTGTTGCCGAGAATAATGCAACAACATGAGATATCCTTAGAGCATAGATGCTTAATCTTTTAAGGAAACCAACCTTAATGATCACTGTTTTAGGACATAGCAACTTTCTATCATCCCCTGTAAAATTCTAACTGCTCATGGAGATAACTTAAGATTAAATTACTAGCTTAGTCCTTCAACTGTTTAGAAATCTTCAGGCATGTTTCTAGACTAAAAAAACAAAAATGGGTCTTTGATAATGTTTTTTTTTTTCATTGACTTCTTAACAATTTTAAGACCACCATTAATTATCGTGTGTACTGCTTAAGTTTTTATAAACTAATCCAAAGACATGTTTGCTTGCTTTAGAGACCTACCTAAAATTTGTTTAGTTCAGGGACTTGCTAAAGATTTCTCAAATAATTAGGACAATTTAACCTACTTTCTACTAATTTTATTTTTCTTTTTAAGTATTTCATTTCGAGAAATTATTAAATGTTTCTAAACATCTGATTTCAAGTAATTTTCAAGTGACATAATCACGAGCGGTAAACTCTAATTTGTTTTTCATGCAAGTGTTACTTTTGGATTTCGCTTAATGTTCTTGCATGCATTTTTACTTGCGCACTCTATTTGTATTTTTAGTGTTCATTGTTAAAATTCTAAATCGACATGGTATTAAAAAATGTCTATATCACGTACAAATTGAACTAATGGCTGGTTAAAAATTTGTAAGCAAAACTTAAATTTAATTACTGAAAATCCTATACCGAGTGCTTTAGTCTTCTTGCTGTTTGTGAATAAAAATTATTAGTAACTAATGAGATTCAGCAAAAGTATTCAGTAGTGTTATTAAAAGAAAAGACTGAGAAAGGGGGAGAGAATAAGCAATGAATTAGTTGCGTTGATGTGTATTCATAATAAGAAAATTTTAAAAATTATGCTCCATGTAATTGTCAAGAAAAAAACACAACATATTATGTATAAGTCTGTTAGTATTTTTAGTTTTTAGTTAGTATTATGTATACTAAAATAAAAGATATGTATCCTCAGAATTATGTATATAAACTAAAATCTGTTAGCATTTTTAGTTTTGGGATAATTATTATGTTTAAGTAGATATGACACAAACAACACCATATTTCGATTAAGATAATCTTACTAAAAGTCTAAAACATAAAGCTCCAGCATATTTCATAGTTCAGCAAAACGAAAAAAACAAAACAACTTAAACAGCTAAAGGCTTCGGAGTGAAAACTGATGAAGAACATAAAACTTTAAAAATCAGTGTAGCTTCCGATGCGGTCTATTATATTTCCCACTGTATCCTTGCTCTCTCGCAGCACTCTAACGCTCCTTTTGAGCTTTTCGCGCTTCCCAGCGATGGAAGGCGACTCCTCCAACAGCCTTTCGATCCCACCACCACTCGGTGATAACAGATCATGCACAATTTCTCTCTCCAAATCAGTGTTAACAAGATTATGAATACTTAACATCAGATGCAATGCTATGGTATCAATCAGCCTTTTCTGAACGATTTTCCAGTACGAAATCATCCTCACTTTAAGGTCAAATGCTTGACTAAGAACAGCAGCAGGGTATTGTCTGAGGTGACCCACATCAATTCCTCCAACACCTTCTAGATTCACATGCGATGGCTGTTGCACACTCAAAACTCCATTCACAAATCCTGCTTGGTGAGATATTAGTCTATTGTATTCTTGGGAAAACTCAGAATTACACGTGTAATCCGTGTACATCTCCATTTCAATTGCTTCTACAACATGCTTACAGGAATTCTGCTTCTTCTTGGATATCAGAACTTGGGCTGCACGCTTTGTAGACACCAACAGCTGATAGTAGTTGTCACAATGACGAGTGATAACGGTAAACAACACATCCTCAAGATAGTTCCAAACATTCTCAGCAAAGCCTATAGGCATATGTCTAACACCACGGACTTTATTCTGCAAAATAGTGAGGAAAGCAACGCGAGGCATGAAATTCGGTAGTCCGATCCATTTTGCTTCTTCCAACACCTTTATCTCATCCATAAGAAACTCTTTGGTAACATCACTTTCAGGACAACCATAAAGATCATGTGAGAAGGAATCTAACATATCCACCAACCTAGCAGTGCAATGCATGTTCTTTTCATCAGGGTACTCATCAAATTCTCCTCTAAGAAGAATTTTTCTGAGGGATTCCTTCGTCAGTCCAATAATATGCATAAATGCAGTCATGGCATCAGCCACCGAAGTCAAGTTTGACGGCAAATTTTCTGACTCGGACAAATTATTTGCCAGTTTCTCATTGATCTTTTTCACGATCTCAGGCAGAGTTTTGAAATGCTCATGGCCTGAACTTGAACCAGTTTCTGAGCCAAAACTGGAATACCAACAATAGACTTGTCTATTTTAGAAAGCAATTTGTGGGAATCAAAAAGCCTCTGTTCCTCAATTCGAGCATCCTCATAAGACTCGTCACCAATCCTGTTTCTGACACAAACATAACCCAAACCAATGTTAACATCATCAGCAGTCACTTTTTCTAGCAATCCCTCTGGAGACTTATCAGCCTTTGTAACCACAGCCAACGTTCTCAGCCCAGTTTTGTCAACACTCTGAGACATCCTAATGGACTCACAGGTGGTGAAATCAACACTGGCAGAAAGAACATTCAAGATGATACTTTCTTCTGGCTTAATATACTCCATGATAATGTCCTTAATCTGATCATAAATATTCTCGGGTTGCCCATGAACAGGAACCCGGGTTATACCAGGAAGATCAACCATTGTGAGGTCCGGAACACCATTCTTCTTCACCACCAAAGTCAAGGGGTTATTTGAAATCCCTTTGCCATGGCCAGCAAGCTCTTCTGTTGCACCATTGATGGCCTGAGAGACGTTTTCCTCATCAGTCATGATGATTTTGCCATGGTACTCCAGTTGAAGCTCAGGAGTAGGGAGAGGGTGGTTTTGGAGCCTCATAATTAAGGGTACCCTAGTGCATATCCCTTGGCCACGTGGCAAGCTAATACCAGCCAAGGATTCAAGAACACTGGACTTCCCAGATGACTGATCTCCAACTACTACAATGGAAGGAAGCTGAATTCCCTCTTTTGCAATGTTAAGACGCCTTAGATTTTCCATAGCATCCAGAACTGGACGTATCTTCTCATTGTAAGAGGACACAATTGGTGCAACAATGGCAAGAGCCTGTGGTTGTTCTTCATTGACTAAAGCAACAGATTCGTTGTTACCACGTTGAGAAAAAGCAGCAGCAGCCTTAGTGATTGCCTTTCTTCCTCCAGCCATATTATGATGCAACAAACTCAAGAGATTGTAGAGAATGTGATAGTTTTGTAGGCTTATGGTTGCGATGAATGAGAGAAGCGCAAGCTCAAGAGCATATTAATAGGAAACTTGGGGGTAAATGAAACGAAAGGACAGTTTGGTATCTTAAAAGCACTTCTGGGTTTAGCTTTTCGTCGGAATCGGAGTTACACCTCAGTCTCCGGGTCTTCCAAGTTTTGGTAATGGAAAGGTTCCTGCTAAATGCATGCTCTAATTAAAAATGAAAAATATACATTCATTAAGTAGTGAAATCTATACCTGAAAAGAGAGTTTCTGATTCATCTGATGAGAGGCTGTAAAGTTGTATTATCGTTACCGAGATAAAATGAAGGTTTAAATATGTTTTTTTTTGGGTAAATTTTAGAATTACTTTATTTCAAAATTTTGGACCAATTTAATTTTCATCTTTCGAATTATATAAATTTAGTCATTTTAATCAAATTTTGTTAGATTTATTTAATGTTTTGTATGCATTTTAATATTGTATTTGAGTTATTTATACCGTTTAACACATTTTTACTTTAGTGTTAAGTCAAATATTATTATGAAATACGTTTAAAATATCAAATAAACTTAACAAAACTTAAAATTTAATTAAAATGACTAAATTTACGTACTTTGAAAGATGAAAAACTAAATTAGTCTAAATTTTTTAAATAGACTAATTCCAAAATTTACCAAAAAAGTTAAGAATAAAAACATATTTAATCCTAAAATGAAAAGTTTATACGGATAAAGATTTTACTTTTGGAAGTTAGTCGGAAATATATGGTGTGATGGTCCACATCCTTCAAAATTTATATTACTATTTTATCAAATTTCTATTTGATAAATTTAATTTATATTTTAATTAATAGATTTATTAAATAAGCTGTTAAATGGTAGTGACATTGAATATGACTGTTAAAATTGTGTTTTTCAAACAATAAAAAAATGATAAACCAAGATATCAAGATTAATAAAAATAGAAAAGAAAATGACAAGATAAAAATGAGATGAAGAGAAACGTATAAATGAATGAATAGGGTTGAACTTTTTTTAAGAATTAGTTTTTCATCAATTATTTTTTTAATTGTTTTATTATATTTTGTGGTGATCGATCTTTGTGATTCTTTTATCTACTCTAAATTATTTGGTAAAATGATAGTTAAAGCCCAGAAACAACTACAAAAGGTTGACAGATACCTATCTATAATGTTTAAAAATCTAAAACCCAGAAAAACAATTTGTATAAACATCTGAAACTCTTATTTTATATCAGAAGTGTAAATGCCTAGCTTCATTCATTCCTATAAATATAAGTTTGTTTGATTAATTAACCCCTTGAATTGAAAAGTTTAAACAAGTGATCAAATTAGCAGAGAAATAAGAAATAATTAATTTCTTCAATAAGAGAGAAATTTCTGAATGCAGTAAGAAGATGATAAGAAATAATCGATGGCCCAAAATACCATAAAAGATAACGGGGTAAATCGTTAATTTAGTATTTAAAAACTGAAAAATTAATCTTATTCAGCCTTACATGTAAAAGAAAAATAAAATTGATTTTTAATATCATATTTTTATATAAAGTAATTTTAATAAAAATTTAACGAGATATATTTGTAAGATGTTTTATTATTTAAAAACAGAAATACTGAAATAAATATTTCTTTGATTTAAAACTAAATTAACGTGTACCACGTTTAAAGACCGTCATTTACCAAGAAGAAAACGTAGTAAAAAAGAATTTCAACTAAAGAGGCAGGAATTACAAAAGAAGAGAAGTTCAAAGATTAAAAATTAGAATAAATGCGGAATAGATTTTGCATTTTAATGAAATATAAGTGAGAGAAGAGTGTAGATGAGAAGGTTGTAATTATTAAAAGAGAATCTTGCATACTTACAAACAGAATTCAACTGCATCAAATGAATATTAAAAGTTACTTTTTTTTTAAATTTGAAGAGTCGTGTTTCTTAATTGGATAAAAAAATAATCATTACAAGGACTTTAATTTACTTTAATATTATGTTATTTTGAAAAGAAGGATAAGGAGAGATGTGAGGCCCCTTTCTATTTCTGCTTCCTTTTAAGGGTTGTTCTACAGTAATGGGTCTAAAGGCTAGTCCATAGGATAAAAGCCTTTTATGTTGCCCTAATCTCACACTCACTTTCATTCTTTCAGAAATCAGCCGTCACCCTTCTACTCCGTGAGAGAGCTCTGCTAGGGTTCAGCCGCCTTCCGCATCCAGTGGGCTCGAACCAATTTTTCACTTCTCGTAAGTCCGTTCCAACGCCTGCTCGTACTTCCTCCAGTGTTTATTCATGTTTGTTTCAGCTAAGAATCCGTAGTGAGCTCATCATGTGATCTACTCCGTTGTTTTTTCAGTTCCTAAGTATAACCTAAAGCTGTGGTGCCCGTGGTTACTGTTGAGTCCTGTACCAGCATATTCCAGGTACGGGAAGCTAGAACCCATTGTTTGTTCGGTGCGAGTATGCTATTTTATGTGGTTGGTGATTCTCTTTTGTGTTTACCTGTTGATATGGATGTATGATACGGTGGGATTGTTGCTTGTTGTATGTCTTCGCATCTGTTGCAGGTGAAAACAGTGGCGGGCACTGATAAACTCGCCAGGCGAGCTGGTCTCGCCTAGGCGAGACTAACAGAGGCTCGCCTAAGCCCTTTTTCCACAAATGGTCGCCCAGGCGACCCATTGTGATTCTGAGCGAGCGAGCATCTCGCCCAGGCGAGAGGGGTCTCGCCTAAGCGAGATCCCGCGTTGCTCCCTGCTTCCCCTTTTGAGCCCTCGCCTAGGCGAAGGGTGTAAGACCCGGGAAAATTAAATAGTTATTTAATTAATTATTTAGTTAGGACGGATAATGAGAATATTTAAAGCAATAAATGCGAGGAGCTATGACATGGAAAGGTACTAGCTCATGTGGTTGAGAGCAATCTATTGTGTGTGAGGACTTGGGTTCGAGTCCTATGTGTGCCACTTGGGTGTTATTTAAATTGTGTGTTTTTGTGTGTTTTTATATTGGATGCG
>Ga0214545_1001501_pt1 | contig 43673 bp, 28 predicted proteins | sample CNSS4metaG_FD_160064 | JGI IMG/M metagenome (GOLD analysis project Ga0214545, IMG submission 160064) | Root nodule microbial communities from cowpea collected in UCLA plant growth center, Los Angeles, California, USA - CNSS4 | ecosystem: Host-associated > Plants > Roots > Nodule | place: USA... | reverse complement strand
ATTGGACCGAGGCCTATACCCCTCTTTGGCACCGGTTTTGAGTGAACCGGGGCCTATACCCTCTTTGGCTTCGGGTATTTGGAGAACCGAGGCCTAAAAGTTGCCTCTAATTGCAAAAATGCCACCGCGCCATTATATGCTTCGGTTCCTGACCAACCGAGGCATATAAGGCGAGGTAAAATGGGAATTCTGCACTAGTGTATTTTTGTATCTTTAATTATGAATAATGATGGAACCAATTTATGTAAGGTCTTTTAATGCACATTATGTTTATGTATTAAATCACATAATGTTATGACATCATATGAGCCAAGTGGGAGAATGTTAGAATTAATTGATGAGTTAATTCTATTATGCGACTCATTTGAAATATTATGATAAACCCAATTGTGATTTAATAAAATTTAAATTTAAAGACATGTTGGTTATTATTATGGGAAGTGATAATAGAATAAAAATAAAGATAAAATAAAAATCAAGTTGATGGACGTTGGTTTATAAAAGGGATTGAGATTATGTCTCTGACCATAAGGTTCTTTTCACAATAACCCATCAAGAACGTGTGAGAAGAGTAAAGAAAGGCAAAAGGATAAATTTGAAAAATATGGTTGGACAACACAAAAAATTATAAATTAAAGAACGCATATTCACAATAATATCTCTTATAAATCTTGGTTAGTGCTCTATTATATTTTATTATGAGATAATCTTAAATATTAAAGATCCTTACTTATTTTACGATAGTTGCTCATCGTAAAATTGTGAAATAACAGGATTTGTTTCAGAAGAAGATGAATTTTGAATATGAATATCAGTACGAGTAATGTCCTCGAGAAGCATGTCATGAATGCTTTTTCTCTTCCTTTGTTCTTCTGACCTACGTTGACGGATAAAATACTTTAGTGCATGGATAAAATACTTTAGTGCATGGCTGGCTACTTGAATTGTATCTTTTGTTTGAATATACTCTAAAAATGTTTTCCAATTTCCTCTTTCATATTTATCAAGTGCTTCTAGAAATCATCTGTAAAGAATAAACAACTGAATTAATATAATATCATTGCAAAAATAAATCATAAACAAAAAATCTTGATCCTAAAACCTATGTTCTTCAATGGTCCAAGTTATCCTTTTTGGTTTATTGGACTTGCATGTGGCCGCGTTGTGATGTTTGAGACAAGAACGTTGAAGGAGCTTTAGCGACACTTTAAAGAGAACAATTGAGGGAGGTTGTTTCCGACATCATGGGAGCAACATTGAAGTTGTGCGATGGCGCAGACTGTTTGAATGATACGCAACAGTTTTGAAGTCAAATTACCAAATTCATTCTGCCATTCTTGACTCTGCTCCGTCATGCTTCTTCCTTTCAACGCTTTCCTTTCCAACTAACTACAAAAATTCTATTGGTTCTTTCTCTTTTTTCCTTCTTTTCTCTCTCTATTTATATATAATATAAATAAAAAAAAAATATATTATATATATATATATATATAAATATATATATATATATATATATATATATATATATATATATATATATATATCAACTTATCATAAACATTAATTTATCTAACAACAAAATTAATAATATTAGGGTTACAGCATTGATTAATCTTTTTCTTTAAGATTATGTGTAAATTGATTATTAATGACTCTATATTAGTCACCATATGAATAACAATTATTTTGTCATTAAAATTAGGTTTAATTATGTTTTTGGTCTAGAGGAAAAATATCAATTTGGTACCTTTTTTCGAGCAGTCTTAATTAGGTTCCTTTTTTTGTTTAAATGTCTCAAATGTGTCTTTTCTGTTAAGTTATGTCAAACGGCGTTAACTGAACAATGACATGGCAGGACTGGCCACTGCTGAAACAATGATAAGGATCAAATAACAATGACGGATGTGGAATTGAAAAAAAGAAACATGTTTTAAGAATAATAGTGATATGCAATTAGGGTTTATAAACGTCCTAGGAAATTGGGGATTTTCGTCGATGCTCTCATTCAAAGCTTCATTTGGGATTTGCTCTGGTTCGTCTACGATCTTGATTAGTGGAGAACAGTTAGGTGGATTTGGTCTGTGCTATCGATCTCTTGGGTGCAATCAAACTCTACGGCAAGTGCTATACATAGATGATGGTAGCTCAAGTGACATTGATATGGCTTAAACATAATACAATGATCATCACTTGAAAGACCAAGATAAGAAGTCTTGAAGGCAGAGATGGGATGTATAATCTTCCGCTCATTTCTTACAATGTAAAAAAATCCTGAAATTTACTATTCTTTTTTGTTTCCCTTCATTTTATAGAATCACATTCAAGTTTGGGGAAGAGGCTAGGTGCATGTTCAAGTTACAGTCCTGTCTCCCATGCTAAATTGACCAAAAATTTCTTTCAAGTTATTTCTTATCTTTGACAAATGGACCTGCTTTGAAACTTCAGCACTGCTTCATGCCACACACAGGTGCAAAAATGTCATCACATGTATAAGCCAACAGGTTGAAGGTCTCGTTGTCTCACAGATATTTTCCTGACGATTTTCAGATTCTCCCTTCAAGTGATATCACCATGACAGTAACAATTAGTTTTTTTTCAGTTGTATAAAGGATGAACTTTGATAAATTTGGTGATTATGCTCACAAAGGATGAACTTTGTTTTACCAGTCTTACCAAACCTTACAAGTTGGAGCTTGCCGTATATTCTAGTTTGCAGGTATTTTATAGTTAATTATTTTCCCCTAACATTTGGAGCACATAGAAGATAACATGTTTTTTTGGATAAAAAGAAGATATTTGAGACATACATTGAAATGCATCTACTAACAATATATATTTGCCCTTTACATAAGATTTACAACTTTTATTATTTTAAAAATTCTTTATTTCTTTTATTCTTTCCATATCATTATATGAATTTTCATTTCTTAATACATGAACCTAATAAGCAAGACGCACAACCACGTACAATTATTGCACTGTGGAAGGCCAATTTACATGCACCAATTTACATAATGAGAGCAACCACGAAAATCTCCAATTTGTTTAAGGTTCATAAACCCTAATTTCAATTTTCTTTTATTCTTCAAACATGTTTCTTTTTTTTACTTCCACGTCACTATTATCTGGTTCTTGTCATTGTGGTCAATCTTGTCATGTCACTGCTCAGATAATGCCGACTGATACAATTTAATAGAAAATACACATTTGAGATATTTAAACAAAAAAGGACCTAATTGAGATTGCTCGAAAAAAGGGTATCAAATTGATATTTTCCTTCTAAAAAAAGATCAAAGACATAATTAAACTTTAAAATTAGTTGTTAATAAGAGATTTTATTATAGTGAAAATACTATCTTTTACACCTTATAAAATCATGGGTAGTTGTTTAAAAATTGATAATGGATATTACCAAAGATATCATTTAAAAAATTATATTTTTTTTCATAATTACTTTTTAAGTGATTAAAATATTTAATTAAAATTTTAAATTATAATAAATATTTTTAAATGTCAATGTTGTGACGTGAAATCTTGAAAAATATAATAATTAGAAAAATAAATCCATGAAATTAAACAGATATTTTAAATAAAAGATAAAATAGTTTATTAAGTATATGATTCAAAATATTTTTTTTAAAGATAAATTGTTTTATTTAAATTTTTTCTAAAAGATAAGAGAGTTTAATAATTATTTAATTCAAAAAGATTTATTTCATATAAAAAAAATAAGATATAAGATTTGGTAAATAATATTTTAATTTAGAATATCTTAAATAGATATTTTTAAACGGTGATATTAAAGTTTTAAGATTATTTTTGAAGTATTAGATCGATACCTATTAGTATTATTTTTGAGTTGTACATAATTGATCTTTTTATTATTGGTGCTTCTATTTGCTTCTTTTAGTATATCTAGATTATATCACTAACCACTATCTCTAATTAATTACTTCATAGGTATCTTATATTGTGTGTAGAGGACGTTAAAGTTTAGAGGTATAAGAATTATATTTTTTAATTTACTTTTGAATCACTTTCTCTGTTGTTTTGTTGATATTTTGAATTTGATTGTATTAGACATATGCACCGACAACCTTGGCAGCACTAAGAGACTTTTGGACTCAAGATATACAACGTTGGAAGATGGAAGTCTCGTGGTACTGAAATGAGAATAATCTTGGAATATATTGGGAAGTTATTTGAACCATTTTGTGTTTTGAGAGATTTGTTTTAGGGGAAAAGGAAGAGGAGTGAGTGTTGTTTTTTGCAAAGTGAAGATAGATAGTGAGGGTTTGGTTGAGTTAAGGGCTTTGGACACCCCATGGGCCAGCCCTTAGGCCCATTAGATTGGGGCAGCCCTTAAACATTATGGTAGGGAATATAAGTGGGCCTTACATTTGCCCAATAAACATCCGCTCATGGTCGAACGGGTCCGACTGGTCCGACAACCTAGATGGGTCCAATTGGCCCGACGACCTAGCCAAGTCGGACTGGCCCAACAACACAAACTGGCCAGACAGGTCATTGCACAAATGGGCCCAATGACCTAGTGGGTCCAAGCGGGCCAATGACCTAGACAGATCGAGATAGGCCGCGTCGACGAACTTGACGAACACAACTAGTCCATATAGGTCGTTGGGCTGGTCAGGATCATCGGGTCAGCCCAGCCATCTAGGTTTCCCGACCGGTCCCGCCTGTCTAGGTCGTTAGATTGGACCAGCCTGACTGGGTAGTCGAGTTATCGAGCTTGTTTCCAAATTTATCATGAACTCAAAACATAATTAAGCCTAAAATAAATATTATTAAAATGAAATTTTATTTTACAAGAAATTGAAATGTAAGGTATTTTAATTTCTTTATCCAAACAATTTATTTTGAAAATGAAGGAAATTTAATTGCAAACAATTCAAATACAATACATTTTAATTTTTCAACATCATTGAAATACTTCGTCCAATTCGTCCAAATACAACGTAAAAAAACTTAAAAAACGAGAGGAAGAGGGTGAGTCGGGGTGGCTAAGGAGGACGCAGAGTTTTGATCCAAGATAGCAAATCATATATACTAGACAACAGCTTCGAAGCCTCAACAGTTAACTCATCCTCATTCTATTCCATCATTGTTCTTTCTTCTTCTTTGTACACTCTTTTCTTTCCAATTCACTCCAGAAATCCATTCTATATTATTTATGGATACGATACGATATCACGTTATTCATCTCACAAGAAAATCAAATATATCAAAATATTATTACTAACAAGAAAATAAAATATATCATGACCTTATGTTAAGGTATTTAAAAGTTGATAATGGAGCTTTTTGAATATCTAATCTAGATTTAATCTACATCCAATAAAATAAATTGAATATTAATATTAGTTCACCTCTATACGTGGTATTATTATTATACTTGGTATTTAATCTTTAATCTGTTTTAGTAAAATTATTAAGTAGGTTAGAGGACATCTAGTCAATTACATTAACCTCTTAAACGTTTTTGTTAAAAGAAATGAAAATGAACTTACACAAATTACAATGTAAATAAGAGACTTTTAAAACTTAATATACCCAAACCTATTTCATTTATACAGTTGTTTTTTTCTTCTAAAAATCATAAAAGAAAATTTACAACATTGCTATGATTCGTATATTTTTTAATATTTTAATGAAAAATATGTTTTAATATTTAAATTTTTGTTACAATTAAACTTTATATGTAAGATTTAATTATTATTATTATGATTATTATTTAATACTTTAATTGTCATGACATATATTTATGTAAAGAGAGAAACTTAATTTATTATGTTCAATAAACCCAATTTTTGAGGGTGGAATATCAACACAATAAAGAATATATTAGATAAAATATGACAGTGTTATCGAATTTAGTTCTTCGATCCGGAAACATATAAGTTCAATCCTTTATACCTATATTCATATCTTGTAACAATTTGTATGGTTAGAATACAACGATTAAATTTACACAATATATATGTGTATTTATATTTAAATTTAACTTAATAACAATTTGTTGTCATAACAAGTTAATACTGCAATTAAATCCATATAATTATTCTTTGTAAGTTTAAGAATTAACTAAAGAACTTTTTAAATTATAAGAAACAAATAAAAACTTAAAGAGAAGTGTAAGGAAAAAAATTTACCATTATGTTTAAATTTGGAGTTTTTTTTTCAATATTATTAATCAATTTAATTACTTAAATAATATAATATATTATTATGTTAAATTCATTTTAAAACAATATACCTGTTAATTTATTAAAAGTTATATTTACTTAATTTACGTTGAATATTAAAATAATACGCATGATTATGTTAACTAACTTATTTATAGCAAGTCTGATATTTTATTTAATAATATTTGTACCGAGTAATAACTTGAATAAGCTTTCTTAAAAAAAATTCTAAAAAGTTAAACTAGATGATAAAATAACTTATAAGAATAATTTATGAAAATAACTCAAATTTTCTGATAAAATAAAAAAGAAAAAGTAAAAAAGCCTCAAACTAATAATACACCAAAATATTACACTATCATTTTCAAAGCATGACGTGTTTGATTCAAGCAACAAACACAAGGACAATAATATGTTATGTTCATACAGATAGCATGTTCTTCATCATATTTCAAGAACTCACAAACTCTCTTTTCATACTCTTCATTAAGGCAACATGCATTCATCAAACTTCGATCCATACTAGGTTGGTAACAAACTCCATCATTCTCAAATTTTTAATTCTCAAAAGATGGGACCTTACCCATTCGAAAAAAATATATTTTTCATAATTCGTTAACACGAATGCGAAGAAGTCTATCTCATAAATTTGATAAAATTTCGGTAGCATTTTATATTGATCTCCGAAGTACATGAAATGAAAGTGATCATTCGTGACAACAATCAAGTATGCATCCAAAGAACAACACAAAATGGTAACCGAAATTCTATCAATCTATGGATACACTTAAAACGTACACGCATTACCAAATTTTGAATTTTTTTTTTGAATTGTCCGATCGGAGGCACACAAGCAATCGCATAGTCGTCCCCTCATGTAGTGGCAAAAAAAAAACCCTTTCGTGTAGTCGCGACGCTGCTGGAGAAGTTAGGGATTTAAGTTTTAACGTTTACGTCTAACGTCCTATAGTTAAGCGTAAATTTACGTCTGACTTGGCCTAATCAGATGTAATACGTCTAACTATAGGACGTCACACGTAAATTTACGTGCGACACATGCAATTAGACGTAAAATGTAATATTTTCGTCTGATTCTAGAGTGTCATACATAAGCAATCGAATAGTTATTTACAAATTTACCATCGATATTTTTTATGTCTGATTCCAGTGTAGTATATATAAAATCGCATATATAAATTGTCTGTAAGTGACAATTTGGTTTCAAATTAATCTTCGTTTACTAACAAAATAATTTGGTATAATTACTCGTATAATACCCAATTTGGGGTTAGTGTATCAAATAAGTACCCGGTTTAAAAAAAGTGTCAATTGCATCCCAACTTTTAAAAAAGTGCTTCAATTAGGTCCCTTTCCAACGGAGTTGACTAACGTCATTAGTCAACGTGCCACATGTCAGTTTGTGGTTTTTTTAATTTTTTAATTTTTTTTTAAATTTTTTTAAATTTTTTTAAATTTTTTTAAATTTTTTTAAAATAAAAATAAAAATGCCACGTGTCAAGTCTCTGTGTGTGACATGTGGCATTGTCAGTGCCACGTAACATTACAATGCCACGTGTCAATCTCACTATCAGATGCCATTGTGTTGATTTCGATTTAGTCCCCATATATGTTTTTTTGTTTCAATTTAGTACCTACTTATGTGTATCTTATTCAATTTTGACCTAATATTTTTTAATAATTAAAATCTATTTTTTATAAAATTAAAAGTAATTAAATATAAAAGTTTTACAAAAATTAAATGTTTGATATTTATATTAAAATTTAATGGTAAAAGTCATTTTTAATGAAAAAGATTAGTATAACATTCATACCAATAGAAATTTTGGTTTAAAATTAGTAAGAGACAATATTGTTTTATTTTGGGAAAAAAATAAAAATTAACAAAACATGAGTACTTAATAAAAAAGTAATTAATAAAGTAATATGTTAAAAAGTCATTTTTAATAAAAAAATATTAGTATAACATTTATACAAATAATAAATTTGGTGTGAAATTGAGAGGAACAATATAAATATTAGTACTTAATTTTGTAAAAATATTTATACTTAATTATTTTTAATCTTATAGAAAATGGATTAAAAAAATATTTGAATTATTAAAAAAAATTGGGACAAAATTGAATTAGATACAAATACTTAGGTACTAAATTGAAACAAAAAGACATATATGGGGACTAAATCGAAATCAACACAATGACATCTGATAGCTACACAGACATCTGGCATTGCAATGCCACGTGACACTGACAATATCACGTGTCACACACAGGAACTTGACACATGACATTTTTATTTTTTATTTTTCAAAAAAATTAAAAAATTTTAAGAAATTTTTAAAAAATTTAAAAGAAAATTAAAAAAACCACGTGACATGTTGACTAACGGACATTATTCAATACCGTTGGAAATGGACCTAGTTGAAACATTTTTTCAAAATTGAAATGTAATTAACACTTTTTTAATACCGGATACCTATTTAACACACTAACCAAACTGGATACTATGAGTAATTATACCAAATAATTTTATAAAGCTTAATCCTATAATTACATGAACATTTAGATATTTAAGCACAAAATACGAAATTTCTTTCTTCAATACTTTCTCCGGACCCTGGCTACGCACTGCCGCCGTGCGCACGCAGCGCATCGCCGGTAGCAACTGTCCGCCACAGCGCACCATTCCTTTCGACGTTCCTCCTCAACAGTTCGGAATAGGTACTGAAAGCTAATTCCTTTACATTCGCACTGAGCTCTGCATAATACCCATTTCTCCTTATGATTGCTTGCAACCGTTATTTTGTTCATGCAACGAGCTTATGAACATTGGTCAGGCAAAATGCTTCTGTCCTCACTACGCAGAAAATTCACAAGAGGAGTGTGGCCTATCCGAACGCTCTCTTCAAACCCTGAAATGAAAGAGTTTTTGAATTACTTAGATTCCCTAAAAAATTTCGAGAAATCAGGAGTGCCCAGAGGTGCCGGCACCGATTCAGACGAGGGTTTCGATTTGGGTAGAATGAGACGCCTCATGGAGCGTTTCGGTAATCCTCACAATAAGTTCAAGGTTTTATTCCCCTACCTCCCTCTTTTCATTCATTTTTTTTTGAAAGGGTTGAGATACCATCTTGGTCTCTGAAATGATAAAGTGCTGTCATACTAATTCATGCAAGTAAGGAAATTCAAAATAAGTTCTTAGATGTCATGTAGGTCCTTAATTTAGCTACTTTCCAGCACTCTAGTTCTTAAACAATGGTTAATAATATTATCATTTAAGTTATACTACTTCTGAATTTTGGATTAAGATGATTGACAGATTGCACTTGCAGGGTATTTTTGAATTTTCTTGTATTTAGAGAATAATGGAACACAACGTTATACACTTTGTGAAACTTGAATGACGTTTTGCCCTTCTGAATCTCATTTTAAAGTTCTATTAATTTTATACCTGTACTTTGAAGAGGATATCAGGATACCAACTAATCCACTAACTTAAAATGGCCATTTTATGTCTGGGCTTTAGGGACATTTTTTGTACTTTTAGTTAATTTTATCCAGTTGATGGAAGTGCTTACTCCAATTGTAGGCGGTTCATATTGCTGGGACTAAGGGAAAGGGATCAACAGCTGCATTTATATCTAATATTCTGAGGACGGAAGGTTATTCTGTTGGTTGTTACACTAGGTGAAGTTTCTATATGATTTAAATGTTTTATTTTTTAATGTAACCTTAGGCTGCTCGTGATTTCGTCTTTATCTATGTCTTTTTTACAATTTTGTACATCATTGATGACAGGCTTTATTTTTCTCAAGCAGTCCACATATCCTGACCATCAGGGAGCGTATTTTACTTGGAAGATCTGGCGATCCAGTGTCGGCAAAGGTGTTGAATGATCTCTTTCACAGGATAAAGCCGGAACTTGAGCAGGCAATGAAAGAGGAAAATGGTTGCATAAGCCATTTTGAGGTATTGAATGTTGAATTGTCAATGGTTGGGCGTTATAAAGAAATTATTGTGGGTAGCTTAAGGAGTTATGTTGATGGAATTCCGTGGGTCCAATTGAGTGTCTCAGAGTTAGTATTGGTTCTTTTTGAGCTGTTATGTTTCTTTCTTATTCGTCTGCATTTCTGCATTATAACATTGCTGAAGTTAATGTTTCATTATTTGGATATTTCTGCTTACTTGGTTCACAAATTAGCATTATATCTAAATACAAGTCAAATACTTTTTGTTTGCTTCTTTATTTACCCTGCAGTTTATATGGGTATTTAATACATTAGAAGAAATCATTCACATTGCCAACTTCTGTATTTAATAACTTAAATCACTTATGGAAATGTCTCAGGTTTTCACTGCAATGGCATATATCCTATTTGCTGATGAGAATGTTGACATTGCTGTTATTGAGGTTAAATATCTATTTCCCTACATCAATTGTGTGCTTTGCATCAATATCTTATCTGGTGATTCTTCTAATTATATTGTTGTTACCTCTCCCCATTAGAAGAATCTTGAGTTGAATATCACTTTTACGTATGGTTTGGTAGGATTGGTGCTTGTTAATTTTAGCCTTTTCTTCTTACAATTTAATCCAAAAATTCTAAATCATGCTATTTCTTTTATAATTAAATTCTACAGGCTGGGTTAGGGGGTGCACGAGATGCAACAAATATCATATCCAGCTCTGGACTTGCTGCAGCAGTCATAACTACTGTAGGTGAGGAACATTTGGCAGCTCTTGGGGGTTCTTTGGAAACAATTGCAATGGCAAAAGCAGGAATCATAAAACAAGGCTGCCCAGTTAGGTCTTTCTCTCTATGTATCTCATTTTGCATAGTATGACACTGAATTGACAAGATGTAACCCTTTCTTGTACACACGAGTACATTTTATAAATGCAAAAAAAGAAGATAGAAAATAAATGAAAAGTAAAACTTGGGTTATTATTGCTGAAAATAGTTAGCTACATCACGAAGAATCAAAAAGTCTGATCTTAGGATATAAGGAGAAAGACAAATTAGTTCTGATAGTTAGGATATTAATGGCTAGTTTGTTAGTAGTTAGAGAGGTAGTTAGGTATAAATAGGGGAAGAAGGATATGAGAAAAGGATGTTCATTTTTGTAGATTGAACTTTAGCTCTATGTGACTGGGGAAATCCTGTAGAGACACTCAAAATCACTCTTTGTTAGATGCCCTAAAGATCTTGCACTAAGAGAAGCTTTATGATACCAATGCATGTAGAGAGCTTTATTTCACTTGAGTCATTCATTAGTCTTTTTCTACATGGGAGAGCTTATATATATAGATGCCTTGAATAAAACTGTTGGAGCTTATGTTGGTAGCCTTTTTGTTGCCACCTTTTCCATTGCTTTCAACTGGCTATACAAAAGACAGCTTTTTCTATCAACATCCCTTCATTTTACTTATATCACCAAATTGAACATACAATCTTAAGAAGGGTTGGTCTACTTTGTAGAATAACTGTGGGAATCTGCAAGTAAAGTCTGATGACTAGTAGATGGTCTAGCAAATTAATTTTGTGTCTGGTGTTATACATGTGTCTTTAACGTCTTCTTTATTATTGACATCTTCTAATGGTTGCCGGCTAGTCGTAGACAGTGCGGTGGTAATTTATGTTTATTGTAAAGCAAAGCGGTGCAGTGCAACAGTAATGAACAAAGAAGGAGAAAAAGGGATGGAATCAATCAGAGTGGAAGTGATATTAAATAGCCAAAGGGGGAGCAAAAGTCTCTCTTTTTTGGCCAAGGAAGAGAAGTAGTCATGACAATTTTTAGGCAAAGGGGTAATGCGTGGTTTACATGGAAGTAATTGGGTTTTGAAGGAATAAAAGATTGGGCCGAAGCTTCAGGTTATTAAACTAGGATATGCGACCCAACCAATGAAAATGATCTAGAAACAAACCACAACAAATGCTGCTCCATGCCCACGAGAAATGCTGCTCACACATGATTCACGATCTTCAACTGTTATCCAACGTGATCTGCCAAAGTCAACCTTGAGGTGACGTGAAATTGGAGTGGGTGGAGGTGATAGTAGATGCATACGCTTTTATGCTCCAGAGCATGATTTTGACTACCATGAGTTCTCCTTACTGAAGAGAAATACATCAGGGATTTGCTAGTTAAAACTAGTATGTCTGAGGCAAAACCAATATCTTCTACAGTTATTGGTTGCAAATTTACTAATACATTCTTAACCTCTTATTGATCCATCCATGTATAGGTCAGTGGGGGGTGCCCTCTAATATGCTACGATTACTAGACTAGAAATAGTCTTTAACAAGTTCTGTCAATTCATGGTTCATTCTCGTGAAGCTTATTGAACAACAATGAAAAGATTCTTGTATATCTCTAAGGCATACCTGCTTGGAGCTTACACCTGAAAACTTACTAATTGGGTGTTTGATCAAGATGGGGTAGATTTCACATTACAAACATGACTAAATTATAGTATAAAGTTTGTTCAAACTTCACCTTCCGAACCAGTTTTGTGGGATTGAGTTAAGTTTGTAGTCCACTTTCAATGATAAATGATAATTGGGGTGCCTTAAAGAATCATTGCCTCTGACCCGATTTCCAACACTGCCTTTTTGTGAATGCTAGCTTGGCATCTGATCAAGATGATAGAAGGTTAACTTTTGGTATTTGTGTGTTTTTTGGAACCAATCTTGTGTCTCTTGGTGGTCCAAGAAACCAACAGTTGGAGTTTGTTCCAGGACAGAAGCTAAGTATCAATGTCTTCTTTTGGTGATTATTGAGTTGTACTGGCTTTAATCTCTTCTCCCTGACCTTCAAGTGAAGCACATCGTTTCTTTCATTTACTATGGCAATATGAGTTATGTCTCTCTAGCTCATAAAATATTGCTTCATGCTTGAACCAAATACATGGAGCTTGTTCTATTCTTTGCTCGAGAAAAAGGGCCAAGCAAACAACTAACATTTGTTCATGTTCCTCCTTCAGCTCAGTATGTTGATATTCTCACAAAATATCTCACCTACAACATTTAACTTATGAGATCCAAGCTTAAAGTATGACTCCTCCACCTTGCTTCGGCCTCACCTACCATGAGCTTGGGGGTCAGGTGTATTAGAGTAGTCTTACACCACAAGTGGAATGTAATATTTTCTTTTCTGTTTAGTTAGTTACTATCTCTAGTTAGTCAGTAACATTTTGTGTTCTCTTACAGTTAGTTAATTAGAATGCCATCTCTTTGAGTTTTCTTACAATTAGTTAGTTAGGTGCTATCAGCTATATGTATAGCATGTTCTACTTTTGTAATTGATTGATTCTTATCATATAACCAAGCATAGTTTTGTTCTGCCAGAATTTTGTGATTTTACCCTTCTGCTTCCTTTATTTTTTCTGACTAAATAAATACCATTTCAGTTGGTGTTGGGTGGGCCATTTGTTCCTCATATTGAGCGCATTATTCGAGATAAAGCAGCAACCATGGAATCACCTGTTGTGTCAGCATATGATACTGGGAATAGGTGTACTGTGAAATGTTTCAGCATACTCAATGGAAGGCCTTGTCAAATTTGTGATATAGTGATACAAGTTGGGCAAGACTTGAAGATGGTATGTACTTTTGTTCTTTAGCTTTAAATCTGTTTAAACAATGCACTGTACGGGGACATATCTTAGATGTGGCTGCTTTAGAAGATCTGTTGGCATTGGTTGCTTAGGGTGCATATTATAGACATGCTTTGCAGTGTTGGTTAACATTTTTTAAACCTGACACACAAGCATGATGTAAGTATAATATATTGATTTGGTTTAGCATAAAACCTCGCTTTGGAATAGTAGTTGACAAGAATTTGATTTTCAAATACAAAAATAGGGAGTATAAAAGTATAACCTAATTTAAACACACTTGATTTTGAACTCTAATTGTCGTACTGTACATTATCATTTTTTCCCACTCTGCAAGATCATTGTGATTCTTTTGCCTCCACGTGTTTGCTATATTGCTTTCCATCTCATGGTATATCCACATCTTATGCTGTACAGTGTATAATTTAAGCAGGTTTTCGGTCTGCTTTTTCATCATATTGATCATGGAAAATTTTTATTCGCAACTTATGAATATATCTATTAATGTAGTCTTGTAAGTTACATGATGTGAAGTTGAAAATGCTTGGAGATCACCAACTTCGAAATGCAGCTACTGCAACTTGTGTGGCTCTATGTCTTCGTAATCTAGGTATAATTTTTCTACCTTTTGCCTGGCCCCTCGCTACTCGTGTGGCTTTTCTTTGTTGAATTTGAAGAGTTTATGTAGGGAAGAAGAAAAGAAGATAATAGATGTTAAAATGAAATGTTATTTTATGATTATTTCTTTCTGTATGTACCCCACTTTAGGGTTATGGTTAAGAATTTGTTTTGTAACTTACACACACACACATCAATACAAGCATATTAGTGTAGGTTGATCTCCTAGAAAAGCAAGAAGCAAAATATGGTGGCAATATCTAGTGCAGAAGCAGAGTATAGAGCAATGACTTCTAACTCTTGTGAGCAAATTTGGCCCAAACAATTGCGCAAAGAACTTAGATTTGGGAAAGTTACAAATATGACTCTCATTTGTGATAACCAAACTGCTTTTTTTGTATTGTGTCAAATCTAATATTTAATTAGAGGACCAATCATGTTGAGATAGATTGTCACATTATCTGAAAAAGGATTTTATCAAGAGACATTAATGTTTGTTAATTCTAATGATCAATTGATAAACATTTTCACCAAGCCATTGTGGGGCCCTACGATTTAATATATGTTACAATCTTGGAGCATATGATTTATATGGTCCTTTAGGGGGTGTTAGATATATTATAATTTTTATGTGGGCTTGGTCAGCCCTATTTAATGCTCTGTATGACATGTAAATATGTTCCTCAGCTGTGCTCATAGACATTAGAGGATTGTATAGTGTGAATAATTACCATTTCTCTCTACACTAAGATAAAAAAAATATCATATGTTTTTCACATTTTCTAACACTCCATCTGAAGCAAAAGCATACTAAGTATGCTTTAGCGTGTGTTCATACCTGGATCTCTGCAGTGTTGCTGGCTTTCTGGAAAAGCATCCAAAAAGGTTAGGCACAAAGCTACATGCAAGATCCACGGTCATCTTTAAGGTGCCTATAAAAGGACAACTCAATAAATTCTAGTCCTGATTAAATATAGATACAGATCCATAAATATAAAAGAAGAATAAATCCTAAAAGATCATCTAGGATACTCTGAAATATGAAGTAAATATCATCAAATATTTTCAACATTTTCTGACACTTTATATTTAAATTTAACATAATTCTGAAGCTACTTGAAATTCATCACATCAATAAGGGTTTCTGTGGTAACTAATGTCCTTTATATCTATTAAATTCGTGAACTAAATATTCTAGTATTGCATATGCTATAACCTTTTGCATTTTGTTCAGACATCGTATCAAGGTTTTCGCATGTTTTAGTTTAACTATCTATAGTTTTTCCCCGTGAGAAAGCAAATCAAAGGATTTGCATTGTTTTATAGTGTTTATTGGTTATATGACCTTGACTTTCTCCTTGTTTATTGTATGATTAGGATGGAGTATTTCTGATGAATCTATTAGGTCTGGTTTAGAGCATACACACCTCCTTGGAAGGAGTCAATTTCTATCATCTGAAGAAGCAGAAGTATTAGGACTTACTGGAGCAACAGTGTTGCTTGATGGAGGTTGAGTGCTCTGACTTCTTTCATTACCATGATATTAACTGGGGAGAATTCCGTCTTAAAAAAAATAGGCTTCTTTTGTTCTGGAAAATTTTCTAGAAGTCCTTTGAAATTTTGAGAAAGAAAAAGTCGTTAAATATGGATAATTCCGAAATTTCTGGCTCTGTGCCTCACACTTGAGAGCAAAGTTGTGATAGTTGTGTTGGTATATGCTGTAGCTCATACCAAAGAATCCGCCAAAGCTCTGATGAATACAATAAAGACAGCATTTCCCAAGGCTCGATTGGTTTTTGTTGTTGCAATGGCAAGTGACAAAGACCATGTGGGTTTTGCTCGAGAGATTCTCTCAGGTAAAATTGTTAATTTGATATTTATTTCATGAAATGCTTAAAATTCACTTCATTGGTTCTCCAATTTATGGTTACATTCCTGTATTTTCTCTTCAATTGTAGCCTTTGGTTTGGTTTACAAGTGCTAAATTAAACAAAATGTTTAGGTGGACATGTGGAGACTGTCCTTTTAACAGAAGCTGCTATTGCTGGAAGTGTAACTAGAACAACACCAGCATCTTTGTTGAGAGATTGTTGGATTAAAGCTTGTGATGAGGTTGGCATTGAGATATTTGATGATGGAATGGCAGAATATGATGAATTAATAAATGAAAGCAATTTGGGTGATGCTATGACCATATTGTCTACCGAGTCATCTCTAAAGAGTTGTTTGATAACTGCAAATAAGATTCTATCCAGAAGAGGGAAAGAGGAGAAGAGTGTTCTTGTCTTCACCGGATCTCTGCATATTGCAGCTTCAGTCTTAGCCTCTCTTGCTGGTTAATGGGTTTTATAGTGAAGCTACTGAAGCAGAAGTTTCCTGCTATAACAACACAGATTATGATAAGATGGAATCAATGATATGCCATTATATTTAATATTTCCCATCACTGTTTTCAGCATCCATTCAATGGTTTATATAGTCCTAGTGCTGTCAGCTCCTGAGGCCTGGAATATTGGGTTACATCATTGATCAATAAGTGATATATATTAAGCGTTTTTTGTTTCCTGGCTTTCATATTTAGATGTGATTGTGTTTCTGTTGTAATTTTCTGAACCTTCAGAATGTAAATTTACATTTGGGAATTAGTGATGATTTCCGGATTACTCAATTTAGAAGGTAAAACCTTTCTGGAGTAGCTTTGGAGGAATTTCTAGGATGCAGAAAGCAAGTGCTCCCTTAATCTAATGTTTCATCGGTGATTCTATTGAAAACAGTAATTTATAATTAAAACCTTCTAATTGTGGTGAATTTATAATAACTTAATAATACTATTGAAATCTAGTTGTAATGTATAAAAGTTACTAACTAATAATTGTAGAGTAAGGAAAACATCTTATTCTCTATGTGAAAAAGAATAACTCTGTCTTATGAAGTTAAAGAAAATCATACAATTCATAGGTTTCCCATAAGAGAAAAGATATCTCATTCATTAATATTCTATCATTTACATAAAGGTAATGTCATATATATGAGGATGAAGGAATCATCCATGCATAACAACAAAACATAACAAATCTTACACATAGGTATAAAACATAACAAATCTTACACATAGGTATAGGAGCTAAATGTCGTATACATCAGGATGAAGGATTCATCCATACATAACAAAACATAACAAATCTTACACATAAGCATAAGATAAGACAAAATTGTAACAAATTCTAATAATAAAGCCACTAATCGATGAGTAAATATTGAAGCCATTAACTCACAACTCAAAGCTGCAAGAGCTTTATATTCAACTTCAAAGGAAGATCGAGATACTGTGGTTTGCTTCTTGGTTTTCCAAGAAATTAATGAAGAGTAAAAAAAAACACAATATCCGATAATAGATTTTTGGATTTCCATACAACAGTCCCAATCAGAATCAGCAAAATGAAGACCTTTAGCAGGAGATACTTTGAGATACGTACAACTCTCATGGCAGCATGATGAGTATCCAGGGGTTGAGAAACATATTGTGTCAACTGTTGAGTGACAAAAGCTAAGTCTGGTCTAGTAGTTGTAAGATACATCAGTTGGCAAATCAACCTGCGATGGGTTAGATAAAGGAGTTTTGGAAGATCTATTTAGTTTGGTAAAAGGCTCCATAGGAGTGGTTACTCATTTGGCAGCCCGCCATTTTCTTCTAGTATTTCTAGTGCATATTTCTTCTGATTGACCATATTACTAGATAAAGAGCGTAATATTTCAAGCCCTAAAAAATAACAGTTATCCTAGATTTTTAATGCTGAATTCATTGTCCAAACGTGTCTTCACATATTCAATTTCATTAGGATCTCGACAAATGAGTAACGAAATCTATCGAGATGCTATCCCATTTCCACTGCAAAATGTCGAGTGGCTGTAGTGTACCACCCGGTCTCTAGTGTTAAATTTTTGCCTTTTGACACACCAAGCATGATGCCACAAAATCCGCGACATCTATTTTCATTTCATTCCACTAGAAGGATTGTTTCAAGTCCTTATACATCTTAGTCAAACACGGGTGTATGCTACGACGACTTTTATGGTCCTCCTCTAAAATCTGCTATCGCAACCTCTAATTTCCAGGGACACACTCTATCTCGAAATCGAAGGATGCCATCCGATCCCATCCTGAAATTTTTTCCCTTCTCTGTACCCAGCCAGCTCACAAATTGTTGTAACTCAACGTCATTCTTCTACTCGTCTCTGATCACTTATAGGAAGTCATTGGTTAGTGTCAGTACACTGCACTTGATGGAATCCTCGCTCAACTGTATTCCCAAATTCATATCCCGGAATTTCTCAATCAACTACAACTCTTTAACCATTAGCGCAGACATGTGCATCCGCTTCTAACTTAAGGCGTTTGCCACAACATTAACTTTACATGGATGGTAAAGTAATTCAAAATCATAATACTTGAGGTACTCCATCCACCTCCTTTGCCCCATATTCAGCTCTTTCTGGTCAAACAAGTACTTCGGGCTTTTGTGATCACTGAAGACTTAGAGTTGAGAGTCGTACTAGTAGTGCCTCCAAGTCTTAAGAGCGAATACAACCGTATCCAAATCCGTATTATGAGTAGGGTAATTCTTTTCGTGAACTTTCAGTTGCCGAGAAGCATATGCCTCTGCCTTCCTCTTTTGCATCAATACACACCTTATACTCTGATAGGAGGCGTCACAATACACCTCAAACTTCTTAGTTGTATCCAGAATGGCTAATATTAGAGCCATAGTAAGCCTTTTCTTCATCTCTTCAAAACATTCTTCACATTTCTCTGTCCAAGAGAAGGGTTGATCTTTTCGAGTGAGTTGTGTTAGAGGACTCACCATTTTGGAGAACCCTTCCACAAACCTCCTATAGTACCCAACCAATCCCAAGAAACTCCTCACCCCCGTCACGGTCTGAGGTCGTTCCCATTTCAACATTGTATCTATCTTCATTGGGTCCACCTCAATGCCGTGGGCTGAGATGACATGCCCTAAAATTGTACCTCTTCCAGCCAGAACTTACACTTTGACAACTTCCCATATAGTTGATGTTCTCTAAGTATCGCCAATACAACCCTCAGATGATCTGCGTGTTCCTTTCTATTCTTGGAGTTGATGAGAATGTCGTCTATGAATACAACAACAAACTTGTCCAAATAGGGTCGGAAAATCCGATTCATGTAATCCATGAAGACTGCTAGAGAATTAGTCACCCTGAATGGCATTACTACATATTCATAATGTTCATATCTCGACTTGAACGCTGTCTTCTGGACGTCCTCTGGTTTAACTAAGATTTGATGGTATCCAGACCTTAAATCAATTTTGGAGAATACACTTGCCCCTCTCAACTGGTCTAGCAAATCATCTATCCTCGGTAATGGGTACCTATTCTTGATCGTGAGTTTGTTCAACTGACGATATTCTACACAGAGCCTCGAGTTTCCATCCTTCTTCCTTACTAGTAGCACAGGGCCCCCACGGTGACACACTAGGTCTGATAGACTAGTTCAGTCGGTGCAATTCTGTAAAGAGCCATGGACATTGGACCAACTCCTAGAATTAAATCAATAGTAAAGTCCACATCCTTGCTAGGTGGTAGTCCCAAAACTTCATTTCGAAACATGTCAGCATACCCGTCTACCACTGGTATTCTTCTGATCTACTCTTTTGTGTTTTTCTTTAGTCTGGGCCACTATCATAAAGCAATTGGCTTCTCCTTTCATCTCCCTCATTGCCTTTTGCGTCAAGATTAGTCCTATCCCTTCTATTTCTAGGAACACTACTATGCGTCGCTCACAATAAATCACGACATGGTTGATACACAACCAGTCCATTCCGAAGATTACATCCAGTCCTTCCAACGACAAGTAGATAAGATTCACCTTGAACCTGTGACCTGCCACTACAATAGAGCATCCAACACACAGAGTGGGTGGAAACCGATCCCGAGGCTGGTGTCGAGACTATCAACTCGCACCCCAAATCACGGATCACTAGTCCCAATCTCTCCACACAAACATTAGAAACGAATGAGTTGGTAGCTCTTGAGTCAAACAATACCAACATATCCTTATCAAACAGTAATAAGTGATCCTGTATAAGATTACCCGACCGAGTGGCTTCAGTGTTGGTCATAGAAAATACCCAACCCGCTGCTCTAGGCCTCTCTATAGAATGTGTCTTAGGTCGTGTTCCAATCGCTATCTTCTTATCAGAACATTTATTAGCAAAATGAATCGGTTGATCACAAGCATAGAACTTGTGAGTGCTAGTGCTGCCTCATGCGCTCCCTACATGTTTAGGGTAGTCTTTCCTCATATACTCTCCTCCACAACTGTAGCACTGCAGCTTCTGGGAGGACGATTATGGTCGACTGTAGGGCTTCTTCTACAGTCTGCCTTCTGAGCCACACTTCTGAGGTCGACTGACACGGCTGAGCCTCATTTCCAGCTGCTCTACATCTTGGCTTGTTCCACCAAGACAGGAAATTCTCTAATCCTCAAGGGTACGAGGAATCGGCACAACTCATGTTTCAAACCTCCTTCAAATTTTCTGCATCTCCATTCCTCAGTGATGGCCCGCGAGTAGAACCTCGTAAAGTACTCAAACCTGTTCACATATGCCTGCACTGACAAGTGGCCCTAATGTAGAGTGAGGAATTCAACTTCACTCTTGTATTTCAAAATGTCGGGAAAGTATTTCTCCAAAAACCTCGCTCTGAAGCTCGCTTAGGTTACTGCCTCCTCCTGGGTCTGCATCTGCTGCTGCATTCCCCCCGCTAGTACTCTACATCGCCCACTAAGAGAAAAATGACGAAAGTGAGTTGCTGATCCTCTATGCAAGTGATCACCCTGAAAATCTTCTTGTATTCTTGTAGCCAAACATTCACTTCATCAGGGGTGGACTTTCTGGTGAACTTGGTCGGCTTATTGTTGATGAAGTCCTCTATAGTCACTGCTCTAAGCACAGGCTGGGGTGGAATCATAGCCTGGGGTTGTGCTGCCACCGGCTGCATCACATCCATAAGACGATGGATTGCATTCGCGATTTCATCAGCCCTGTTCTTTGTAAGACCTTGGAAAAATAAATAATGTGGAGAGAGAAGAAAAGAAATATGTGTATGCGATTTTAGGGAGAGTATGTGTATGATGTTTAACCTCTTGATGTTTGTTGTGTGTGAGAAGAAAAGAAATATCGTTTAACCTCTTGATGTTTGCTGTGTGAGATTTTAGGGAGAGTATGTGTATGCTTGTGGTTTCCGTTGTATTGAGTACTCTACGTGACTCTATCACTATTATGATTATTATGATTCTTTTTTTTTTACTTGTTGAGATGTTTAGAGATTTTCTCCAAAATGCTGCACGATTATTATTATTATAATTTTTATTATTGTTACTATTATTATTATTATTAACTTTTTTATTATTATTACTATTATTATAATTATTATTTATTATTATAATTATTACTATTATTATTATTATTTATATATTATTATTACTAGTTATTATTATTATTATTACTATTACTATTATTAATATTATTATTATTATTATTTTATTTACTATTATTATTAACATTTTATTATTTTTATTTTTATTATTATTTTTACTATTATTATTATAATAATAATAATTATTATTATTTATATATTTTTATTAGTTATGATTATTATTATTTTTATTCTTATTTTTTTATTATTAATATTATAATAATAATTATTATTCTTATTCTTATTATTCTATTTTACAATTATTATTAATATTTTATTATTATTATTATTATTATTATTCTTATTATTATTATTATTATTTTATTTTACTATTATTTTATTATTATTGTTATTACTATCACTTTTTGATTTTATTTATAATTTTATTATCATTATTATTTTATTATTTTATTATTTTATTATTACTATTATTATTATTATTATTATTTTTACTATTACTATTATTATTATAATTTTTACTTTTATTATTATTATTATTATTTATATATTTTTATTATTAGTTATTATTATTATTATTTTTATTATTATTACTATTGCTATTATTATTATTATTATACTTATTATTTTATTTTACAAAAATTATTATTATTATTATTATTATTATTATTTTATTATTATTATTATTATTGTTTTATTTTTGTTATTATTATTATTATTTCTATTGTTATTATTATTTTTATTTTATTTTATCTTACTATTATTTTATTATTATTTTTATTATTATATTTTTTATTTTATTTATGATTTTATTATCATTATTATTGTTTTATTATTACTGCTTTATTTTGTTATTATTATTATTATTATTTTACTATTATTGTTTTAACTTATTAGTATTATTATTTTATTATTATTGTTTCATTTTATTATTGTTTTCATTATTTTTATTTTTATTTTTATTTTTTTGTTTTATTTTTAGTGTTATTATTATTATTTTTGTTATTGTTAGTTTTATTATTATCTTCATTATTATTGTTTTATTGTCCGTGCGATATTTTAGGGCAATGGTTATGTATTCTTCCTGCTTTTGTATATTGTTTGGTTGTTCAAGATTATGTTGGACTATGATCCAGTCATGTTATTATGACTGGATAAGTATATTTCATGTTATGGATTGTATGTATAGTGCTTGGGGTTCTTTGAAACTTGCTTTAAAATGCCAAAAACCAGTAGTAGTGACACTATTGATGTGGCGCCTAGCGGCTTGGGGTGTGCTGCCTGGTGAATTGGGGTGTGCTGCCAAGTGATAAAGGAAAACCAGAGAAGCATGGAATGCATGGCGCCTGGCAAAAAGCGTATGGCGCCTAACAGCGTGAGGTGTCTACCAGGCAGTCTGAATCCAAGTTCCGCCTAGCGACGCGAGAGGTGTGCCAGATGGTTTTGGGTTCATAGTTGGATCGCGAGGAGGATTCCTGCACCGCTTTGGATGGAGGTCATGAGGTGATGCTTTGTTGGGGGCCAGTTACGGGTGTAACTTGTATTGGGGTAACAAGTGGCCACTCGAGGTTGTAGCTTGTGGTTTTGGAAGTCCAGTGGAGTGTGGGAGATCATGCCTTGTATGGCGAGGTTCTGGAAGATTTCCCTCTTCAGTGTAACTGATTGAGTTTAGTAGTCTGGGGACAACTATAGACTGCGATTTATTTTGGGGAACTCCACTTGGTGTCGCAGATGGTGGACGTGGCAACTTATTCTCGCGTGTGGACTATTAGGTGGTGGCCTGTAGTCGGAGGGGCGAGTAGACACTCGTGCAACAAAGATCGATCAGTGTACTCATCAAAGGGCGTAGAATCAAGATGCATCCAACAAAATGTTTGGAAGTGGAGGATTAAGGATTGGGGCTAACACAGGTTCTGGTTATGAAATGCTTTAATTATGTAATGTTGTAATTGTCCTTCTTGTATTTGAGCTGACCCTATCCATGTGTTTGGCGATGATCATGTAACTTGTTACATGGGAGCATATGTTGATGGAGGTGAGCGTATGGATGCCTAGAGTTAGAGTGAGGACCAACTATGAGAGTTTTTACTAGTTTTCTTCATGAACTATTTTGTAATGAATATTATGAACAATTAATCTTTGTTATAATTGAACGCCATATGGATTTTATAATTGGCGCGTTAAAATAAAGTTTTAAATTTTCTCGCGTTTTGGGAAAAGGAATTATCATAAATGCGATTAAAACTTATATCCCTATTTTAATTATTTAAATTAGTAATATCCGGTCGGGATGTTACATTCTTTTTCTCTGCCTTATACAAGCCATTGCCTAGATACGCCACATTTTTAGCTAACAAAATTATAAAAATTCAAGTCACAAACCAAACACACAATTATCAGCATTCAAGTATAACACACAAACAACGTTCGCTACAGAAGTGCACTAAGCTCACTCCCCCAAACCCCAAAATCATTAAAACTTTTGCTTTGATACCCAATGTAATGTCCCTACTGGAAAGTACTAATAAAATAAATAATTTATAATTGAAATTTGAATCGTCATAATTTATTATTCCCAAATGCGGGAAAATTTCAAAATTTGTTCAACGCGATTAAAATTTGTTGATGCAGAGAACAAATAAAAGATGTCAGACGCAAATATCACCTTACCTCAATCCGTAATCTCTCTAGTGGGCTTCCTCTCGGCTCCCATATGCCATCTATTGGTATTTCGGCTTGGACCCGTGAGGGGTTACCTACGGAGAAGACTCCGACGATCAAGTCAGCCAACAGATTCTCAGAAAGTCAAATCTCGTGATTAAGGGATTAATGAATGCGTACCTTTAATTGCTGGGGTCCATGCATATTTATAGTTTATTAATTATGTTTGATCATGTCATGGGCTGGGCCATCATTTGGGGCCGTAGGAGAGCCTGGGCCTGGCCCAGGCCCTTTAGTTCGATCATTGTTGGCCTTTGGGGTCTTACTTGTAATACTTTTAAGTATGGAATAGTTGACAAGTTCTCATTTTATCCTCTGAAGTAGGCGGCTTAGGCCGCTTACGCCTGCTTGCTTGATTCATCTGATAGCCGTTCGCATGCTTACGGGGATTTATATAGGCGAGTTTTACCGTATAGTTGTATGAGGCCACCTAGGTGCAGTACAAAATTAATATAAATGAAACCACACAAATTTACTACAAGTTCCAACAAAGCCAAGTGAAAATAAATAACATAAACATAAACTGATCCCTAGCCAAAAGTCCCTTGCTAACCCTCTCTCCGTCTCTAGGCATCACCAACATCACATGGAATATCATATGCTCTCGTGTAATAAACACACATGATCATCACCAAACACAAACAGAAAGGGTGAGCTCATAACAACAAAACATGGCCAATCAATAATGACATATATAGAGTCACCCAAGCTATTCAATTCAAGGTTTAATCTTAAAACTTTACTGCCCAAGGGTTTCTGATCATCGTTTCATTATACAAATGAAACTACTAACCCAAGAACTCAGTACAATTACTTGATCACGGACCCAGGATATCATGCTTCCACGAATCTGCCCGCTTGTGGTCCAACCTTTACGAACCTCCCCGCTTGTAGTCCAACTCTACGGACTTCCCCGCCCGTAGTCCAACACACATGATACATCCAGCTACGAACCTCCCCGCTTGTAGTCCAACTCTACGGACCTCCCCGCCCGTAGTCTAACACACATGATACATCCATCTATGAACCTCCCCATTCGTAGTAGCCCTCAAGTGTGAGCACGAAACATATGAACCTCCCCGCTCGTATCCTCACACGAGAGCATCATTAATATGAACCTCCATGCTCATATTAATCACGTGTTCACCACTAGTCACAAACCTACCCGCTCGTGACAATATTAAGCATCTCCTGGTCCAAGTCCACATCTCAACATGCCAAAACAAATTAAAGAAAATCACGACCAACATGTGATCCATTTTCGAAAAAAGAAAAATGGTAAGGTGAAATGGGTACAATTGCACCTAAACCATTTCTAACATGAATTGTTCTATCAACACTTTTATTAATAAGTAAATTTTGACTATGTTTTTAAGTGTGTCTGCAGCCTTCACAAGCAAAGAGAGATAAAAAAAACATACTACGTATGGCCCCTGCTTTCTAACAAACACGTAATTAAGTATGGTGGAAAAGAATATACCAAATGTATAAAAGGGAAACACAATTAAAATTACACGTGTGCCATATCCTGGTACCAATCAATTAACATGTGCATAAAAAGAAAGAAAAAAAAACTTAAATTAGCAAAACTTCAACACTTGATAATGCATTGAAAGAGCAAGTAAAGTAGAATGACACCATGCTTCCAACCATTGTGATCCTTTATATACGTGAACATCCACGGCCCCTACACAATAAAAAAATGTTTATACTTTTATTGGCACACGTGGGCCCTCTCTCAACCATCCAATCATGGCATTAAAGTAATATAATAATAAAAAAGAGAAACCCAAAATACTTTAACACTTGAAAAGTTATGCATATGTAACTAATGCAAGCACTTCACCCCAACAAAAGTTACAATGCCTCTGTGGGTCCCGCCAATGTACAAAAGCCATGAACAAAACATAAAGTCCAACTAATACTACAAGGAAGTCCAAACTCTACTTGTTGTACCCTCGCAGGTCCCATTGGTAAGAATTTGATTCCATGACCTTTTTCCATAATAAATAGCACCTGACATGCACCAAGGCAATTAGCAGGAAAACCAACCAAAGGACAAAGCCTTATTTACCCTATGGTTCCGTGCACACACTTATGATAAAGGATGCTAAACTAAAACAAAACCCATGCATGACTCACTGACAAAGGAACAAACCCTACATCCTTCATGCTTGATGTCTGAACCATGACCATATTCATTTTCTCGTTGAATCACTCAACTAACAATCCCATATAGCAGTAGGAATCCCCCACACCAGAAACAAAACAATGACACTAAAAATAATAAGGTGGAACCAATAAATTTTCACACAACCATGGGTTCCAATAACCATCAATGAATACATAATAAGGTGGAACCAATAAATTTTCAGACAACCATGGGTTCCAACAACCTTCAAGTGTAATGGGAACAACATCACAATACATATATCATGCAAGTGTCAACATGGAGGCAACGAAACAACTAAATCGGCATAAACACACATATAACATACTTTTGGCAACCATGACAACTTCACCACCCACAAAATGATCCAAACACCACACTACGTAACAAACAAGGCGATGCAAGAGACCCCCAACAGAAACCTAAAATAATACCCACCCACTTCCTATATCAATCCTTATACATCACACAATCAGTGTAAGAAACGAAAACAACAAACGAGGTCAGCTCCCCTTACCTGGATTCTCCTACTCCAAACGCACGCTCCTATTGTCGTCTCTGCAATGCTTGGGTTCCAATTTGCCTCTACCAACAAAAATAGCCTTCTCTTCTCCCCTTAGACTAGACTTTTTCAGACCCAATCAAAACTCACACTATTCTTCTCTTTTCTCTCCTAATTCCTGCCTTTTTCCTCCTTTAATTAATTAAATGAATAAAGAAAACAAATTTGATTAATTGTATAGGTTAATGGCCATCAATTCTCATTAACCTGATGGTTTTTTAGCCTTTTTAGTTTCTCACACTAACAACTAGGGTTTCTGACCCTTCCTATTCATGCCAAAAAGAAATTTGGCAAAAAGGAACTTATTTCACGCAACCAAGATTTGATCACACAACCATACAATTTCAAAGTAAGCACACAACCAATCAACTAATACATGTTTTGTGATAATTTTTACTCATTTAAGAATATAATATCACACACCATGGTCAAACATATTATAGAAAAAAATAAACAATTAAATTAACACACAATCAACATCAATAGGACTCAAACCTATATCCTTTCATAATACCTAACATTTTCAACCACTTAAGCTAGTACTGTTCCTTATCATAATTTCTCACATTTAATGTCATAATTATTCCATTACCCGCATTTGTATTAAATAATTATTTATTTAATTATTTAATATTCTCGAATCTCATAGTGTCTCTGGTGCCAACGCCCTCAACACTGCTCACGTTGTCACCTATGAGTAATCCGTGCGGTGACGTTGTCGCCGCTGCGGCTGCCACAATCCTCACGCTGCCACATCATTGACAGAGAAGCTGTTGGTGAGTATGGGTTTTTTCTCTTCTTTTTGCCATCCCTCCCATCCATATGTTCTGAATTCTGGTAGTGTTTTGTAGGTTAAGAACAACGAAGCTGCAAGTGAGGCATAGGGAACCCCACTCTTTGGCAGAGATGTTGACGTGAGGGAGACTACGAGGGAGGTTGCTAAATTTGTGGTTGCATCATTGGGGTAGGTAAGTGGCAATGTCTGGGAATATACGCACTGCCAAATTTGTGTTATGTTCTTAAATTCTGAGAATGTACCCCGTGGTTAGCTTGTGTTGCTTTTGTTATGGTTGTTTAACTGCTTATGAATGAATTGTTATGGTTGCATCTGGCTTCTGGGTAATTCATATAGGCTGCTAATTCATATAGCTTCTACTATGGTTGTTTTTGGCTCATCTACATCATGCTCACCCATTTCACGTGTTAATAACATTGATTTCTGACTTATGTGCGTTATGCTCAGCCACTTCTATTTCACCTTTATTTCATGCGCTCATTCCTAATGCACCCACTGTTGTTGTTGCTTCTTCATGACCTCAATCTGATTTCAATAATCCAAGCCTTACATGATTTATGGAATCCTACTTTTCAATCCTTTTTATATATGAAATCAAAGGCTATGCAAATTTTTATTTTTGTATGCGTTCTTTTCCTTGTGTGTTTGCGTTCTTTTCCTATATTGATTATGCTTGATTAGAACAACATTTCACGCTTACAAAATACTTTTGTAGGCTACATCATCCAGGGATTGTGGTTGAATTTACCATTTGTTATTTTCTTTTTTTAGCAAATTGAAACAAAAGTAAGACTTGGTTGTATTGGTTTTGTTTGCTTCAGTTATTATTTACTCTATTTAAATTTAGATTGTGTATTTTCCATGCATTTGTTCAATTGTAACATGTTAATGTTTTAGGATTCACAAATAACACTTGGTACCCTAAATGTAATGAGTAACTGGTTGTGAATGTATTTATTTCTTGAAATGAATGAGCTTTCTTTTTCTCTTTTACTCTTACTACATGAACACAATTAAATTTGTGTATTGGTGTTTACAAATTTGTGCATGTGTCCTTTTGGGTTTTCCTACATGATTGGTTTGTCTAAAGGTAGTTGCACTAAGTTGAAATCAATGTTTTCTTCCAATTAAAGACAAACCTTAGTCCTTGTGCCTGCTTTGCATGGTATGATTTGTAATGGAAATCCAATAAGTTTTTATGTCTTTAGATGGCATGCACATTTACAAATACAAAATAATATGTATAAAAAAACTTTACCACAGTTGAATTCTTGTTTGTAGTTCATTATGCCCATTTATTACCTTGCTGCAAAAAATTACTCGGGAGCAATTGGTCTTAAGTTTGAATTTAGGTTCAAATTATCATTGGTTTAAAGAAACTAAAATTCCAAATGCAACACAAACATGAAAATATGAGCTTAAATCTTATTGCATTGGCTACCTTTCCATCTCTCATTAACCTTAAAATCAAAGATTGTGAAAATATGAGGTTCTTTAATTATGCCTATACGGTCATGGAGCTTCTCTAATTATGTTTCGTATAACACTTAGCTTGTCTCACTCTAACATTGCACTTAGCTTGTCTAGACTTAAAAACACTCATTCATAGGACTACCAAAACTAGTAATTGAACTAATGGTGCATTCTTGTCCTCATTTCTTAGTTTATGTTGTTGTTTTTGGTTTCGTGCTCTATTTTGTCTTTGGTTTGAGTAGTCAAATTCAGTTTTTTTTTTTCACGTGAGTGCTGCTAGGAGTTTTTGTGGTTGTGTTTGTCCTTTTCACGATTTTTCTGTGGTGCAATGGGAATGGTTAACGAACCTGCCTGGTAGTGTTAGTGCTAAGGTTAATTGGGGTGGCCATGCATTTAAAGTGTTAGTGTTTGAGATGGACTTGGGGTAGATTTATGGACTTGGGGCTTAGGGTAGATTTATGAACCTAGGGCCAATTTATAGTAAGGTTTGATTAACTTCTGCTGCACATAATTTAATCAACTTGTTTCTAACTTGTTTGAAGAGTTATAAAGTGATTTTGGCATATTTATAGAGTTCTCTGTAAGACCTGTGGAAATTAATTAATTAAATAATTAATTAATTAATAAATATGGGTGGTGGTAGCCTTTATGACATTAAATTCTGACTTGTATGATGTGGAAAAGTATTAGCTCAAGTGGTTAAGAGTACTTAATTATGTGAGAGGACTTTGGTTCAAGTCTTATGTATGCCATTTATGTGTTATTTAAATTATTATTATTTTAAAGATTATGCTTGATCATGTTGAGTGATAATATAATCGTAGAATTATATTTATCATCATGAAACCTGAATTTGTTGTGTTGGTTGTGCATCGACTTTTGCATGGTTGTGTGTTCGAACCTTGGTAGGATCAAATTAAACTTTTTTTTGCCAAAAGTTTATTTGGCATGAAGGTGAAAGGGCATAAAAACCCTTGCTGGCCAAGGAGCAACCAAGAGTGAGAGGTGAATTAGAAGAGTGGAATTGAAGTGGTGCTAAGGAGACCATTGGTGATCAAAAGGAGGAGCTATAACATTGCAAGTGAAACAATGAAACCAGGTTAGGGGAGCTTTACACGTTAATCTTTACGTTTAAACATGAATTACATGATAAGTATGTGATAATTGTACATGAACCCTTTTCTATTCTGTTAAATTTTAGGTTTCTGGGAATTTCCTCTAGCTGCCTTCCACACCATAGCGCCACTTCTACTCTTCTTCTTCACCAAAAACCTCCATTGCTGAGAGCATTCTGTGGTTTTATCATCAATTCCACTACACTTCATCTTCTTCTTGTTGTCTTCCATGGATTTCCTTGCAATTCTCCACCAAGGACGTCAATCATAAAAGGTCATGTTGACTGATAAGATTTAGTTGCTATTTTATAGGCACTAGAAGCACTAATCTATTAGTGGTTAGATATGCCGATATTCTCGTGCATTTACGTTCAATTATGTTCAATTATTTTCTTTATAAGAGCAATAACACTTCTCAATAAAAATCTTCATCTACGCAGTTCATCTTCCTTGTTATCACTTTCAAAGTTCTTTATAACTAACAAAGTGGTATCCAGAGCTATACTCTTTCGGGACCTGAAAAAATGAATGCTAAAATAGGGTTCTCCCAAGTTGCTCCTCCTATATTTGATGGAGACAGTTATGACCTCTAGGCCATGAGAATGCAAAACTTCCTAGAGGCTTTGGATCTTTGGGAAGCCGTGAAGGAGGATTATGATATTGCTCCGCTGCCTGACAACCCCACTATAGCCTAGATAAAAATCCATAAGGAGAAGAAGATGAGTAATGCAAAGGCAAAGGCATATCTATTTTCTGGTGTTTCAAAAACAATTTTCACTAGGATTATGTCTCTCAAAACAACAAAGGCAATTTGGGGTTACCTGAAGGAAGAATATGCAGAAGATGAGAAAATAGAAGCGTGCAAGTATTGAACTTAATGAGACAATTTGAGCTATAGTGTATGAAAGAATCTGACAGCATTAAAGAGTGCTCAAATACATTGCTCAGCATTGCCAAAAAAGTAAGATTGCTGGGCACCGCTTTTTCTGATTCAAGAATTGTTGAAAAAATTCTTGTAACAGTACCGGAAAGATACGAAGCTTCAACAACAAGGAAAAGTTAAGGTTGCTGAGGATCAACCACAAAAGGAGTAATTGTTTGCTGTTACATGCTTTGCTACCAATAGCTCTGCAGAAAGTTGGCTAATAGATAGTGGTTTCACAAACCACATGAGATACTATCGAGGCAAAGGAACAATGGCAATTGAAGGTCAAACAGGTTTGAAATTGATTTCAGATGTTTTATATGTTCCTAAAATTAACCAAAACCTACTGAGTGTTCCTCAGTTGCTTGAAAATAGTTACAAGGTATTGTTTGAAGACAAAAACTACATGATTAAAGATTCAGAAGGCAGAGAAGTCTTTAAAGTTAGAATGAAAGGAAAAAGCTTTGCTTTGGATTTCATGAGCAAAGAACAAGCTACAGTGTCCAAAGAGGTCAGTAGTACAATACTTTGGCATAAAAGATTGGGGCATTTTCATCATAGTGCTCTAATATTCATGAAGAAGAATAATATGGTGAAAGGCTTGCCCGATATAGAAGGAGCACTCCCTCATGCATTGCTTCTCAATATGGAAAGCAAAGAAGACTCCCATTTCCACAAAACAAGACTTGGAGAGTTATACAAAATCTTCAACTAATACACACAGATGTTGGAGATCTTATGAGCACACCATCATTGAATGGTAGTAGGTATTATATTCTTTTCATTGATGACATGACTAGAATGTGTTGGATATATCTTATGATGTTTAAATCTGAAGTTGCTGACATTTTTTGGAAGTTTAAAACTTGGGTGGAAAATCAAAGCAAGTGCAAAATGCAGATGATCAGATCCGACAATGGAACTGAATATACTTCTAAAAAATTTAACAAGTTTTATGAAGATATAGGTGTAGAACACCAGCTTACAACCCCTTATTCATCTCAACAAAATGGCACTACAGAAAGGAAGAATCAGACGATTATGGAGATGACTAGGTGTTTACTTCATGACAAAGAGTTGCCAAAATATTCTATGTGGAAGTTGTAAATACAACAATATTTTTACTCAATAGACTACCAGCAAAAGCTTTACAACAAAGAACGCCTTTTTGAAGCATGGTACAGTGACAAACTTGAGCTGCTTAATTTAAAGATATTTAGTTGCTTGTGTTTCTCTTATATTCCTTATATTAAGAGAGACAAACTGGACAAGAAAGCAGAACCTGAAATTTTTATAGGCTATAGCTTGATTTCAAAGGCCTATAGAATCTATCTCCCAGACAGCAACAAAGTCCTTGTTAGTAGGGGTGTGAAATTCTTGGAGTTTGATTATTAGAGTTGGAAAGGAAAAAATGATCTTGAACAGTTTGATTATTTAAGCTGGAAAGGCAATAATGAGCTTGAATTGCAGGAGGAGAATGAAGATGTGGATGATTAACCCGTCAGAGGAATGAGATTACTTTTTGACATTTATCAAAGGTGTAATGTTGTTGTCATGGAACCTACTGGATATGAAGAGGCTGCGAATGACAAGAGGTGGATAAATGTTATGAAAGAGGAGCTCAAAATGATTGAAAAAATCATACATGGGAGTTGGTGGACAAACCTGGTCATAAAACAACCATTGGAGTCAAATGGGTTTATAGAACCAAGTTCAATCTTGATGGTTCTGTGAACAAGTACAAGGCAAGACTTGTTGTCAAGGGATATGCCCAGATGTTTGAGGTAGATTTCTATGAAACATTTGCCCCAGTTGCCAGGCTAGACACAGTAAGGTTGCTACTAGCACTAGCTGCACAAAAAGGTTGCGTTATACATCAATTGGATGTAAAATCAGCCTTTTTAAATGGATATTTAAAGGAAGAAATTTTTGTGGAACAACCATAAGGTTTTGCTCTTCAAGGACAAGGAGATAAGGTTTACGTACTGAAAAAAAACATTATATGGTTTAATAGGATGCGTGATGTATTTAACAACCACCCGTCCAAATATCATGCATTTAGTGAGTTTGTTATCAAGGTACATGCACTGTGCTAGTGAAATTCATTTTCAGGCAGCAAAAAGAATTCTCCGATATTTTAAAGGCACAATTGATTATGGTATAAGGTTCAACAACGTTGAAAGCTTAAGTTTTCATGGTTATTCAGATAGTGATTGGGCAGAATGTGTTGATGATATGAGAAATACTTATGGTTCCTATTTCTCTCTTGGTTTTGGAGTTTTTTCATGGTGTTCCAAAAAGCAAGAAATTATAGCCCAATCAATAGCTGAAGCTGAGTATGTTGTTGCTGCTACTACGGTAAATCAAACTCTTTGGATAAGGAAAGTCATGATTGATTTACACATGGAACACGAAGATAACACAAAGATCTTTGTGGAAAATCAGGCTGCAATTTCAATTTCCAATAATATAGTTTTTCATGGCAAAACAAAAATTTTAAGATAAAACTTTTCCTTTTAAGAGAAGTTCAAAGAGAAGGACAAGCGAAGCTAGTTTACTACAAAACAGAAAATCAAGTGGTTGATATCCTAACCAAGGCACTTCCAAGATCTAGATTTGAGTTCTTAAGGCAAAGGCTTAGAGTTTGCAATTCCAAAGTCAAGGAGGAGTGTTGATTAATGACTATTGGAATTTAACAAATTAAATTATTTTATGCTATTTTTCAGGAAAATAAAAGGTCATGTTGACTGTTAGGATTTAGTTGTTATTTTCTAGGCACTAGAAGCACTAATCTGTTAGTGGTTAGATATGTCGATATTCTCATGCATTTACATTCAATTATGTTCAGTTATTTGCTTTATAAGAACAATAACATTTCTTAATAAAAATATGCATCTATGCAGTTCATATTCCTTGTTATCACTTTCAAAGTTCTTTATAACTAACAGACAATACCCTATTTACCTCTAACACTTCCATCACACAAATAACAAACAAACACAGAGAAAGTAAAAGTAATTGCATTTCAATTTCACTTTTCCATTAATAAAATCAAGGGTTAAGTATGTTTTTAGTCCCTGAACTTTGGCCAAAAATTGGAATTCGTCCTTGGTCAAAACCTTGATAAATTTTGGTCCCTAAACTTTAAAAATGAATGAATATAGTCCTTTTAACCCAATTACGTTGACTTTTTTCAACATGTCGAATGTGTTTCATGTTAATATTGGAGTTGTTTACGCCGTTTGACACATTCTCGACTTAATATTTACTGAGAAATGCGTTCGAAACCTAAAAAAAAGTTAACAATGACAAAACAAGAAGAAACTTTTAACACCCAACATCTCATTACACTAGTGGAAAGAAAAACCCACAACATAAATCAATTCTCACTTAATAACAAAATATGAAAACAAATGAGATACTTGTAAATAACATACAATGAGTCATATAAATGATGCATAAGGAATATGCACGTTACATTAGGAACTAAAGATTCAATCTAGAAACAAAGTTTAATAAATTAAACCCTCAATTTATAACCATTTATATTGAAAGTTACCACTATTCTACCTTTCTTCAATACTTGCTCACCCTTCACCATACAAATATGAGGAAGCATAAACAAACTGGTATCATTATAGATAATTCATTTTGCATCACAGTAGTTAATCCAAGAGAAAAATCAATAACTGTCAAATTCCTTACCCCTAATACACCTTTCTCATTTTCCATGCCACCACTGAATCTTTCTCTTCCTGCGATCCCCACCACTGAATCTGGCGTATTTGATTGGTGCCTACTATATCATCAACTCAGTAATCCATGCACAGTCAAACTCATGTATAACTCGAAGGAAAGTATTTAATATCCAACAAATCTTCAAATTCATGTATAACTCGAAGGAAACACTTAATCACGAAGAACTAATTGGGAACCGTAAACCAAATCAACAATGTAGTAAATGGGGCTTTAATTACATACTTGGATGTTTCAAAAATCCACCTGGTACGAACGAAAACTCATTACCTTACAAAGTTTAGGTTTTTCCACTCAACGACCTTATATCTCGCCTTTCAACCATCATTTTGTCATATAGAAAGGAGCCGCTTCGTTATTTGTAGAGAAAGGGGCAACTCGTCCTGTACTGTTCTTTGAACTCTAGACCTGTTCACACGGAAAGGGGTTGTTCCTAAAGCTCATAGAGAAGGTTAGAAAGTTGAATCTCACTCGAGCCTTGTTGCTCCTGGTAGAAGGCTCGCCGCTCCAACCCATACTTCGAACTTACTCACTCTCACTTGTGTTCTTTCACAGGGGCAAACTCGTGCTCTATAGAAAGGGGTAAACTCCTCGCGCTTGCGGGAAAAGTAAAGTCTTTACATTTTCGCACCTAAAGTTAACCTCAATAAACCTGATAAAAGAAATGTTTTTTAAATTCTATAACAATGCGTCAGCCATCCAAAATTACTAATTTAATATGTTCGAGGCAAACAATTTTACCGTTTATGCGTTGGTCAAACCGACACCACATTAAAAATATAAAAAAAATATTTTATTAAAGCTGGCTGGAATGTATATTTTTGTTTTTAATTAATTTTTATTATTATAGTCAGATTTGCGTGATTCAAGCCGACGCCTCATATAATCTTATTAATAAATACACATAATCTTATTAACATAATATCTTCATATATTTTATTTTCTTCTTAGATAAATAACATGATATCATTTCGGTGTTATCGTATCTATAAAAAACATAGAGTGAATTTTAGTAGTGAATCCAAAAGGAAAAAGTGTTGAAAGAAGAAAGAGCAATGACAGAGTACAGTCAAGATGAGTTAATTTTTTAGGCTTTGGAACTGTTGTCTTGGTTCCATACTGATCTGACGTATTTGATCAAAACTCCGCCTACACCCCTCCTCAGTCACCCCAACCACCCTCTTCTGGTCATTGTCAAAATTCCTTTAATGTTGTTGTTGTCTAGCACCAACTCAAAGCTTAAGCACGTAAAATCATTGGTTTAGGCTTCGAAAAAGAAAAAAGTTAAAAAAATGTTTAGTACTAATTGTTTTAGACTTTCAAGAAAAAATCCTAAATTTTTAATTCTTTTATACTATATGCAACTTCAAACTAAATAAAATTTTTAATTTCATTTTAGACTTTTCAAACTCTTGAGCAGCCTCAAACATCAGAACACCACCAACGACCTATGCATATTAAATCCAAACGAAAAAAGATAACTTGGACCATAATATAGCATAATGCTTTTAACGTTAATATTTTTGCTTTCAATTTATTTATTTTTACAATAACATTATATTAATTCTTATATTTTTTTTATTCACTATAGACTATTTCAATAAGGACTTGAAAGATATGGAAAAGAATATTATAGACTATTTCAATAAGGACTTGAAAGATATGGAAAAGAATATTAGAAAAACATTTCAACGTACATTCAAACAAAAAATTCAACCCAAGTGTTCAGTCATGCACAAATATATTATCTCCACCAAAGTAAATCATAAGAGAGAAAAAAAGGAAAAGCATTCATGACATGGTTTATCTTTCAATTTCACAATTGTATGAGATGCGACCATTAAAGTGCAAATTCAAGAAGGAATACCCTTCAATCATCACGTCAATATGTAGATGTCTCCACCATCACAGCTAAATCCACAATCAACATCAGAGATAATGCAACCAAATCATCACTACAAGAAAATCATAAATTATTGATGGATCAGAACCGACGGATCTGTGTCCATCGGTAAATCACACTTATCGACGAAATTACCGACGAATATGTATTCGATATTTACCAACAGAATTATCCGTTAGTAAGACGCTATGTCAAATTGTTAACTTATTTACCGACGAATATTTTTAATTTACCGAAGGATACAATCCGTCGGTAAAGGCCTCGATGAAATCAAAATTAAATTTCCCTTTCCCTGGCCCCAATTTCAATTTCCTACCACAACAAAAACAGAAAACCTTGCTCTACAGTGTGACCTTGTGACCTTGCCGCTGCCCGTGGTGACTTTACTGTGCGTTCTTAGCCTGAGCAAGGTGTCTTCGTCGTTGTTCAATGGTAAGTCTGTGTGTCACTTCCATTGTTGTTTTTTGGTAAGTCTAGTGGTAACTCTCATTGGCTTGTGTTTCCCAATCCAGTGGTCGCATGCATTGAAGTTGCATTGTGGTGGAGTCAGCCAAAGACTTGAGCCATTGCTAGGTGTGCCATTTTTCCCTTTCACTATCTTGATCCCTTATTGAGTGATATACACTATTTTTTGTTCGATTGAGTTGGATGATTAGGGATTTAGTGTAGTTTTGAGCCAATTTGTTGATGAAATTATGCATCAAGTTCAATTATATTCTTATTTCTAAAACTGTGAAACTGGGCATCCTTTGTGTAATTACTTTTCCTGCCTTGATTTTGATCATTGTAGTTTTCTATGATTTACGACACAGTGCATCCATATACCCATTGCTAAGTTATTTCCACATTATGCATGTAAAGTTTCTTTGATAGAAGTTTTAAACAATGATTTAGAATTCTACATATGGAATCTGAAAATTATTGCATATGTGTTTATGCATTCAGTAGTCTATTGATAGGTTTCCATCCATACTTTTAAATTCTGCCTATGCATTACATTCATAGTTCTAAATTCCTACTATTAGATTCCTTAAAATTCCCAATTTCAGGCATAAGGTTTGATACACATTATGGGATTTTAATTTCTTAGCATTCTCTATACCAACTACATAGTTTTAGGATTAATTCACTTTCCATATAACATATTTGCATCCTTGGCAGAACAAATTGAATCATTCCACTGCATAAATTCTGGTTTCATAGTTTAGTTCACAAGACTATCACAATTCTACATTCATGGTTAGCTTTAGGTGCAATTAATTATCCTCTACATAACATGGTTACAACATATGAAATTTTCTTTGCAACCTAAAGTAGTGTTGTCATGCATTAATTTTAATTTTTGCCATTTTTGGTTTCATATGTGAATTTAACTATGCGCATAAATTCTTATTTTATTCATATTAACTCATTTTTCTATCACAATTATTGTTGTTATTGCCAAGTTCACATATGAGTTGGACTCTAAGCATGGAATGCATAGTTCAATTGTATTTTACTTCATTCAAACCTTGTTGAACTTTGTTTGGTTATATGCACATCTACTATACATATAAGGAAAGTACAATAGAAAATCCTTAAATACCCCTTATTATTTTTGTGGCAGTTGTCTACATTTTAGGATTCTACAAATAGCAGAAACACCTTCTAAATTACTTTTATGTTGTTTCACACACACACACACACACACACACACACACACACACTTATGTTATTGCTTATGCTTGTTTATCTCCATTTCTAAAGTTGTAAAATTTGGGTAGATGTTATGCTTGTTGTGATATATTCCTTTGCATGAAGTCTAATGTTCATTTGTGCACTATGATAGAGGAAGAAAGGGTGAGGGTGAGGGTGGATTTGGAGGTAATTCACAGTAGCAAGGAAGGATTGCCCTAAAGGGTTGCCTAGTACCTTTTGTGAGGTATAATTTCTTTCCAGCTGATGTGATTCTGACTAGGTATTATGCTGCTAATTTAAGTGTTGTATTATGAAATGATGTTGCTGTCTTAGTGTATTCCTATTTGCATTATGATTTTTAGCAACCCTACACCTAGTGTCTTATGTTGATTATGTTGTTGTCTTAGTGTCTTAGTGTATTCTTACTCTTGTAAAAGACAACCAACACCTAAAATATATTAGTTAATAAGTCTAGTAGAGAAAGAAAGAGAGAAGTGGGTGTCAACCGTGTACATCTGCACCTCAAAGAAAGAGAAGTTAGTTATTCACCATAAAGTGAGAGAAGAGAAGAAAGAAAAACATGGTTGCACCAAGAAAAATTATGCAAACTTAAAACTATAAAGGCATCTTACAAAATAGAAAAACTTACTCTAATTATCAACTAAGTTAGATGCTAAGAATGGAAACAGTTAAAAAATGAACCAGAACCTATCTAAACAAGTTTTTTATGACTAAAGAAAACTAAAAACCAACTCAAAAGTGAAATTTTGTGAAAGACTCTAAAAATCACTATTGATAACCTAATTAGTATGGTAAGACTAGGCCAAAAACTAAGAACTGTATTAATGCAGTGAATGAAAATATAAAGTAAGTGTCTAAAAATGTTTTAAATGGTAAAATGAAGCTTAAAATAAAGTCAATAACTCAAAACAACAAAGAAATAAAAATTTAGCTCTAAAACCTGAAAATAGACTACTAAAGAAAACAAGAAAGAAAATTTTAGCTAAAATGGTCTTCATAGTCATGGGACTTGCATTCCAATTAGGACATTGTAGTTTGGTTAGTATTTGGATATCTTACCTAATCAGTGAGATATATCCCCACAATGTCATGATCTTAAGCAATACAAGGGGACATATATGTCTCCACTTTATTTCAATTCTCCCTATTACATTATAATTTAAACCATTTATTGTGGTATAAAACATGGCGGAAGCTCCTTTCAATCGTGCTTGGATGTATGATCGTTGTTATAGTGGTAGAAGGGGATTGAAGGAGTCTTTTGTTATAGGCGTTGAAGAGTTTGTTCGAACAGCAAGACAGTCTAGATATTTTGAACTTGAAGGTGGGATTAGATGCCCTTGCATTACGTGTGATTCTACAAGGATTTTGACCGATGAGATTGTCAAAGTTCACCTTTATCAAAAAGGTTTCATACTAAATTACTGGATTTGGACACTACACGATGAAGATATGCCACGTGTTGAAGCAGATGAAGGTCATAATTCTATCCTTAGATATGGTGTACATACTGCTAAAAATGGAGCAATTGTGTGACATGGAAGATATGGCCAATATCGCTTTGTGTCAATTTCAATGAACCTAACAACCCAATGACACTAACTTAGAAAAGTGTCCTAATGAATCCACCCAAAGGTTTTATAATTTGTTGGCGGAGGCAAATCAACCTTTATTTGAAGGGGCGACAGACTCTAAATTGTTAGTATGTGTTAGACTTCTATCCTATAAGTCTAATTGGAATATTCCCAACCAATGCTCAGAGACTTTCACCAAACTTTTGTTAGATCTCACACCACCAAATATGAGTTTGCCATAAAGTTATTATGATGCTAAGAGGTTAGTATCAAAGTTAGGATTATAGGCTAAGAAGATTGATTGTTGTGTGAGTGGTTATATGCTCTTTTATGACAATGATAGTGGAAAAAAAAGATGCACCATTGCTTGAATGTAGATTTTATCACAAACCAAGATATCACCCAATTAATCAGGGATCAAGGAGCAAAAAACCAATTGTAGTGAAGTTTATGTTATATTTGCCTATAATTCCAAGATTACAAAGAATATTTGCTTCTATGCAAACCATGCCACATATGACTTGGCATCATGAAAACAAAAGCCAAGGAATGCTACGTCACCCATCTGATGGTGAAGCCTGAAGCACGTTGATCGTAAACATCCTACCTTTGCGATTGATCCATGCAATGTGCGACTTGGTTTATGTTCAGATGGATTTAACCCTTACATTCAGGCGTCATCTTCACCATATTCTTGTTGGCCCATGATTGTTACTCCATACAATCTTCCTCCTTAAATGTGCATGTCAAAACCTTATATGTTTTTAAGTTGTCTTATCCCAGAACCATCCAATCCAAAGGCCTCTATTGATGTTTACTTGGAGCCCTTAATTGATGATCTGAAGAAGTTGTGGATTGGCATCTTGACGTATGATGTTTCAAGGAAACAAAATTTTATGATGAGGGCATGTTTGATGTGTACTATTAATGACTTCCTTGCTTATGGGATGTTATCTGGTTGGGGCACACATGGTAGATTAGCTTGTCCGCATTGCATGGAGCACAATAAGTCCTTCACGTTAAATTATGGTCGCAAAAGTTGTTGGTTTGACTCACATCATAGGTTCTTACCTTATGACCATCACTTTAGGAGAAATATTAAAGCCTTTCAAAAAGGCCAAGTTGAAATAGATGGGCCACCTCCTAGGTTGACACCATTACAAATTTGGAGAAAAAGTGGTGTTACAAGGATAGATGGATATGGAGAGTGGCATAATTGGACAAAAAGAAGCATTTTTTAGAATTTGCCATATTGGAAAGATAATTTGTTAAGGCATAATCTTGATGTAATGCACATAGAAAAAATTCTTTGAGAACATATTAAATACTGTTATGAATGTGACGGGGAAGACAAAGGACAATGAGAAGGCAAGAAGGGATTTAGGATTGTATTGCAAGCGAAAAGACTTGGAGTATAGGTTCAAGATAATGGGAAAATATTAAAGCCTAAAGAGAATTACACTTTAACCACAAAGGAAGATAAGTCAGTTTGTCGGTGGATAAAGGAACTTAAGATGCTGAATGGTTATAGTTCCAACTTGGCTATATGTGTTGATGGTGAAAAGGGAAGAATTCATGTGATGAAAATTCATGATTGCCATGTATTCATGTAAACATTACTTCCTATAGCATTTAGTGCTTTGACCATTCAGGTTTTAAATCCTCTTACTGAAATTAGTCATTTTTTCAAGGATTTGTGCTCTACAACATTAAAAGAGGAATCCCTCAAAAGAATGGAGGAAAATATTCTAATTATTCTCTGCAAATTAGAGAGAATATTCCCTCTTGGATTGTTTGATTCCATGAAACATCTCCCTATTCATCTCTCCCATGAAGCATTGTTGGGTGCACCGGTGCAATACAGATGGATATCCATTTGAAAGGTACTAAATGTCTTTCATATTCATACTAAATATCACCGGTCTTCTTTCATAAATGATGTATTTTTTTATGTGTCTAGATTCATGGGTGATTCAAAATGATCAATAAAAAATAAAGCCAGAGTTTAAGGTTCTATTTGTGCAACTTATTTACACCGTGAGACAACATACTTTTGTTCCCATTACTTCAACAACTTCATGTTGTCCCCACGCAATTAGAGGAATGAAGTTGAATGTCAAAAAGATGTGTCAATGTTGTCTATTTTCCAACAACAAGGTTGTCACTTAGGGAGAGAATTGATTCATTAGTAAATTGATGCCGAGTTCCAATATGCTCATGTTCATGTGTTAATCAATTGCACTGAAGTCAAACCATATCTTAAGTATGTTATAACCTCCTTTGTGAAAAACTGTTCGTGGTCAATTATATATAAGCCTATTGTGATTTATGATAATGTTAATTTTTACCATTATCCAAGCTATATTTCATTAGCAAAATCATCTCTTTCAAAGCTTTTAACCTACTTAATTCTCAATTTTACCTTACTTTTGTAAATAAATACATTTTGGGTTACATTGATCTAAATATACCACTAATCCCCATTTTTTGTATCCTTTTTGTAGATGGGAAGCTTTGTTCCAAAAATCCAGACTAATAAGTGACTCGGAATAGCAAGGAGAAGAAGGAAAAAGTCAACAGGAAGCGCCTGGTGATGCGAAGCCAGCGCCAAGCGGAACAAACCGCCAGCCAAGCGCCAGACAGGCGCTACTGTTAGTCACTGCCTGGCGGGACCTGGACACCGCTGGGCAGTAGCGGGTAGTTTTGCCCACTATTTTGTCGCTAGAGCCTAGCGGTGAGACCCTTCCGCCAAGCGCCAGTTTTCGCTGATGTGGCAAGTTGGCTCTTTTTCTTTTGTTTTCGCGAGGGGAAACGGATCTTTGGCATTTTGGAGGCACGAAGAACCCATTTGGAGAGCTTTGAGGAGTGCTAGGGCTTGTGGGAACAACTCCATCTTCCTCTTTGTATTTCTTTCTCTTCCATTTCTTCCATTTTTAAGCTTGAGCTCTCCATGGCAATGGAGAGCTAAACCCATTTTTGTTGGGGTTAGATGTAGCCACGAAACTCTTGTGTAAATGCAAATGTTTTGATTATATATATGACTCTTTC
>Ga0214545_1001499_pt1 | contig 43692 bp, 34 predicted proteins | sample CNSS4metaG_FD_160064 | JGI IMG/M metagenome (GOLD analysis project Ga0214545, IMG submission 160064) | Root nodule microbial communities from cowpea collected in UCLA plant growth center, Los Angeles, California, USA - CNSS4 | ecosystem: Host-associated > Plants > Roots > Nodule | place: USA... | reverse complement strand
GCTGATCTCCCTGCTCCAGCTCGGCCTCACCTACGTCCAGGTTCCGGTGAGCCTGAACGCGGAGCTGAAGGGCTCGTCGCGCGCGCTGCGGCTGCGCACCTATCTCGAGCTCGGCGGGACCATCCTTTCCCTGCTGCGCCGCGTTCCCATCCGGAACGTCAACCTCAGGCAGATTCCCGCCGACGCGGAACGGACCCCGGCGCGCTAGGCCTCGCCGGATCACGACACGGCACCTCCAGCACAGCGGCTGCGAGAGCACGGGCGCGCGCGGGACGCCCTCCCGCCGCAATCTAGTCTAAGTGATTGATTTGGCTGGCAGGAGTGGCAGGGCTCGAACCTGCGACCCCCGGTTTTGGAGTTCGGCGGAATTGGTGAGAGGTAGTACTCCCTCATACCGAAGTGACTGATTTGGCTTGAGAAAACAGCGGCTAGCTATGTTCTCGTCCGTTTGGATGATAACGCATGTCTTCTAGTTAGGTAGCAAAAAAGGTAGCGGATCGACAATCCGGCCAGCCAATCGAACTGGAAGGCAACAGAGCCGCGCGATTACCTGCTTAACTTGCCAACCGAAAGCCTTAGTGGAGCAGTGATCGACGCTAATTCAGTGAGATAGTAACCTGGCTGATGTTGACCGCCAGCTCGAGTCCCGCTTTAGGGCCTTGCAGGATAATCGTCACGCCCTTCTCGTTTCGCAGGTGGACGCCGTTGGCACCGGCGACCAATGCGAAACCGCCACCGACAGAGCTATAGGTTCCGGCGAAGTCACGGACCTCGCGGATGCCGGTTGCCCAGCCGTCGAGGCGACCGACCGTCGCGCCGACCGTGATGCCGAAACTGAGGCCCCTGACTTGGAACGGATAGGTCTTGCCGCGGTACGTCAGCACGCCGTTGCCGCCGCCGCCGCCGACCAGGAGCCCGGCCTTGACGATCTTGAGCCGAACTTGACCGGCCGCTTGCGCGTAGGACCGCGCCGGCATGGTCAGCACGAGCGCGAGTAGAAGCAGACCGATCAGGCGAAAGGGGCGCCCGCGCGCGCCCCGCTCAGGGTTTTGCAGCATCGACCTTTTTCCAGGTCTCATCCGGATCGAACAGCGTAGTGCGCTCAGCGACGAATGCTGTGCGTTTGCCGAGATCCTTCTGGTAGACGGTGCCGGCGTGATTAACCAGGAAGGTCATGATGCCCGAATTGCCGTATTCCGCCGGCCAGGCGATCAGGGCGAAGCCGCCGATCATCTTGCCCTTGACGACGTAATTGAGCGCCCCGCCGGGCGCATCCCGGCCCTGCCCCTTGAGAATGCGGAAGTAGTAGCCGTGATAGGGCGCAGGCCCGACATCGCCCGCGCGATAGCCCTCCGTCGAAGCCTCGGCCGCCAGTGCGCCGAGCGGACTCGGATCGCTGTCGTCGCGCCAGAACAGGCCGTCCTTCCTGCCGGGCGATGAGACGATGCGCTGCGCGTACACGCCGGGTCCCTCGCCGCGGTCCTTATCGGCATATTCGTTCTGCGCGTCGACGAAGGCGAGCGCGGTCTGAATCGCATCGAGCTCGTTGCGGCCGATGCGACGGCGCAGCACCTCGATTCGCCCCTCGTCGGTGTCGAACGCCCAGCCGGTTTTGGTGTTGACCAGCGGGATCGGGAACGGGAAGTCGTCCGGCCCCAGCATCAGGGTCGCGGTCTTGTTACCTTCGGCCTTGATGGCATGCTTGGCCTCATACATCGAGTTGAAACGTTGGCGGATATCGGCGTCGGCGACCTCATCGCCGGAGGAGACGATGTCGTCAGCGGCACGTCCAAGAACTTTCAGAATGTCATCCGGTCCACTCTTGACCGCCGCGGCGAGCGCGGCGGCCGCGTCTTCCGGCGTCTTAAAGGATTGCTGCGCATGTGACGCAGAGCCGAGCAGCGCCAGCGCCACAAGTCCCGGCAACATTGCACGATGGAATGATTTCAAGCCGATCATGGCGTCACCTCCGACGGGATCTTCGCGCCGCCGGCGAGCCAGTCGCCATAGCTGCGGAATGTCAGGCCCAGCTTCTTGTAATGGACGCGCAGATAGCCATCGCCGCCGCGGGTCACGGCGGCGGGCATCACCTGCGCGACCTCCTGCGCCATTACGCCGACATACGCCTTGTCGTCGCCGATATAGCTGAAGCGATAATAGCCAAGGCCGTTCGAGAGACGACCGAGCAGGACGACATCCTCCTTCAGCGCGATGTCAGAGCGCCGGCCACCGCCGCCACCACGGAAACCACCACCGCCGCCACCACGCATCGCCATTCCGCCACCGCCACCACGGCCGGCAAAGCTCGGTCCGCCGCCACCACCGCGCGGCATGCTGCCCATGCTGGCGCGGCCACGCGCGGATGCTGCGGCTGCCGACCGGCTCGAGGAGACGTTCATGGCCCCGCCACGATTGCCGCTACCGCCACGATTGGCCGCACCGCCACCGGCGCGGTTGGCAGCCTTGGCGCGATCGCCGCCACCTTTGTTTGCAGCCTTCGCCCGGTCACCGCCGCCCTTGGCACGATCGGCGGCTCCAGCGCGATCGCCGCCGCCAGGCCGATCGCCGCGGTTGCCGGCACGATCGCCCGCACGATCTCCTGCACGTTCGCCGGGACCACCCCGATCTCCAGCACGATCACCGGTGCGATCGCCTGCCCGATCTCCTGCACCTTGATTGGGACGCAGCACCTGGTTGCCGTCACGGCCGCGGAAATCCATCCGGTCCGACACGCCGGTCTTCAGATTGTTGCTGCCGAAACGCTGCTGAACATTGCTGTTGCTGTAGCGCACGCCGCCCCGATGCGCCGGATTGTGTTGCCAGCCATTGCCGATGTTGGTGGTGCGATGGTTGACGTAGACGTTGCGATTGCCCCAGTTGCAGCCGCCGCCCCAGTAATTGCCCCAGCGTCCGATCGCCCAGGCCGTGCCGAAGGCGATGCCGGCCGCGACCACGCCGGCGCCGATATAGGACGGATAGCCCCAATAATAAGGCGGATATTCTGTATAGGGCCAGCTGCCGTAGACCGTCGCCGGATCGTAATACGGCACATACATTTCCGCAGGATTGGCCTGCTGGATCACGACGACCTGCTTGCCTTCCTGGGACTCGACACTGACCTTCTGCTGCTTGGTGGTGACCAGCTTCTTGTTGTCATAGGCCTTGTTGCGCAGGCGCTGGATCGCATCCATGACGTCGGGCTGCTGGGCCAGAAAGGCGTCGCCCAGCTTCTTGGTCCAGTCGAGCTGGTCGCTCATCATAGTCAGAACATCGGCAGTGCTGGCGAGCGCCTTGACGCTGTCATCCCAGGCCTGCTTGTCCACCTCCGTCTTCAGCGCGTCGCCCTTGAGTTGCTTACGCTCCTTCAGCCAACGATCGGCCTGCACCACCTCGAGCGGATACGTCGAGGCCGCCAGAACATTCGCAAGGAGTTCGTCCGGATAGAGCGCGATCGGCGCAACGAGGGCCTCGAGCTGCTCGGGCTTCAAGAGCTCGGTCGCGGGCGCAGGCGAGCTCTCGAGCTGGGTCTGCGGTGCTGGGGTTGCGGGTGTCGTTCGAGTCTGCGCCGTCGCAGCGACCGAAGTCGCCATCAAGAGCGCGAGCGCCATCAGGGTCTTGCCGCAACAAAGCATCGCATCCTCCCTCGGACTTTCATGCAGGAAGATCGTGCCGGGTCACCAAAATTCGTTGATCAAGATCAACGAAAAGAGAGCCACCAAGATTGTTGCAGCGCAAGGAGGTCACAGCATTCAAAACCCGGTGAATGCAAATTCTGCAGGCGCAGCGGCGTGAGGGCGATCGATGCGCCGGCTCTCAGTGCGAGATCGGAAGCCGGATCGTGAACAAGGCGCCGCCTGCGACATTGTTTGCAGCGGCAATATCGCCTCGATGGGCCTCGATAATGGTTTTGACGATCGAGAGCCCCATCCCCATCCCCTGCGGCTTGGTCGTGAAGAACGGATCGAAGACTTTGGCGAGATCGGCCGCGGCTATTCCGGGTCCGGTATCGGCGATCCGGATTTCGGCGTGCTTGCCAACCCGTAAAGTCGAGACGTCGACCTCGCGTTTTCTAGTGTCCGCGTCGGAAATTGCATCCATCGCGTTGATGATCAGGTTGAGGATGACCTGTTGAATCTGGACTGGATCGCCCTTGATATGCAATTTGGCGAGAAGAGGCACGTACATGAGAGTGATACGGCGTCCTCCTGCGAGGGCCTTCACGAGATCGATCGCTTCGCGAACGGTATCGTTAAGCTCGATAGTCTTGACCTCAAAGGGCGTCCTTTTCAAGATGGACCGCAGCCTCCGGATCACCTCGCTCGCCCGCTGATCATCGCGCCGGATATCAGCGAGGATCAGGCGAACCTCGCTAATATCAGGTGAGCTCGCCCGCAGCATGAGTTCAGCCGTCTCGGCGTTGGTCAATATGGAGCCGAGCGGCTGGTTCAGTTCGTGGGCAATAGACGTTGTCAGCTCGCCGACGGCAGAATAGCGGTTGGCGTGTGCGAGTTCGGCGAGGCGCTGCCGCGACTCGATCTCGGCGAACCGGCGACGCCGGCGTTCATGCAGCAGCCCGCTGATCAGACCCGCCTGCACTAGAATGACGGCCATGATCATCAACATCTGCCAGCGATAGCGTTCCCAGATGCTTGACTCTCTGAAAAGAACCTCGCTGCCGGGAGGCAAGCGGCTCTCGCTGATTCCCCAGCGATGAAGCTGTCGCCAGTCAAATTTCGCAGCCGCGAATCTGACCGCAGCAGGCCTGACATCGGTTGGCCTTTCTCCCCCGAGAAGTCGTACAGCCACGGTCGCAGTCAAGCGGCTGATCTCCTCAACGGAGTACATGGGCCCGCCGACGATCTCCCGGCCGAAAAATCCGTCATCATAGGAGAAGATGGGAGCATTTGCCACCTTGTGCAGCGCCTGCAGGGCTCGATCGCCCTCGTAGGCCACGCCCGTGGCATCGATATTCATAAGATGCCAAAAGATCGCGGAGTCTGGCGGAAGCGCAGCACAGATCTGGAGGATGGCCTCGAAGGACATACCGTCGTGCCAGATGAATTCGACCTTGCCCGCGAAGAGGTCAGCATCCTTCTGGATTTCTCTTCGCCACACCATTTCGTTCGGGGACGCACCGTTGACCACGACGATTCTCTTCGTTGCAGGAAGCACTTGGAGAATGGTGTTGAAGGATCGAAGGAAATCATGCGCGACGGCAACGACACTGTCGTCGGGCGAGAGATTGGCGGAATCCACCCGGCGCTGTTCAACCGCCGTCAGTACCATCGGCGCACCCGGAAAAAGGTTTGACCGGTTTCGCTGCACGAAATTCGCAGCGGGAGCGCCGATCGAGACGATTAGATCAGGCGGATGCCGTGTGTTCAGCGCCTTGAGATAAGAGACGAAAGCGGTTTGAGGATCCTCATCGTCGAATCGGGCGGCGACGAGCGAGTGATCCTGGATATCCAGATGCCATGGTGAAAGTCGGTCCAGTTGCTCCCGGATGGATTTTGCATATTGGCCCCAGGGCCTGAAATCGCGGCCAAAGGAATGAAGGATGACAACTCGCTTGGCCTGCTGAGCGAATGCAGCCGAGGGCTCGAGCAAGCACGACGCGAGCGCTAAGAGGATAAGTATGCGGACCCGCAGGCGCATGCGGCCGCCCGCCCGGAAACGGGCGAGACGCTCCCATTTCTCATGCGCGATCATCATCACAGCATCTGCATTGAACCATGTTCCCGGACGGCAGGCAAAGCCGAAAAGCCGTTGGACCAAAACAGCGCATCGTGAGTCAACTATAGGCGTTACGACTGAATGCAACGATGATCCGCAGCAGCTCCCCTTCAGCCGCAGCTAACTACGATGGCGGGCACCTGTGATAGCGGATTTCCATGTCCTCCATGCCCGGGAATAGCCGGATAAGGCTGTTTACATCTAGCTCTCTCAGGCTAAATTGGACGCTGGAGAGCATCATGTCCGTGGCACAAGCGGCGATCAGGTTGACGTTTGGACCGCTGTTCCTCCTCCTCCTTGATCCGGCAGCGCGCAAATTTTCCGATGATTTGATCGCCCTCGATAATGAAGCCGCCGCCATAGACATCTGACATATCGGTGAAGCCGAACTGGGCTCCCTTGTGCACGAACACCTTGGCACAATTGTCGGCCCCGGTCGCCCATCCGCCGTTGAGATCGAGCGCATTTGCGCTGACGACCGCAACGACGAGCAAAATCGATGTCGCACCAACGGTGACCAATCTCCTCGACCCCATTTGGTCCGTCCTCCTCTCGCCGTTCAATGTCCGCTGAGCACGAGCGTCTTGATCGGCAGCAGCAGCGCCTGGATGCGCAGCAGCAGTGCGTGGACCAGGCCGACGCCGTCCACGACATGCAACGCGATCTTCCGGCTGGTGGGCGTGTCTTTTGCAGAGATTTCCTCGTGATTGCTTGTGTAGGCATTGACGATGCAGCTACTTCCGGGCGTGACACCGTCGAGCCCGCCCTTGTACAGCGGCTCCAGGAACACCAGGATGGTGCCCGGCCGGACCGCGTTCTGCGGGTCGATGAGCTGCTCGCCTGATCGGAACTGACCGGCGGCTATGTAGTCCTGCACTGTCGTGATCACCATGGGGATGATCACCCACGGCTTCGAAATGCAAGTGGCCTCAGCAACCATACCTTCCTTCATCACCTGGGCCTCGATCTGGCCGAAGCCCGCCTGCAGCGCCTTGCGGCCAGCACCTTCTGGGACGAGAACGCCAGCGGGGCGCATCAGCTGGTTGACGACATCGCCGGACCGAACCAAGAATTGCTCGACACGACCATCCACACCTGCGCGAACGAATGTTTTGTCGAGGTCGACCTGAGCTTGAGCAAGCGCGGCTTCCGCGCTGGCCTTCTGGGCGGGCAGCAAAACCGAAAGTTGCAAGGACGCGGATTGCTTTGCGGCGGTCGCGGCATCGATGCCCGACTGGCGCTGGTCGACCAAGACCTGAAGCTTGTCGATGTCGCGCTGCGGAACGATGCCAGGGTTTCGGCGCTGGAGCTCGCTCTTGACTTCGAGCTCGTCCTTGGCCTGCTGATAATTGGCCCTCGCCTCTCCGATCTGCGCCTCGGCCTTGACCACGTCGGCCTGCGCTGTCTGCATCGTCGCGTCGACCTCCGCCACCTTCCGCCTGGCTGTTTCGACCGCGGCCTGCTCCTTCGAGCTGTCAAGTGTGAACAGCACATCGCCCCTCTTCACCGGAGCGCTGAAGCCGACCTTGACGTCCGCGACACGACCCGAGCCCTCGGGCAGGATGGGCACGGTGCGGAAATACAGCGCGGACGAAGACGTCGAGGGATGGAAATAGAAGATCATCGTGATTAGCGACACCGTCAGCATCAGGCAGGCGGTGATGCCCCAACGGAGCTCGTACCAGATCGAAAAGAAGGTAATCTCCTTGCCGAGGCGCTTGCCCTGGGCGTAGCGGCGGTAGAGATAGTCCGGCAGGATCGTGACGAGGGAGCAGATCAGCAATTCAAGCATGGCTGCGCTCCTTCTCCTTGGCCAAATCCGGCCTTTCTGCTGCGGGCGCGGCGACCGCAACGTCAGTCGCGGCCTCCTCGCCGCCGCCCGGCGTCGCGTCGGCAATCTTCTCAACCGAGCCGGCAATGCTGCGCAGCGGTGTGCCGAAATCGGGTAGATCGATCATGGCAAGCAGCAACCCGGCGATCCAGAAGATGTGCATGTGCGTAAACAGCGAGATCAGGCCCAGCACTGCGACAAGCTCGAATTGCAGCTTCTGCGACTTGTGCGCCATTCGCTCCGGCAGGCTGTGGAGCTTCCAGTAGAGCGTGCCGACCCAGAGCACGATGCCGATCAGGAACACCCCCATCACCACCATCAGCGTGTCGGCCCCGCTTCCGGGTGCTAGGTAGAATGGAAGATGATGCGGGGCCATCGGATGAAGCTGGTCGCTCAAGCGTCTCTCCCGGTGAAAACGAGCATATTCAGCACTTTGTTCGGGAACGCCCGCGTTTGCTTGATTTGAATCAAGGGTAGGCTTTGGGCGCGACCTAGCCTTTTCCGCATGCTGACTGGCTAATCATCAGGAGCCGCCCGCCATGCCCGGCATCGACGATCTCATTCCCAGCGCCGCCCAAATTCGAAAGGAAGCCGCTCTCAAGGAGGCCGAAAAGGCGGAGGAATACGTTCGCGTCGCCGCGGCCGCCGAGGCCGAGAAGCGCGCGCTGATCGAGCGCCTGAGCAAGCCCTCGGGCAAGACGGAGGAGGAGAAGATCAAGTTGGCTTCGACCGTAATTCAGCGTGCAGTACGCAACGGCCTGACGGAAGTGCTGGTTCATCGCTTCCCCAACTCCCTGTGCACGGACAAGGGGCGCGCCATCAACCAGATGGAAAAGGGCTGGGAGACTACGCTGACCGGAATTCCCAAGGAGATATTCCAGCTCTGGACCGATTACCTGAAACCGCGCGGCTACCGCATTTCCTATCAGGTCCTCGAATTTCCAGGCGGTATGCCAGGCGACATCGGTGTGACCATTTCCTGGGACGACTAGCAACAGGAAGGAAAGACATGGCGAAGGGCGCCTCCGCGGAGCGGATGAAGCGGAAGGACTACGAGAAGGAGCTCGAGAAGCTTCAGGTCGAGCTCTGCCACCTCCAGGATTGGGTCAGAACCCAGAAGCTGAAGGTGATCATCATCTTCGAGGGACGCGACGCCGCCGGCAAGGGCGGCACCATCAAGGCATTGACCGAGAAGGTGAGCCCGCGCGTATTCCGTGTCTGCGCTCTGCCGGCGCCCTCCGACCGGCAGAAATCCCAGCTGTTCCTGCAGCGCTATATCGAGCAGTTTCCGGCCGGCGGCGAAATCGTGATATTCGACCGCAGCTGGTATAACCGCGCCGGCGTCGAATACGTCATGGGTTTCTGTTCGCCAAGCGAGCACAAGCGCTTCCTGGAATTGTGTCCGCTGGTCGAGAAATTCGCCGTGGACGCCGGCATTATCCTTATCAAGCTTTGGCTCGAGGTCGGGATGGAGGAGCAGGAACGCCGTTTCATGGCACGCATCGAGGACCCGCTCCGGCAGTGGAAGCTGAGTCCGATGGACACGGAGTCGTTCGGTCGCTGGTACGACTATTCGCGCGCGCGTGACATGATGTTCGAGGCCACCGACACGAAACATGCGCCGTGGCGATTGATCCGTTCCGATGACAAGCGCCGCGCCCGTCTCAACGTCATTTCGCACATTCTGAGAACGATCCCTTACAAGGAAATCAAGCGGGAGAAGGTCAAGCTGCCACCCCGCTCCAACAAAGGCCGCTACAACGACCAGGCAAGCCTGCGTAGTATCAAGTTCGTGGAAGAGCGATTCTGAAGCGTGCTGTTTAAAACCCGGATCTAGGCAAAACGGGCTGCGTGATGCAGCCCGTTTGCCTTGAGTGCTTTGTCAGACCTATTTCAGGCGGATCGTAACGCCGCCGACCGCAGCCGACACTTCCGCTCCAACCCTCGGGCCGCTTAGCTGAAGGATCACACCATTTCCGTTCTGCAGCTGAACGGCACCGGCGCCGGCGGCGATCGCCCCACCCGCTCCGCCGACGGCGTAGGAGCCTTCGATCGATGCCGGCCCCTTCAGATTGAGCGCCCGACCGACGAACTTCGTCGTTGACGCCCCGATGGTGAGACCCACGCTCATGCCGGAAACCGTGAACGGATATTTCTTTCCGCGGTAGAGCAGAACGCCCTCCCCGCCGCCGGCACCGACGATGAAGCCGCCCTTGGTAAAGACGACGGCGACCTGGCCGGTATCAGCACGCGACGACGTGCTGATACCGAGAGTGGCTAACGCAATCAGGACGGCGCCGATGGCAACATTCTTCATGATGTTTTTTTCCCTTTTGTGGTCATTGAGCCAAAATCATCGCGAAATAACCGAACACGGTGAGCAGGATGCCTGAGACGGCGTAGCCGACCGGGAATCCGATCCAGGGCACGGAGCTCTGGATTTCGACGGCGGCCTCGCGGCACGGGCCCGAATGCGACCGCGCGCCGGCAACGCCGCCCATCAGCACCGCCGGATTGATCTTGAAGACGTGGTATCCGATCGCCCAGACGATGAAGGGGGGGATCGTGCACGCGATGAAGCCGACGATGAAGATCTTCAACGCGACGGCGCCGGTGAGCTGTGCCAGCAGTCCTGCACCGGCGTTGACGCCGACAATGGCGACAAACACCACGAGGCCGAGATCCTCCAGCACGTTACGCGCCGCATTTGGCGTGTTGCCGAAGAAACGCAGCCGCGACACGATCGAGGACACGATCACGCCCGACAGCAGCAGGCCGCCGGCGTTGCCGAGACCGATCTTGGCGCCGAACGCCGGAAACTCGATCATGCCGATCAGGAAGCCGATGATCATGCCGACGGCCAGGGTCAACAGATCGGTCGAGGTGTTGCTGCGCGCAATGCGCCCCCACATCTCGCCGAGCTCGTTGACGGCCGACTTCAGACCGACAACCGAAACGATGTCCATCCGCTCCAGCTGGGTCTTCAAGCCAGCCGGAATCTGCACGCCGCCTCGCTCGACCTTGGTGACCTGCAACTGGCCGGCTATGGCCGTATCGCGGAAGGACTCGAACGTGCGGCCCACCATGTCCTTGTTGGTGACGAGGATGTCGGCCTGATCCATGGGAATGCCCAGCGTCTTGGCATCGGCGACCTCCGGGCCGAGCAGGCCCATCTTCTCGGTGAGATGCTCGGTCGAGCCGCCCAGCGCGACGATGTCCCCCTTCTGGAGCACGAGGTCGGGTTCGGCCCCTTGCGGCTCGCCATTCCGCCCGACGTTGACGATGCGGTATTCCGGATTGATGGCCCGGAACTTGGCGATGCTCATGCCGACCGTTGCCGGATTTTCCAGTCGGTAGGCACGCAGACCGAACTGGCGATAGCCGGTGAGACCGCCGCCCTCGAGGTCCTTGACACCGAACTCCGTCTCGTACTGCTTGGCGGCGGCTTTGGCATCGACGCCCCACCAGCGCGGCAGGTATTTGCAGATCAGGATGATTCCGACGGTGCCCCAGATGTAGGTGATCCCGTAGGACAGCGCGATCATGCCCGAGGCGTCCTCCGGCTTCATGCCTTCCGGCAGCTTGACGACGCCGGAGGTGACGGCCTGCTCAGCCGAACCGATCGCGGCCGACATGGTCTGCGACCCCGCCAGCATCCCGCCGGCCGCGCCCGGCGGAAGCGAGAACAGCTTGGCGCCGATCACCACCAGTGCCAGACCGATCACACTCGACACCACGGCCAGAATGCAGAACTTAAGGCCGTCGCCTTTGAGGCTGTTGATGAACGATGGTCCGACGCGCAAACCCACGCCATACATGAAGAGATAGTAGAACAGGCTTTTGGCAAAGTTGTTCAGCTCCAGCTTCACGCCGTAGCTCGATGCCCACACCGACACGCCCGCGCCCACCACGATGGCGCCGGCGACCATGCCGAGGCCATAACCCTTGATGCTGGCCCGTCCGATATAGACGGCGAGCCCGACGACGAAGAACAGCAGCAGATATGGGTTCTGCTGGAGGAATGTGAAGAATGCCTGCATGTTCATCCCCTTTGCAACTTAAGACGCAGCCTTGAGCTTCGCCGGCGTCGCGGGCTTCGGCTGGCCAAGCTTGGCCAGGGCTTCCGTCCGTACGAGCTTCAGCCCTTCCTTGGCGTCGTAGCCGTGAATTTCCTTCACATCGAGCTTGCGCATGAAGTCGATGGTTTCCTGAGTGATCACCTGACCTGGCACCATGATGGGGAAGCCAGGCGGATACGGGATCACGAAATTGGCCGAGACCAGTTCGGGCCCGGCCTTCAACCGCCGGTCGATCTCGGGATCGTTGAGTCGGATGTGCTCGCAGCCGGCAACGTCATAGGCGGCATAGAAGCCGGTCCGGATGTCGCCCTCGTTGGTCTTTGTGCCAGCATCGCCGCGGAAGCTCGGGTGGAAATGCGAGAAGTTTGGCAGATCCGGCACATCCTTCATCAGGCTCATCACCCGTGTCTCAAAGGTCTTTCTGGCATTGGCGCCTCCCTGGGCTAGACCGCGGTCGATCCCGCCCGCGATCTCGGCGAGCACACGGACGAGATGCGCGACGTCGCTGCGCGTGTTGTTGATGTTGGACTGGACCAGGACCGAGTTGCGCGAGGTCTTGTTGACCTGGATGTTGTACTCGTTCGCAAGAATGCCCTTGAACTGTGTACCGTCATAACCGGCCATGCCGCACACCAGCGTCATGCGGGTGGGGTCGAGGCAGAACTCGTCCTCATCCAGGCTTTTCAGGGTATTCGCCCAGTTGACGCCGGGTGCGAGAAAGTCCGTGAAGCCGCTCTGCCGGTATTGCGCCGGCACCATGGCGTCGGCACCGAGGATGCAGAAATATTTCGAGATCAATGGATTGTTGTTGACGGCCTGGCGGATGGCAAACGCGATCTCGATCGCATTTGCCACGAGGCCATAGCCCTCCAGCTCCATCTGTCGCCGCGAGACATCAAGGCTGGCGATGAGCTGCTGGTTCGGGCTGGTCGAGGCATGGGTGAACACTGCCTCCTTGAACTGCTGCTCGACCGTGTGGAACTCCACATCCTTGACCGACAGCATCGAGCCCTGGCGGATCGCCGACATCGACTTGTGGGTCGAGTTGGTCTGGTAGACGCGTAGCCGAATCTGGCGCGGATCCGGGATCAGTCGGGTCTTGAGCAGAACCTCGTCGGACGGATTCTTGCCGAGCTCTGCCTGTTGCTTCTCATAAGCCGCGACCGACTTCGGATCGCGCATCCAAGCCTCGATCTCATTGGCGGCGCCGAGGCCGGTCCGGCGGCGCAGGAACGGCGAGAACCGGGCGAAGCCGAACCAGGCTTCATCCCACAGGAAGATCAGGTCCGGCTTGATCGCGAGGCATTCTTCCATCACACGACGGGTGTTGTAGATGTGACCATCAAAAGTGCAGTTGGTCAGGTCGACCATCTTGACGCGGTCGAGCCGGCCGTCGGCCTTGGCGCCCAGCAACGCCTGCTTGATTGTCTTCAGCGGCACCGCGCCGTACATCGAGTATTCCGTCATCGGGAAGGCTTCGACATAGAGCGGCTGCGCTCCGGCCAGGACCATGCCGTAGTGATGCGACTTGTGACAGTTGCGGTCGACGATCGCGATGTCGCCGGGCGCCAGTAGCGCCTGCACCGCCATCTTGTTCGAGGTTGAGGTGCCATTGGTGACGAAGAAGACGCGATCGGCGCCGAGCGCCCTCGCCGCCTTCTCCTGCGCCTTCTTGATGTTGCCCGTCGGCTCCAGCATGCTGTCCAGACCGCCGGTGGTGGCGCTGCTCTCGGCCAGGAACAGGTTCGGGCCGTAAAACTCGCCCATGTCGCGAATCCAGTCGGATTTGAAGATCGACTTCCCGCGGGCGATCGGCAGCGCATGGAACGTGCCGATCGGACGCTGCGCGTATTTCTTGAGATTATCGAAGAACGGCGTGTCGTACCGATCTTGGATGCCTTCGAGGATTGACAGATGCAGCTCCAAAAGCTCTTCGACGGAATAGAAGATGCGGCGGACGACGTCCGCCTCGGGATTGCCGGCGAGCTCCTCCACGTCGCGGTTCGAGATCATGTAGAGATCGAGTTCGGGCCTGACGCGCTTGATGATGTGGGCGAGCCGGAGCGCGGATGCGTCGGTCTCGTCGTTGAGACCGGCAGTGGCCATGATGGAGCGCAGCACCGGCGCGTCGTGCCGTGAACGCAGGCCAAAGCCTTCGTTGATGATGACTGCACCGATGTTCGGATTGAGCATCGTCGCGCAGAAGGCGTCTTCCAGGCTGCCAACGATAACGGGCTCATAGATGAAGGCATCGACCGGACGCCGAAGCTTGCGCCATTCGGCGGCAAGCGCCGGCCACTGGCCGGGCGACACACCAGTGACGATCAGGGTCTCGAAATAGGGTCTGCGCGCCACATGCGCGCCGAAGCTCGGCGGCACCAACTCCGGCGCGTCGCCGTTGCCGTCGTCCTTCGCACTCCAATCGCCGGCATGCTGGCGAAAGGAGCGCGTCGCCAATGCCTGGGCGATCCTCGTTCCGAGGGCGAACGAGGTCGCTCCGTCGCCGCTGGCCGCAGCTTCCCGCAGCGCTGCCATCAGTTGCATGCCCGGATAGCCATGAAATTCCTCGGTGATCGAGAGATTCGCCAGCGCCGCATCATAGGCCGCGCGATTCCCCACACGTGCCCACGTCTTTGCTGCCTCTACGAGATCGCGCCAGTCGTCCGCCCGCGCCCCGGGGCCGGAAAAGAACTTGTCGATTCGCCTCTGTGCGGGGTTGGCGTCTTTGGACATTTGTCTCTCCCGATCCTTTGCCGAAGGTAATGCAGGATCGTGAGTGCGGCGCCGGTTGCTCCATTGATCCAAGTCAACGGTCGAGAGGCATTCTGACCCGCGATATGATCGCGTTTGCCCGGAATAGGAGCGCTGTCAGGCGAGCCGTTGCCCGGAGCGCACCTGATCGTCTCCGAGCAGGCTGTCGAGCGATCGCAGCCAATGGCTACTGTCGGTTTTGTCCGCAAGTCCTTCGGCGCGCAGAAGATCTCGTAGCTGCGCATGCGCGCCGACGATGCAAAAGGAAACCTTGCGTGACGCAAGCTCGTCGTAGAGCTCATGCAGTATGCGCGCGCCCGCCAGGTCGATGTAAGGCGACGCCGAAAGGTCGCACACTACCAGCCGCACGCCCGATGATGTCTGGAGCGCGGTCAGGACGGTTTCCAGGATGGCCTCGGCGTTGATATAGAGCAGCGACGCTTCAGGGCGGAAGGCGATGATCCCGACCAGCGGCTCGACGCCGTCATGTCGCGCGGTGTCCGAATAGCGGCCGCTGCCGGGCAAACGGCCGAGAAATGCGACGTTCGGCCGCGAGGCCCGCGCCAGCAACAGGAAGATCGAGGCGATCGAGGCCAGCAGAACACCCTGCAGGATGCCAAGCAGCAGCACAGAGATCAGTGCAATCGCCGCCGCATAGAAATCGATCCGGCTGACCCGCGACATTCGCAGCAGCGCCCGAACGTCGACCAGCCTGTAGACTGCGGCGATCACGATCGCCGCGAGCACCGCCTTGGGCAGATTGGTCAGCAACCCGGTGAAGAACAGCAGGCACAGCCCGAGCGCCACCGAGCAGATCACCAACGCCAGCGGCGTCCGCGCGCCGGCATTGTCGTTGACGGCCGATTGCGACAGGCCGCCGGCGACGGGATATCCCTGACCGAAGGCCGCGGCAAGGTTCGCTGCGCCCAGCCCGAGGAATTCCTGGCCGACATCAAGCTGATAGCCGTGCTTGGCAGCAAAGCTGCGGGCTGCCGACACGCCTTCGATATAGGCGAGCAGCACGCAACCAGCCGCCAGGGGAAAGAGGTCGTCGAATTCCAGCAGGCCGAATGTCGGGACGGCCAGCGCCGGCAGTCCTTCCGGTATCGTCCCGGTCACGGGCACGCCGAGAGCTGGGAAGCCCAGAAGCGTTGCTAGGAAGATCGCAAGTGCAACGACAGTGATGCCGACGGGCTTTCCCGGCAAAAGCCGTTCGCCGAACAGAAGCAAGAAGAGCGCGACCGCGCCTGCGCCCAGCACCAGCGGATCGATGCTGCCGAGCTGGCCGAACAGCTTGATGGCGCGCTCGAAGAAATTGTGGCCGCCGCCGGCGACTCCTAGCAGGCTCGGCAACTGACTCATGATGATGGTGAGCCCGGCGCCGGCCTTGAAACCCACCAGGATGCTGTCGCTGACGAGGCGGACCAGCACGCTGAGCTTCAATAGCCAAGCGATGAAGCACAGCACGGCTACTGCAAAGGCCGCGAGGCTCGCGATCTGCGCATAGCGCACCGCATCGCTGCCGGCGAGCGCGCCCACGGTTCCTGCGATCATCAAGGAGATCGCGGAGGTCGGGCCGATCGCCAGCTGGCGCGACGTCCCAAGCAAGGCATAGCCGATGCCACCGAGCATATAGCCATAGACGCCGATCTGCGGCGGTAAGCCTGCGAGTGCGGCATAGGCCAGCGAGACCGGGATCGCGTAAGCAGCGAGCGTGACGCCAGCGATGGCGTCGGACGGGAGCGACTTAAAGCGATAGGCCGCAAGCCACTCAGCCGGTGGAAAGATTCGTCTCCAAATCGAAGCGGCGGGCGCGCTCATTGCTCCCTCAGCGAACGAGACGCTTCGCAGCGCGGCAGCACGATCAGGAGCGCAATCACCGGCAGGCCCAATGCGACATCGGGGATGTTCTTGGTCGCAAAGGCTCCGGCGGCAGCTCCGCAGCCGAATACGGCGCATAGTGCGAAGAAGATGCCCGAGCGTCGCAGCGTTCCCGACGGAGCGCTCCTTGCTACAGCTGCGAAGACGTTCTCGATGGCTTGACGCATATTGCCGGTGATCATCACGGTGCTGCACATCGTGCCTTCGACCTTGACGAACATCGCAGCCTGCATCGCCGCCACCATGGAAATGCCGAGCGTTCCGGCCAGATCCGGCAGCCGGTTATGAAGGATACCGATGGCGACCAGGAGCAGGATCTCGATCAACGTGGCGAGCGCGGGAGCACGCTCGTCCGCTACGCGGCGCAGCCAGGCCGCAATCACGGTACCGGTCGCGAAAGCCAGGATTGGCGGCACGAAGTGCAAGGCCTCCGCCCGGTTGCCGGCCATGGCATAGACCCAGAGGAAGATCAGATTGGCGGTCTGGGCGTTCGCCATCACACCGTGGATAATCCAGGTATAGGCGTCGATATAGCCGCCTGCGAAGGCGAGCAGCAAGACTATACCGACCGTTTCATCGTTGCGGACCGCGCCGGCTGCGACGTCCAAGGTACTCATGTCGGCAATATCGACTGTCGCGAACATTCCATCCGGTCATAGGCATCTCCTCGTTCCTGCCGAGGCTTGATCTGGATCAAGCAAGATCGCGGCTGCGCCGATCAAATCGCGTCAAAGCGCCGGGGGAATGCTATGGAAACCGTCAGGTGGATCATCGCCACCGCACCGGAAATATTCCTGCTGGTTGCGGTTTCGATCGGAACCATGCTCGGCCGGATCAAAGTCCGGGGATTTTCGATCGGCATCACCGCCTGCGTCCTGATTGTGGCGGTGCTGATCGGACAACTAGGGATTTTCACATTCCCGCCGATCCTCAGGGCGATCCTGTTCAGCCTCTTCGTGTTCACCATCGGCTACCGTTCGGGACCAGAATTTTTTGCCTCGCTGAGCGTGCGGACCCTTGCACAGGTCGTGCTGGCGCTGGTGATCGGCGCGACCGGCATCGTACTCGTACTCATCTTCGCCCGCGTGTTTGCGCTGGATACGGGGACGGCAGCGGGCCTGACCGCCGGAGCGCTGACCCAGTCCTCCGTGATCGGCACGGCCTCGGGCGCACTGGCACAGCTCGGGCTACCGAGCGATGTTCTGAAGCAGCAGGAAGCGAACATCGCGGCCGGCTATGCCGTGACCTACGTGCTCGGCTATATCCTAACGCTGCTGTTCGTGCCGTTCGTCGCGCCGCGGCTGATGGGCATCGATCTGAAGGCGGAGGCAAAGAAGCTTGAGACCGAACTCGCCGGTGGCGAGCCGCCGAAAACGGAAAACCTCGCCTATCGCAAATTCCAGGCTCGCGCCTATCGCGTGTCAGCCGGCGCTGGCAGAACCATCGGCGAGATTGAAGCGGAGATCGGGAGTCGCACGGTCGTGGAGCGGATCGTGCGCGGCGGAGACGACGTCAAGCCCCAGCGCGATGCGCTGCTCGAAGCTGGCGACGACATCGTCATCGCCGGACCGACGGCCGCGATCGTTGCGGCCAGGCCTGTTCTGGGCATCGAGATCGACGCGGGCGAACTGCTGCGCAGCCTGCCCGGCAACGTGATCGAAGTGCTCGTTGACAGCCATCAGTTGCACGGCCGCTCGCTCCGGGACATCGTCGAGCGGCTGGGCGACAATACGCGCGGCGTATTCCTGCGCGCGCTTACGCGCATGGGTCGGGAGGTGCCTCTCGGTCCCGACACGCGGATTTATATCGGCGACGTCATGACGTTGGTCGGCAGCACGGGCAACATCGCGCGGGCAACGGCGCAAATCGGACATGGCCTCAATACCAGCGACCGGACTGATATCGCTTTCCTCGCCGCCGGGATCGCTGTTGGCCTCTTGGCCGGCCTGGCGAGTTTCAAGCTCGGCACCGTCGCCTTGACACTCGGTGGCGGCGGCGGCGCGCTGATCGCAGGGCTTGTCTGTGGCTGGCTGCGGACGCGCAGGCCCGGCATCGGGGCAATGCCGCCGGCGGCGCAACAGACCCTCACCGATCTCGGACTCGGCGGATTTATCGCGGCCGTCGGGCTCGGCAACGGACTTGCCGCTTGGTCCGCAATCCAAGCGCACGGTCTCCTGCTGGTTGGAACGGGTGTCGTCGTCACGCTTGTTCCGATGACGGTCGGCACGCTCTTTGCCTATTACCTGCTGCGCATGAATCCGGTCGTGACCTGCGGTGCGCTCGCCGGCGCCATGACGGTCGACGCCGCGGTCACTGGTGCCTGCGACGTTGCCGAAAGTCAGACCCCGGTGCTCGGCGTCGCCGTTCCCTACGCGGTCGGCAATGTCGTTCTCACGGTGCTCGGCCCGATCGTGGTGGCCGCCACGTCCACGGGGTGAGGAGGCCGGGATGCGCCTTGGCCCAGCTTTTATCGTCCCAGTCGTTTTGGCGCTTTTCGGGTCGCAGATAGCGCCGGCACACGCGGAAGACGACGTCCGCATCCAGGAGGAGGTCTGGGCGCTGCCGCTGCCGATGCCGATGTTCGCCTATTTAGTGCGGCCGGTCGGGACCGGCCCTTTCCCGCTGGTCATCATGAACCACGGTGTCTCGCTCAATGCGAACGATCGCAGCTTCTTTCCTCTCGTGGAATTTCGCGATGCCGCTAGGTGGTTCGCCAGGCGCGGCTATCTCGTGGTTGCGCCGGTCGGCAGCGGTTATGGCGCAGCCGCCATCGACATTCCCGAGCGCGCGCTCTACGGGCCGTTCTTTTCAAAGATCGGCAAATGCACGAACCCGAACTTTCGCGACGCAGGCCTTGCGGTGGCGCAGGTCGATCTCTGGATCATCGACTATTTGGCGGCCGAGAAGCGCATCATTCCCAGGGACGTGATCGTGGTGGGACAGTCCGCGGGAGGTTGGGCTTCGATCGCACTATCAAGCGTCAATCCACCGCAGGTGAAGGCGATCATCACATTTGCTGCCGGCCGGGGCGGCCGTGTGGGAGGCAAGCCCAACAACAATTGCGCTCCCGACCGGCTGGTCGAGGCTGCCGCGGATTTCGGCCGCACCTCACGGGTGCCGATGCTGTGGATTTACATCGAGAACGACACGTTCTTCGGACCTGATCTATCGAAGCGCATGCATCAAGCATTCACAGGCGCTGGCGGCCGCGCCGAGTATCATCTGATGCCGCCATTCGGCAATGAAGGCCATTTCTTCATCGGCTCGCCCGACGCGATCCCGCTCTGGTCGCCGCTGGTCGCCAAATTCCTCGATGCGCAGAAGTGAACCTAAGCTCCGGAGATGCGACGATGCCTCCTCCGCTTGACTGTCTCTCTGGCCTCTTGATGGCCGTCGCCGCCATCGCGACCGCCACGAGCTCAGCCGTAGCCGCACCAAAGGTGGCTCAAGCCGACAAGTCCGCCGAAATCGGGACACGAGGCCAGCGAGAAGCCAAGGACATCAGTTATGGCGGTTGGCAAAAGCTATGCTTCAAGGCCGGCGGCGCGCCCACCCTGTGCCGGACCTCGATCATTGGCCAGTTCTCGACCGGACAGACGGCCATACGCCTGGACCTGATCGAGCGGGAGGATGCTTCCACAGCCCGCCTGCAACTGTTCGTACCCGTTGGCATGTACCTGCAGCAGCCACCGAAACTGACCGTCGGCAATGGTGCGGCCTTCCGCCTGCCCTATACGTGGTGCCTCACCAACCTATGCGTCGCGGCCGACGTCGCGGCACCGAAAATCATCAGCGAGATGGAAACCGGTGAGGCGATTCTGCTTGAGCTCGTCGATTCCAATCTTCTCGCCCTGACGACATCGATCCCGCTGGCGCAATTCGCTTCCACGCGCAAGGGCGCGCCAAGCAAAATGTTCGAACAATACGTCGACGAATAAAACGCCAGTGTGGCGCTACAGCAGTCGAGCGCGCTCGACGGAGTCGATCAGCGACTGCGCTGGAAACGGCTTGATGAGATAGGCGATGCAGCCGGACCCAACCGCGGCAGCACGGTTTGCCGGGTTATCATTGCCAGTGACATAGATCACCGGCGTCTCGATACCCTTCTCGGTCAGGATTCGGCGCACGTCGATGCCGGATCTCGTTCCGAGGTTGATATCGAGGATGATGCAGATCGCACATTCAAAGCTGTCATGATCGAGTAAGGCGCCGCCGGTGTCGAACAATGTCGTGGCGAAGCCGTGTCCTCGCAGAAGTCTGTCCATGCTGGTACGCATGGACAGATCGTCATCAACGACAAAGACGGATTCGCGTGGGGACAAGGCGGCTCGACGAAATTGATTTCTGGATACGATCGCAGCACGTTCTTAAGCGAAGCAACCATGCACAATTGCACGCAGTCCTCCGTGCACTGTCAACATGCGTCGGCATTGTCCTTTGGGACAGTAACCTCTATCGAGACGTAGCTGAAACCACGCAGCTAATGCCCCTTCTGGTCCAGCATGCCGAGCCGTTCTGCGACGGAAACGAGCTCTGCCAGTGAATGGACTTGCATCTTCTCCATCACTTGATGGCGGTGCGCCTTCACCGTCCGCTCGGTTGTTCCGAGTTCATGCGCGATCTGCTTGTTGATCCGGCCGCGAACGATGAGATCGAAAACCTGCCGCTCGCGCTGCGTCAGCCTGGCGAGATGACCACGCAAGGCATCGAGCCTGCTCCGCTGGGCGCGCGCCAATTGCTGACCGGCCAGCGCTCGCTCGATCGCGTCGAGCAAATGCTCGGAGGATATCGGCTTCGTCAGGAAGTCTTCTGCACCCGCCTTTATGGCGCGTACGGTGGTGGGCGTGTCGGCATGGCCGGTCAGGAAGATGATTGGCAGCATCGAACCCGCGGCGATCAACCGCGTCTGCAGGTCCGGACCGCTGAGGCCGGGAATCCGCACGTCGAGCAGTATACATCCGACCTGCTCGTCGTTCGGGGGCGAATCCAGAAGCTCCAGTGCCGAGGCATAGGTCGCCACCTCGTATCCCGCGAGCTTGAGCCGGCGCTCAATCGCAATCCGAAAGGACTCGTCGTCGTCAACAACGTGAACGAGACCCGGCACGTCTTTTTCCCCTCACCCGTTTTAACGACGATGGGTCGCGGCCCCCATCGCCTCGAAACCATCTTCTACCGTCGGAAACTGAAGTATCTGCCGCGCCGAATGTCGTATCTCTGCCGTAGCTGGGCTTCTCATCCTGTGCAGCAACCGCCGGCGATGTCCTTTGGTACAATGTACCTTGGAACAATGGATAAGAATACTTTCTTGGCCAAAAATCAACTTCCACGGGAGCGGGATTGCGCGGCTCATTTCCGCCTGGGACTATTTCGTCTGACAGACCAATTCGGCGGCAAGCTGGGGAGTTGGCCTATGTTCGTTCGCATTACAACGGATTCCACTCTGCGTCCTACCACCCTCCGCGACCTCGGCATGGCGGTTCATTCAAATACGTCGGTCAGTTTAAGCGAATTCTCCTATCGAAAGGGCTCCGAGATCTACGGCGAGAAGGAGCCGGCCGAGTATGTCTACCAGGTCAAGTCCGGTGCGGTGCGAAGCTACAAACTGTTGTCGGACGGCCGCAGGCAAATCGGGGCATTTCACCTCGCTGGCGATATCTTCGGACTTGAGAACGGCAGTACGCACCGTTTCACGACGGAAGCCATCGTGGATACCAAGGCGCGCCTGATCAGGCGCCAAAGCCTCGAAACCGTGGCCGAGCGGGACGCCTTGGTCGCCAAGAACCTGCTCAGCATGACCACGGACAATCTCCAGCATGCGGAAGACCACATGCTGCTTCTTGGCCGCAAGACCTCGCTGGAGCGTGTCGCCGCGTTCCTGCTCGAGATGGACAAGCGACTGACGGCAGCCGGCGTCATGGCGCTGCCGATGTCACGTCGCGATATTGCCGACTATCTCGGCTTGACGCTGGAGACCGTATCGCGCGCTCTGTCGCGTTTGCATGAGCTTGGCGTTTTGGGCTTTATCGGCAATACCCAACGCCAGATTGTGCTCCTCGACCGAAACCAGCTTGCCAGCCTTGATCTCCAGTCCTGAACCGGACATGGCCGATCTATGACCGCATCAGATCCGCGGTGAATTGGTATCGGAGGTCTGCGTCAGGCCAAGACGTTCCAGTGTTTTCCGCAGGACTTCGAACAGAATGGCGGCTGACCAGCCGAACAGAAGAACACCGTTCATGGCGGTTAGCGGGCCGATCAGCTGCCAATTGAGCACAGGCGTGATGTCGCCGTAGCCAAGCGTGGTGTAGTTCACGAAGGCAAAGTAGAGCAGATCCTTGTCGTCGGAGACGACGTCCATGAGATCGTAGGTCACGGCCCAGATCAGGACTTCGATCATGTGGGCGGTCATCAGAACGACGGCCGTCGCGATCATTACGCCCATGAGATTCAGCCTTGGCCGACTGGTAACACGCCAGCCTGCATTGCGTGCAATGACGACAGCGACCACCGTCACAAGTGCGTGGAGCCCGATATTGATCACGCTGATCAGCGTGCCGGCCAGGAATTGCAGCATCATGGCGGCGAACAAACCTCACCTTGGCTTGCGCCGCGGCGATGGCCAGCTGGTCAGCCCTGGTCGGCGCAGCAGCGCCGATCACGGGGAGAAGAAGAACGAGAGCCGATCCGAGTTGACGATCGACATTCTCAAAGTCGCTATCTCCTGCCGGACGGACGCACGTTGCGGAGTAGCTAACGGTCGGAGCCGCTTCGGGGAATTGATTCAAATCAAGGTCGACTCGCAGCGGGCTGAGCGGAAGCCATGCAAATGTCCTGATGAAGCCGCCCGGTAGGTCTCTGTTCAGACCATCGCCAGCCGTCGGCTTCACGCATGCGCTCAAACTTGCCGATCCGGGGTGCCGCCCGCAACCGGTCATGGAAGCACATCAATGGACCTCCGATAGCTAGTGAAGTTCGCTGAAGCATGCACGGTGGGCAAACTCGGGGTCATCATCTTTCATTCACGCGCCCAAGCAAGTGATTGAATGCATGAGATCGTACAAATTATGATTCCGCTCTGTAGCGGTAACTGACGTACTCGCCTCGGTAACCGCTGCTTGCTTCGTGGCCAGAAGCTGACAGAATTGGTGATCGGCACATGGATCGGGGCGCAACCGAATTGCTAGACCGGGGTCTTGCTAATCTAGTCGTCCGTTAAGAAACCGATTTGAGCGGTGAGCAGTCGCTGGCGGCCGCGATGAGGGTGGTCAGGATCAGGCACCAAAGATCCCTCAACCAGGCGAGGATGCGGCGGAAGTTGTGACCGACGGCAGAGAGGATGACGTTGACCGCATCGCCGAGGCGGCCTTTGAGGTAGCAGCGGCCGAGGTGACCATCGGTCTTCAGGTGTCCGATGATGGGTTCGATGGCAGAGCGGCGGCGCAGCTCGCGCTTGATGACACCGACGACCCCGCGCTTCTGGCCGGAGATGAAGACACGGCGCGGGTTCTGCGCGTCATGGCCGCGGTATCCCTTGTCGACATAGGCCCGCTCGATCGCACAGCCGGTGAGTGTCTCGGTGCGGTCGATGACGTCCCGCAAGGTGTGACCGTCGTACGGGTTATCGGGTAGCGCCCTGGCGTGCAGCACGAACAGACCGCCGGGAGCACGGCGGTTGTTGGTGACGATGGAAGCTTTGACGCCGAACTCGTAGGGCGCGGCGGCCTTGCCCTTGCCGATGCACTCGACCTCCGGGGCATGGAAGGAATAAAGCTTCCAGCCGCGCTGACGCTGCTGCTGCGAGCGGATCTGCGAGGCCCGGTTGAGCGGGAGCGCGAAGGCGTTCTCGAGCACGGCCTGACCTTCGATCTTGCGGCGGATATCGCGGATGATCCGGCCCAGCCGGCTGCGCAGGATGCGCAACTGCCGCTGATGCCGCTTGAATTGCTTGGCGTGGGCGTAGCGTCCCGCCATCATCGCCGCGGTCTTGACAATGCGAAGATAGGACTGCCGCAGCTTGACCCCGTGCTTCCTCGCCAGGCGGTTGAGCCCCTTGATTGCCGCGTGCAGCAGCTTGGCATCGGTCGGGAAGGTGATGGCCTTCGGCTGCACGGTGGTATCGACCGTGACCCGCTTGAGGTCCTGGCTGCGCAACGCGCCGGCCTCGTGCGCCACCCGCAGGCTCTCGGCCAAGAGCAGCTCCAGCTTGTCGCCGAGCCGCTTGCGCCAGTGGCTCAGGTCCGAGCGCTCATGCGGGAACGCGTGCTGAAAGAACTCTTCGCCGGTGAAGTACTGGAAATACGGGTCGTGGACCCAGCGCTCGCACACACCCTCATCGGACAGGCCGTAAATGTGCTTGAGCAGCAGCAGCCCGATCACGAAGCGGGTCGCTATCCCGGGCCGGCCGTTCTCGCTGTAGAGCGGCGCAATCTCCCCGTCGATCCAGTCCCAGTCGACCTTGCCGGCGAGCCGAACCAGCTCGTGCTTCATGTTGATGATCTGGTCCAGCCTGGCCCGGAACAGGTCGTCCGATCCCGTCGCTTTGGGCTTCTTTGGTCGCATCGCCACCTCCGATGCGAGGACGGAATCATGACTGGCGATTCGATGGAATCCTCAAAACGAAATTGCAGGGTTCCGATGCCCGAAGCATCAAAACCCTGCAATCCCAAAACAGGCCACAACGAATAATGCGATCCCAGCTCAATCGCTTAGCCGCTCTTCACGGACAACTAATCTAGGCTGTTGATAAGGCGAGCCATTCAGAAGGTAGAGTCTATGATTGCTACCCAATTGCTACCGAGCATCTCCGCCACCTGTCTGTCTTGCAATTGCATTTGCACTTTTCGAGAACGACGGGCTCCGAGCGGCGGCGTAGGGGCACTCTAAACCTTCGAAGCCGGCGGGCTGTGATTGCTCTGAATGCGTGCGCAAGCAGCAACATTGAGCGGGCAGCAGCTTGGCTCTAAATGTCCCTGCGAAGGTTAGCTCACGCCAAGAGCTTTAAAGACGGCGTCGGTGGCATCGGCATAGAAGGCCGTCTGGAACTTCGCGAAAAGCTCGCCTGGGATGGTCGGGATGTCCTTGACGCTCGCCATCGGCAGCAGAAGTCGTTTGGCACCGGCGTCGAACGCCACCTGCAGCGACTCGGCGAGGTTGTCGACCGGAACGATGTTTCCGCCCAGACTCATGCTCCCTAAGACCACCATCTGCGGCTGGATGGATTTCCCCAGCGCTCCGGAGCACAGGGCCACGAACGATGAAAGGGTCATGGAGGTGGTGGGGCCGGTATTCTGAAGTTCGACAACGTGAACGTGGTAGTCGTGATCGCCGCTTTTGACGGACGCGCTAACCCGACCGACGTTGGCCTTGAAGTAGTCGAACCCGACCTTAATGGCTTCCCTGGCGGACGAGTTGGAGCCAAGTCCGGAAGTCCTCAACGAGCCGCTGCCAGCCGTCACTTGGGTCTCAAGCCGGTATAGGCCCAGATGGCCGGCGGATCCTGTCGCGACCGTGTGCAGCACCCCTGGGTTCAGGGGACCGTCGGGTATCAGCGAGCCTCCACCCTGCTCCGGAACGCTGATGAATTTTTCCTCCATGGATTCGGCGTCGATGTAGGAAAAATGGACGTCGAAGAACTCCATACCGCCGATCTTCTTCAACTGCTCCTTCACGCGGCGGCGGCATTCCAGCGCGTACTCGAGGCATCGCCGGACTGCCTCCTTGTCGTAGCGTTCGTTCGGGTACAGCAGCTTGAGCAGCCCCGAGACCGTATGTTTCACGGCGATCGTGTCGCGTTGATTGAGGTCCCGGCCAAGTTTGAAGTACCTACTGATCGCATCCGCGAAATTGCGCTTCCGCATCTCGCGCAGCGCTTCGGCCAGATAGTCGACGATGAGCCCGTACTGGTTCGTGAAGAATTCGGGTCGCATCTTGGGGATTTCCCAGCCTGGAACGTAGGCGTGGAAGCGATCAAAGAACGCCGAGTCGATCATCACGTCCGGAAAGGGAGCGAACAAGTGGCTCGTCTTGACCAGCGTGTCGACTGGCTGGTTGATGTTGCCGACGAACACCATCGATGCGTAGGCGTTGATCGAATCCCGCCCGCGTGCGAACGAACCCGATGCCATGTAGTCCTTCATGATCTGGACGCCATCTTTGTCCTTGAAGGAAATTCCGGCCACCTCGTCAAAGGCCACCACGTCCCACACGCCGACCAAGCCGACCTGGCGCCTGGCCATGTTGTAGAAGAGGTTGGCGACAGTGGTCTGACCGCCCGAGACGAGGATGCTGTTGGGGCTGATCTCCTTGTAGATGTGGCTCTTGCCGGTGCCCCGCGGCCCCAGCTCGGCAAGGTTATAGTTGTTTTCAACGAGCGGAATCATCCGGGCCAATAGATGCCACTTCACCCGTTCGTCAAAGTTCGCCGGCTCCATGCCGGTAGAGCGCAGCAGCACGTCGATCCACTGCCCCTCGCTGAAATGGTCGCGGGCGGAGAATAGCTCCTCCATATCCATATTCGGCATCTGGATCGGCTTGAGCTCCTCGAGCAGGAACGGCGTCCCCTTCTGGTCCTCCTCATAGAAATACTGCAGCGTCAGGATGCACCAGATGCCGCCGACCAGTAGCTTTTCGAACTTCTTTACGATCGAGCTCGAAACCACGATCTTGCCCACCCCGAGGTTGGCGAGATCGGCTTCGTAGACGTCCCGCTTTTCGTTAAGGGTCACCGAGACCTTGTCGATGACCTTGAGGCTACCGCGCTCGCGGATGGTAGACTTGACCTTTTCCGCCTCGTCCGGCCTGACGTAGTTCTCGGCCAGGATCCGCTTCACAGTGCGGAGACCTTCGGCAATGATTGCCTCGTCACTGGACGAACAGTAGCTCCCCAGGAGATATTCGAGGACGTAGACTGGCACGTTCGCGCCTTCCTTGACCAACTTGGTCAGGTCCTTGCGAACCACTTTTCCGGGAAAGTGCCGGTTCAGCAGATCATCCAAGCTGCTGTCCATCACCTGTGCTTCAGAAGTCATCGGTGAACGCCCTATCGATTACTACTTCAACGCTCTGTTGCTCGATACCCGTTTCCGCGTCCTTCAGGACCAGGCGGTACGGTGTCTTCTTGTTATAGTCCCGATCCTTCAGGACCAGATTGACCCACTTCTTTCGCTCGTCGAGGTTTCCGGAAGCGCTGTCGAACTTGACGGTCTGAACGTCGGTCACCGCCTCGTTCCCTTCGTAGACAGCCACGCGGAGTGTCGCCTGTTTCAGCCGCTCGCTGACGGCCTCCATCTGGATCAATTGGAAGCGACAATAGGCACTGGTGATGCGATGGTTCGTCCCGAGCACCTGCACGGTGACGGGCTTGGTCTTCGTCTCCTGCGCCGACTTCCCGCGCACGTGCTTCACAGTCACGACCGGCACGACGATCTCCTGCGGCATGGCGCCGCCATGAACGAACCGGGCGCCCCCCACGAAGTGAAAAAGGTTCGTTCCCTTCGGGATCCAGAACTCCATGTCCCCATCGGCTTTGGCCGTCGTGCTAGTCTTGCCGTGCCAGGCGACGTCGAGATCCGGAAGGTTGGGAGCGAGCAGGTAGCGTTTCTTGGTCAAAACCGCGTCGTCGGGCTTAACGTTCAGCTTGCTCTTGTCCGTCTCAGCCCGAGCGGTTTCGGTGAACAGGAACCCGTGGTCCGCAGTGACGACAATGTGGTGCCCATTCAGGTTGTTGACGATGTAGCCCACTAGAGCGGTGAGCTCGCTAATGGCCTTCCGGACAGCTTCGAAGGTGTGGCCCTCGGTCTTGCTGTCGTCGCCAATCGCGTCGACGGCGTCGTGGTAGATGTAGACCACCTTCTTGTCCTTGACGAACTCTCGCCCCTCTTCCTTCTTCTTCGCTAAAAGATCGTCGTACCTGCAGGCCATCCCCCCGACGCGCTGCAGGATCCCGTCTCTGTCGCCGGCGGCACTAGCGTTGCCGTCGACCAGGACGTCGGCACCCTTGTAGGAGAGCGACTTGTGTGGGAGCAGACTGGCCATTCCCAGGGCCGTGTAGGACGGGAGCACGCCAAGCTGGGACGACAGAACCGCTCCAAACCGATACTTTCCGTTGAGCTCGGTGGTGAGTTCCTGGGCGGCCTCATATCGGAAGGCGTCACTGACGATGACGAAAGCCCGGCGGGTGTCCGCTTCCTCCACCCACGTCCGAACGTGACGGTCGTAGAATCGGTATTGGTTCGGCACCTCGTCGATCTGCCACTTCGCGAGCAGCCCGTCTTTCGGCTCCAGGAATTTGCCCCAAGCTAACGAAAGCGACGTCAGGTACCAATTTGCGTACCGCGCCTCGATATCAGCCCGCAGCGGCTTGACGATGTTCCAGCCCTGATCTTCGGCGCTGTCCGCCGCCTCGCAAAAGTGCCGGTAAAGCTGGTCGAATCGGTAGAGCTCGCTTTCGTACGCCCGGTACATGGCCGTCGCACTCGGGTAGTCGAAGCCGGCCTTGTGGATGTTCCGAAGAGCGTAGAAATCTGCGGCTGCGACCAACGCGTCATAGACATCGTGCAGCGCCTTCCGGGGTGCCTCCGGAGACTGTGGTCCGTCGAGGGATGCCCAATGACCGATCTGGCGGCGGGCCGCGACCGCCCGAATGTCGTCCGCGTTGATGGCGTCGGCCGTGGTCTGAACGCGCTCGCGCAGGCTGCTGGCGATCCGCTTCTCGACGGCCAAAAACGTCATCACGCCTGCGAGCTGGTCGATCTCGAGATCCGGCAAATGATCCTCGATCTTGAGAATTGCCGCGGCGACGGCTGACAGCCTGTCATAGCTTGCTCCCTTGCTGTTGCTGTCCCGCCATTGAGCCAGACAGACGACGACGTTGGATGCGCCGACGCGTGGCAGCACGAAGCCGCGAACAGCTTGGGGAATGTCGCCATTCAACTGGTAGGCGTAGTCCGTTACGAACAGCGCAAACAGCAACTTCTTCAGCGAAGGGTTCTCGTCGAAGTACCCGAAGGCTGCCCGGATCATTTGCCAGAACGGGACGTCCAGGTCGAATTTCTCTATAGTGGCCCAAGCGGCGGGAGGCTCGTCGAGGTCAACATCAGCGCTCGCTTCGGACCACGCGTGGAAGATCGTCCGGAGGATATTGAAAAGCTCGGGCTGATCGGCCTTAGCAACGACCGCTATCATCTTCCGATCGATGTCCGCGCCCGTATCGTCAGGCGCCACCAAGCCTTTCAGCTTCTGAAACCGATCTTTGGCATCGAAGAACTTGCGCCGGTCGGCAATATGGGTTCGCAAGTGCTGGTTCACCAGGCCCAAGTCCTGCAGCAGGATGCTGGCGCGATCAGCACGGAAGCTCCGGCTGTAGAGCCGGATGTCGAGAAGCCAGTCGTCTTCGAAGTCCGGCTCCTCGGCAGGAGAGTAAAGCAGGAACTTCGCTTCCGGCTCTTTACGTTCCAGTCGGATCTTGACCTCGAGCGCTGCGACCTCGTCCAAGCGGACCGGTGTGACGCCATCGATCACGATCGACGGGAGCGCATCGAGGAATTCCCGATCTGGATCGTTCCAGAAGACGATGCGCTGACCTTCTTCGTGAAAGACACGGTACAGAGCGGTGGTGATTTGCTTGAAATCGCTCACTCGTCGTCCTTCCCGCCGGTGACTGCCTCAACCTCAGCCAGAAGGTCTCCGAATTTGCCGTAATTGACTTTTACCCCGTCATTGAGATCCAAGCCGATTTTTTGATCGGCAAAATGTTTGAGCCGCTCCTCGAAGGAGAGCAACTCAGCCTGTTGCTTTTTTAGTTCGTCTTGATCCTTTTGAAGCTTTCTCCGCTGGCTAGTCGTGGTCGCCTTTACTTTCTCGCCTTCGATATAGTCTATGCGCGCGGATAAGCGTCCCTGAAGTGGTATTACGTATTCCGTCCGCATACGCGAAAGCGTGCTCTCGCTATATCTGTGCATATACACCAGACACTGGAACGCCCGTTGTTTGCCGCTTGTGAAGAGCCAGTAAATGGGTCGCTTCTTGTACGTCGACAAATGCTGCTTATAGAAACTGACCGCGAGATAGCGGCGGATGGTCTCATCCGGCTGCTCGTTGGCGGAAGCCCCTAGGCTGTCGGCGATGAACTTGAGATTCTCCTGACTCTTGCTTTTCGACCAAACCGTGCCGACGAATTCCTCAAAACGGCTGGCAGCATCGTCCCCGGAGCTCAACTCTGCGTTCAGCAACGGAAGTATTCCATCGTCATCAGCGAGGAGCTTGGTGTACTTCGTCGAATCGAACTCCTTGTTGCCGCTTTTTGCGTACACGAGCCCGGGTCTCTCCAGGCTATAACGACCCATTAGGCATCCGACGGCATAACTAACGATATGCTTCGCGCAATCCTCACGCTCGATATTCGCGATCGAAAGATACTCATCCGAGACCGTCGGCGACAAAACGTGTGACAGCTCATGAGTGGCGATCATGGCAGTGTTAACAGCAGCTTCAAGACGCCTCATTTCTTCGCGGGCAGTATTGCGAGTTTGAGACGCTTTGACAAAGGCAGCTTCAACAGTCTCACCGCCGACCACACAGACGTCGTTCCCCAGAAAGCCCCACGATGTTTCGTAAGAATCCCAATCGTCTTTAGCCAGTTGAACCAGGCGCTTGACGTTGTCAGCGACGTTGTGGATCTCTTGATCCTGCTCTGGAAAGGCGATCGGGAGATTGGCCACATTCCCGACTGAAAAGTGAATCGTCGGCGCCAGGGTTGCCAAAAGATGATCGCAAACCGGTGAATTCAGAAAACCGAGAAGATACTCTGGGTGATCGTGCGGAAACATCGATCTTCCGACGCTGTTGAAGATAAAACCATCCTCGAAGGCTCTCGCGTGAAATTTGCCCGAGCTGACACCCGACCAGGTGATTCCAGGCTTGAAATAGAATGCCTCGTTTCGGACCGCCGATCGAAGCTTTCCCGATTCCCATCGGAACGACTTCATTTCGCTTCCATTGTCGGTCCAATCGACTACTGACTCGTTGTTTCCGTACCAACGCCGAAACGAACCGCCACGATTGCACGGAATCCAAGTCCGCTTTGAATCGAGGTCATCACCCGGCCGCACGCTAAACTTAATTGCAGCAAAGGGAACCTCCCACCAAGCCCGAAAGAACTTGTCGTTGTCACCGGTGTTCAAACCTTCTTTTACGTCCGCATGTTCCGAAACGAGACGACACTTGCGGAAGACATCAAAAAACGAGTCGGATAGCTGGTATGTGAATTGGCAAGTCGGAAGCTCAGCAAAGCGACTCGGCGCAATATGATATCTCCAAGATGCACTGGAGTTTTTGATCGCCTCAAGCGTCTTGGTGGGCTGCAGTTCCTCTCCGTAAAACGCCGAAAGATCAATGAACGTTGCCCTTTGCTGAATAGTGAGTTTTTGGAGCGTGAACGTACAGATCGATACGTACGCCGAGTCGAAGAATGCATGCAGTTCCGGCTGGATAAGCGTGCACAATGAGACGTCACTAACCATCCACCTACGCATCTTCTCATAGGAGTTAATGGTCATCCAGGTGAATGGAGTCATTAAACCGATGAAGCCAGCCTGCTCGCAAAATTGATACATGCGCGGGATGAACATCGCGAAAATATCGTGACTCGTTTCGGGATATTCAGTTTCCGCGAATGATTTTAGCTCAGGCGCCATGTACTTGCGGCCCATGTAAGGCGGATTCGCAACGACCGCGCTGAATTCCATGGTCAATAGGCGCGTCTGTTGCAGCAATGGACCGATGACGTTGGCAGTCATCTGAGTCAGGTCGCCACGCTGAACGACGGCATTAAGCCGACGCTCAATTTCGGGCAATCGCGGCGCAAGGTCTGCCGGCACACGGATCAGCGACCCCAACGTCTTCGCTTCCTCGAAAATACCGAGGAGTGCAGCAATATCTGCCTCCGCTATCGAGGCGGCCGACGCCAATTTCTTTTTGCCGAAGAGCCCCGCTTTGTCCTCGTCGATTTCCTCGAACAGATGCTCCCTCGGCAATTCGAGGTTCGCGGATGAATTCAGGGCCTGCGTAATCGCGGCGGCGTTCATGCCGTGGCTACTCTGAATCGCCACGATGTTCGGCGCGGTCGAGCGGTCGAAGATACGTCGATCGTCAGCACGTGCTTTCATCATCAATGCAAAAGCACCAAGCTGCGCAGCGCGGTCGTCGATTTCCAGCCCGAACAGGTTCTTCTGAAGAATCAACGCGGGGATATCTCTGAGACGGTAGCCCCGGTCGAGATAGATAGCCTTGAAGAGATCATATCCTTCGACCAAGATGTGACAGGAGCCGCACGCTGGGTCGAGCATTGTCAGCATTTCCGGATCTAGACTTGCTGGCGTCGCGGCCGCGAGTTGGTCTTTCACATCGCCCCCTTGATCTGCAGGCTCGATGTAGAAGTCCATTTGGGCGCGAAGCGAAGAATCCGGATATGTTGCGAGCCAACGGCGTCCAAGTGTGTTCTGGACTAAATACTTGACGATCCAATTTGGCGTGAAGAGTTGCGTTGCCGCAGGAATATCTGGGCTTGCAACGACCTTACCGATAACCTCTGCCTTTTTTTCCGAAATATAGAACTGGTAGAGCCAGCCAATTATCTCAACCTCCTTCCAATCCTCCTCGTCGATACCATCGACGAGTTTCCGGACAAGCGAGTCCGAGTGAAGCAAATTGGCGGGCAGCAGCAGTTCCGTTTCGTCATCGATCCGCTCGAACAAGAAAGGCATCGCCTTGTGAAGGGCGTTGCACTGCGCGGTGAGTAGCAGACGGTAGAGATCGCTCTCCCTGTTGCCGTCCAGCTTCAGGTCGATCACCCGATCCTTTTTCAGTCCGGGTAGATCGACGTGCTCGGCGTGCTCCAGAATCTCCGGGGTCGGTTTGCCCTCTGGATGGCTGAGGACCCGGTATCCGTGATCCAGATATCCGTGGAGCTCCATGAAGCGGATCGCGACGAGGCGATTGAACCACGTGTAGGCCATCGCCTCCATGGTCTGCTCGAAGCCGTCCCTCGCAATTCGCGCTTCGAGCTTTTCGCGCTTTTCGGCGACGGAGCGCGGGTGGTCTCGCCCGGCGATCACCGCCACGTCTCCCCGGACTACCGCCGGCTCGACCGCCTTCGCGGTCAGCCCGAAGAAAGCGGCCCGATCGGTCATCGCCTGAATGAATTCTCGGCGAGCCTCCGGAGCGTAAGTCTTGAGCTTGTTACGATTCATGCTGGCCATCACCGGATCTGGATGCGCTCGTTTTTGGCCAAGGCATCCTCCAGTTCTTGGCGCAACGCGCCGAGGAACTGATCGACATCACCGGACGTCTCCAGGAACGTCACCGTCACCAGTTCGGCCGGCTTCACAACCCTATGCTTCTTCACCTTCGGAATCGCCGGTGGATCTTCGGACAGTCCCGTCGATGTCACCGGTACAGGGATTGGACGCAAAAACTTCTCGATCCCGGCCTGCGCCAGGTCGAACTCCTTCATGGCCTCGCTCTCGGCCTGAGTGATATGTGCGAGGCTTTCCTGCTTCTCCACCTGCGATCTCAGGAACTCGAGTGGCTTGAGACAAGCCGCCCGCAGCGCGACGTCACCGTTCGCGGCCGCGAGGTCGGAGTTGAGCGTTTTGATGTAACCGTCGATCTTGTCGATCGCCTGAGACCGACGCTCCACAAGGAGCGCCCCGTTCACTTTGCCGACGGCGTCGATGAGACCATCGACCTCCTTGATAAGCGCATAGGGGCTCTTCGCGGCCATTATCTCCTGCATCCGCCGGAGGGCCGGCCCGGCCGTTTCGTTTCTTTCCAGTTCCAATCGGTTCAACCGGAAGGATGCGTGAGATTTCCGGAGTCGCTCCCAGGTCGGCTTCTGGTGATTGTAGAAGTGCTCGAGCTCATGGAAGTTATCGCCAACCTCCCCGAGATCGGCCTTGAGGCCGTTGAACCGCTCTACGAACTTCCGGCTCTCGGTGTCCGCGAGCAGCGGGCCGAGCAGCGCCAAAGCTTCCCCGATCTCGGCCGAGCCGGGATAACTGCCGGTGTCGGCGAGTTGGCGGAAGCCGCTCAAGGCAACCTGCCAACCCTTCAGCTTGGTCTGCAGAAAGCCGAACAAGGCGTCTTCCCCATCCGGACCCATCTCCGCGAACAATTCCTTTCCGAGAGTGCGAGCATCCTGGATCGACTTGGGATCTGCCGTCTCCCGCTTGCGAAGGACGATCTTGCGGCGTTTGGCGGAGGTCGTGATGGCTTCGTAGACCTTGTCGATCGCCAACAGCGAGCCGTCCATCATCAGCGTCACCTCGCCCAAGACGACCAGGCGAGCCAGAAGCAGCAGGACTTCGTCCTCAGGCCAGCCGTAGGGGCGCAGCGAATACCGCTTCTCCAGCATGTCATGCAGCACGACCTGCTGGCTCTTCATGGAGCAGAGATGGAGATAGTTTCGCAGATCCTCGAGCGCTTCGGGGTTGTTCTCGCCCGCCAGCAGAAGAGCCGTCTCCTTCGCGGTGTCATTGCTGCGTAGGACCGCCTGCAGTTCCTTCAGCGGCTCGGACGAAAGATGCTTCAAGTACCCCATCTTGTTGAACGTGTTTTGGACGAGGTACTCCATGGCCTCGCTCAAGGCCGCCGAAGCCGTCGATGCCTTGATCTTGAGCGGCTGCCCGGCGACGAAATACTCGCCCGAGGCCAGCATCTCGGCGAGCAGGCGCGTCAGCCGTTCGAGGCGCGAGCTATTTTCCTCCGAACAATCCCGTAGGATCCGTTTGGTGGATTCCGGAAGGGTGCCGTCGTTCTTCTTGACCAAATACTTCTTGGTCTGCTGATAGGTTTGAAGCTCCCTGCCGAGCCCTTCGTCGTTGCCCAGCCGGATGATGACGCATCCGCCGTCCGCCGTGCTGTCGAGAAGCGCCTTGGCCTTATCGTAGATTTCGTAGCCATCGGATAGCGGCGTCACCACCGATACCGACAGCGCCATGTCCTTCGGGTTCCCGACATAGAACTGATCGCAACGACGATTGAAATCGAAGTCCATCTTGTTGGCCGTGAAGCGGTGCTTGCGCTGCCCCTTCAGCACGTCCTCGAAGACGATCTCGCCGAGAAGCTTCGCCTGCTCACCACTGGAGAGCTCGACGTTCTTGATCTCTTTGTTGATGTCGCGCTCTTCGTTGGTCAGGAACGTGTAGACATCGCCGTTCCTGCTGATCAGCGTTTCCTTCTCCAGCCGACCGAGGCTCTCCTCGATGCGTCGGCGCAAGGCGAGCCGATCCCCGTCCATGAGCTCGAGGCAAAGCGTCACCAGGTTGTCGACGTTTCCTTTCATCTCGTCCACATAGCGGATGAGAAACAGGACCTGGAGCAGCTTGATGTCGAAGGGCTGTAGGCTCGGATTGGACGCGGCCTGGTCGATCGTCTTCTTCACGATCGTGTCAAGAAAGCTCTCGATAGACGGGTAGAAGTCGTACAGAGGGACCAGAATGCCGACTTCCTTTTGCGATGCCGTCTTCGCGGCGGACTGGAACGCGTCGAGCATTGAGCGCTCACCCCTCGCCAGATGAAGGCCGGTGGCACCCGCCTTGCGGATGGACTCGAAGATCTTCTGGATGAGTTGAAACTGGTAGGGTGCGAACGGATAGTTCTTGACGAAATCGACGCCGTCCCTGAACGGACGAAACGTCATCCCGCAATCCTTGAAAGTCAGCTGGTTCTTGAGGATGTCGCCTTTGGCGACGAATTCCGCCTCGAGGTCGGCCTTCACCTCCGGCAGTTTCGCCAGCAATCGCGACTGAATGACCTCGTCGACGTTGGCGCTGGACAGAGAGAGCGGCGGGAAAAACCGCCCCTGGATCTTGGAGAAATCCTGCTTCTTGGTGCGGCTCATGTCGCCGAGGACAGCGTCCATGTCCTCCTGGGAAGTCACAACCACCCAGGCCCGGCGCCGGCAAACCGTGCCGAGCTCCTCGGTGATGGTCTGCAGGTTGAGCATCAAGTGGGAGTCGGTGCCGATGAACTGGCCGACCTCGTCCACCAGAAAGACGATGCGGTGCTGCGGGCCCTTCGAGTCCAGGTACTCCTTGACCCATTTGCAGAAGTTCTCGACGGAAATCGAGAAGTTGTTCTCGGCCCCTTCGATCCAGCGGACGCTCGTCGCCTCGCTTTGAGCAAGGGTCTCGCTAAGCGCCTTGACGACCTCGTCCTGATTGAACTGGTACGCGTCGCGCTCCGCGATCCATTCGTTGCCCGTGTGTTTCTTGTACGCGGCCTGGAAGGCTTCGAATTTGCCTTTGCCGTCGAGGTAGCGCTCCATGTGCGCGATATGCGGATGGTCGCCGCTATAGCCCTGAAGCTCGTTGAGGACCTTTAGGAACACCCGCAGAATCAGATCGCGGCCGGTCTCGTTGCCGTGCGCCGCCTTGCTGTCGATGTTGAAGAGGATGACGTCGGTATTGCCGGCGACCACGGCACGCTTGATGTCGGCGTAGAGGACCGCATCCTTGACCTTGCTCGCGAAGAAATCGACCGCCTGTCTGCTCTCGCCGTCGTGCGTGTGCGTGCGGTTTCTGAGCAGATAGGACAGGACCTTGAGGAAGTGCGACTTGCCGGATCCGAAGAATCCCGAGATCCAGACGCCCATCTTGCCGCCAGGATCCGACGCCTTCCCCTGGTCTACGGACTCCAGGTACCAAGAGATGAACTTGCTGAAGTGAAGGTCGAGTTCCTGGGTGATGACGAACTCGTCGAGTTCCTGCCATACTGACGAGTCGTCGAGTTGGTCCGCCTTCACGACGCCGTTAATCGGCCGGAAGATGTCGCGTTCAAAGAGGTTCTTGATGAGCATTACAGCCTCGACCTACGGGACCAGCTTGAAAGCGCGGTAGTAGTTGTTGTTCTTGAGCTTGCCGAACAGCCGCAGCGACTGTCCGTCGTATCGGCCGGGATAAAAGAGAAGCAAAGGCGTGTTGCCCATGACGGGCTGAAGATTGTTCAACAGCGAATGAGTGCGCAGCAGCGGCCAGACGAGCCCGGCACCGGATACGATGATGAGATCGTGCGCAGCCGGATCGGCGGCCTCGGCAAACGGTGCACTCAGCTTCGATTCGTGCAGCGGCCCCATCAGCGCCTTCTTCAGCGCCTGGTCGCCCTTCGTGCGTTGGAGTTCGATTGCCTTGTCGAGCAGGTTTCTGCTGCGAAGGTGATCGAGCATGAAATCAAACAAGTCGATGTGCTTGACTCGCATCCCGTGCTTCTGCTTCGGGATATGATCCAGCAGCGTGACGAGGAAGTCGCGCACACGAAGCTCGTCCTCGGGCGGATAATCGAAGATATAGAACGCGATCTCGTTGCCGATGCCCGAGCCGCTCAAGAAATCGTCCGAGGTGATGCGCGGCAAAATCTTGTTGAGTCGCTCGCTGAGAGGTCCGCTCATGGGGCTACCTGCAGGCAGCGCAGGACGTAGTCCTCGCGGTTGGCCGTCAGACAACGGACAACGGGGTCTGCCACATGAACGCTCTGCAGTTTGAGACTGCGCGTGTTTTCGATGTATCCCGCCTGCGCGAGCATCTGGAACACGGACGAACGCACCCTGAAGCGAGTCTCCTCAGTCCATTCCGGCATCAGCGGATCGCGCTCTCGGCAGCCGTCGAGGTAGTCGGAGAACATTTTGTTCGTGAGCACTTTCCCGAACCGCCGATACTGATCGGCAACCACCAAAGCCAAGAAGTCGCCGAGAAGCGGGCTTTGCTTCACCGCAGCCGCGAAGGTCGCGTGGATCGCGACCGGGCCCTGACCGTCGCGGATCAGCTTCCAGATGTCCGGCCCCATCGTTTCGAGACGGGACCGGATCAACTGGGCGAGGCGACGCGCGGTAGCCGGGCTCTTCGCCTGAAGGATATTGCGCTTGATGATGGCGTCGGACCAGCCGGCGGCATCGACCTGATTGATGAGCAGGTCGGCGATCCGCCGGCTCTCGGTCACCTTCAGCGAGCCCGCCGTTACGTCGGCGCGGTATCGGGGCTTTTTTTTGTGTTCTGCCATGCCTCTGTTCAAAACAAAAGAAGGTGGGGCGACAATCGGCAGCGTTCTTTCATGAACGGCAACATTGTCGCTTGAAATCACCATTATCGGCCCCCCACCCGATTGCTGCGCTCCACTTGAGGCGTATCATCTCATTGAAATAACAGCAAATTCGCTCGCTGAGCATCCTCTCCAGCACCTGAGTCGAACTGGCACGCGTAAACTCGCCGAAGCACGGGCCTCTGAAAAGAAATTTCCTCGGCCAGACATTTTCGGAGGAGCGATGTTCAAGGGTCATCCGGCATTTTTGCCGCGGTTTTCACGTGCATCGGGTCGCTTTCCGACCGAACCGCAAGACCGGGGCGCCCCCTCTTCATGTCCTTGATAATACAATCTTTTCATTGAATCGCACCTTTACTAGCTACCGTTTTGCAACCGAACGATCCGCCCTACGCGCAAGCGAGGGCTCGAAGCCGCCGATCGGTCCCGCTTGAGCGATAAGAGACCCCGGTCCAAGGACTCTTCGTAGCTATCGAACAGTCGCTCATATCGTTGATACGTTCGCCAACGCATCCATTTTGGCTTCGGAGGAAAGTCCCATTCGTCAAGATCAAGATCCGCGATCAGGCGAGACTTGATCCGTTCCTTTCCCAAGTGCGCGCGCCCCACATGATCTTGAAATTGCGAGTGGTAGGCTACCTGCCTATCCCAAGTCTGGCGGCTGCAGAACCGCGAGGCGCCTGGTGGCTTCCACAGCACGGTTGTCTTGCAGTGCCGGACAGGGCAGACGAAAAACCACTGCTGCCCTCCAAAATGCCGCGGCTGCGATACCAGCGAGATGCGTTGGAAGAAATCCCCTATTTGGATCGTGAGCCAGCCCTCTTTGTCCGGTTCGCTCATGTCCGCCTCGATGACACCACTCGCAACTTTGCCCCAGTACGAGTGATTCCAAGCAATACCGCGCAGTCCGCTTCTGGCATTGAAGCGTATGAAACCGCGGCGGGCGAGACGATTGATATCTAACTTCAACCCGTCTTGAAGACAGACCCGCGACCTTGGTTTCGCCATTGCTTATCCCCTTTCCACTGCAGCTTGCTCAAATCGAAATCTCTTGGCTAACCTCTCTTTTCGCACTGATTTTCCAACCGTTTTTAGAACTGACTTCTCTTGCCACTTCAGCCTCCCTGAACATCGGTGAAGGCTGCTCGGGGCATAGCTTCGCCTGCGCGGCGAAACGATGCCGCTGAGCATCGGAGTTAGGCGACGTTGCGACATAGCCGGAACGACACAACCGAACTTTGTTCGGATCGGCCGGGGTCATGCGGTCGGCCTTTACGTGCGCTTCAAATGACGCGGAGAACGCGCTACAGAACCGTTCCGACAGTCCTGGAGCTCTCTGCGAGTCGCCGCCAGGCGTTGCTCGCTCCTGAGGGGGCGGCGGGGTTCGGTTTCCTAGGCCAATGACCCCGCCGCAGCTCTCTTTCGTCCGGTGCCCTCCGGAAAGTCCCCCCGGTCATGTTCCCAGGGTTCGGCCCTATAGGCGGGCTGGCTATGAACTCGAACAGTTACTCGGCGCTCCGAGCGCTATTGAGCATTTCCTCAAGCGCTCGAATGGGAACACGCAGCAGTTTGCCGATCCGAATTGTCGGAATATCGCCACGCCGCGCCGCTTCGTAAGCAGCTCCCCGACTAAGTCCGAAGTAGATCGCCCCAGCATCCGGGACCGTCATGGTTTTTGCCGCCTCAGACATGAACGAACTCTTTAGTGGTGGTTGACCACTACTAATATGCACGAGTGACCGGTCGAATTCAAGAAAAAAGGTGGACATCCACCACTATTTGTGGTGAGCTTTCATCATGCCTGGGCTCAAGTCATACCTACAAGTTTCCGCACCCTTGTTCGGACTCACGCCGGCTGCGCTCTATGAGCGGCAGCGCGCGCTTGTGGCTCTCCAAGCCATCGAAACGGTCGGGGGACGAGGTCCGGGGAGTGGCGTTCCTCTCACCTCGTTCAATGCTGCGGCGATTCTAATAAGCGTTCTCGCGGCTGATAGCCTTGCCGAAGTCGACGAGCGCGTAGTGGGTCTAATACATGCCAAGGTGCGGCCTACTCAACGCGGCGAACCCGCTAAAGCTGGCCGCCCGACTTTTGGCGCTGCGGTGGCCGCTGTATTGGAAGGAAATTGCCCGGCTCCATTGCGTTTCGTGAGTTCAATACGGGTCAAAAGGTCCTGGTTGGGCCAGATTTCGCAGGGTGTAATGGGTTTGCCTGCAGATGAGCCAATGCTGGAATTCCCCAGCCGAGCGCCTTCAGCTCGAGGCTGGGATAATGCAATCGAACTCACAGCCATGATTCACAGCTCGAAGCTTGAGCAACTTGTCTTGTTCACCCAAGGAGCACTCAGCCAAAACGATACGGAGGAGGATGATTCATGAAAGGGCATATCCGCGAACGCTCCCCCGGCCGATGGGCGATCGTTCTTGAGACCAAAGATGCGCAAACGGGAAAGCGCAAGCGACGCTGGCATTCTTTTAAGGGCACGAAAAGGCAGGCCCAGATCGAATGCGCACGGCTTATTTCTGAATTGCAGCGCGGCACGTACCTTGAGCCCAACAAAATGCTTGTTGCCGCCTATTTTGAGCATTGGCTACAGCACATGAAATCTCAGGTAGCCCCGCGGACCCATGAGAGATATGGAGAACTCGCTCGTAAGAATCTTGTGCCCCTGCTCGGATCTACTCGTCTCACGCAGCTCAAGCCGGCCCATATCACTTCGGCTTACGCGTCAGCCCTGGCATCCGGCGGCAGAGACGGAAACGGCCTCAGCCCTCGCACAGTCCACCATTGCCATCGCGTGTTGAAGCAAGCTCTCAAGCAAGCCGTCCGTTGGCAGATGCTCGCCAGCAATCCTGCCGATGCGGTCGACCCGCCAAAAGTCGAACGTAAGTCGATGCAAACGTACGATACGGCTCAGACTGCCACACTAATCGACTTGATGCGGGACACTCCCCTGTTCGTGCCCACCTTGCTAGCTGCTCTTTGCGGCCTTCGTCGTGGCGAGATTTCTGCGCTGCAGTGGCGAAGCATCAATCTTGAGACCGGCCAACTCGCCGTGGTTCAAAGTGCCGAACAGCTCAACAACTCGGTACGCCTGAAGGAGCCTAAAAGCGGCCGCGCGAGAACAGTTGCTTTGCCCTCCCTTGTTATCGAGGAGTTAAAGACACACCGGATCGAACGTGCAGAAGCTCTTTTGAAGGTTGGTATCAGGCTGGGAGACGAGCATTTCGTTTGCTGTCATAACGACGCTTCAATGATGCGACCCACGTATCTCACGCACGAGTGGATTAAAAGGATCCGCGCCAGCGGACTCCCAGTGCGAAGGTTGCACGACTTGCGGCATAGTCACGCCACTCAATTACTTGCCAGCGGTATTCACCCGAAGATCGCCAGCGAGAGACTCGGCCACTCGAAGGTCGGCATAACACTCGACCTTTACTCTCACGTGATGCCGGGAATGCAAGAAGACGCTGCGGCTCGTATCGACCTGGCGGTGCGAAGAGCCCTAGCACCTCCTAGAACTGAGTAAATCTCGATTTGTTCACCTTCGCTCTTTTTCATTTTGGCGAGTAAGTCCTGTCCTGATTGGCACGCCACTGCCAAAATGGGGACACCGTAAAGTGCCTCCCTTGAAAGACTCAACCTGATAGGGAATCTCTGTTCCGGGGCACAGGGAGGAGAAACAGTGTTGGATGCGCTAGGTATTTCCGGCGACATAATCCAAGGCGCGACGGCCCTGGCTGGTCTTATCATCGTTTTTCTTGGCAACGCCGTCGCTGGTTACTCCAGCTACGACAAGACCCAGCAGCGGGCGGTCCGCGACGCATTTCATCAGCGGGCGTGGTTCGGTTTTTGGGGCGTAATTATCGCAATCGCAACGGTTCTGCTGGCCGTGCTAGCCAAGTGGAGCGGGTCCAATGGATTAGCAACAACGGCTGCATTTTTCCTGTTTGGCGCGCTGGTTTGGGCGGGCGTCTGCGCTTGGTCGACGGCGAGGGAGATCAAATAGTGGGCCTAACTTTGTATTGGGAACAAAAATTAGACGCCGCCGACCTTGTGAGTTTTTTCGATGATAACAGGGATGCTTGGACGATTGCTGCACGCGACGCGCTTCAATACGCGCGAGACAGGTTCCCCGACAATTCGACCATCCGTCGCGATGACGTCGCGCAATTTTTGATCCCGGTCATTGAGGTCAACGAAGATTTCAAAAATCACCTTGATTCTAACAGGCTAACTCAAAAATACTGGGCTAAACACTTCTCCGATTTGATTATCGACCGCGTATGGGACGAGATCGTAGCGCAAGGGATTCAACAGTGACAAAAGCTCAAAAGGCGAAGCAGCAGCAAGAGATTCAAAAGGCTGAGGAATTCGCTAGAAAGGCGCTCAGCGCGGTTTCGCGGAAGCCAGTCAGCGAAACTAAGGTCCGGCAAGTCGCCAAGAAGGTGGCACGGACGATGTCTGAGGTTCTCGCCAACGCGTGATGAAGTTGAAGGTGAGTCAAAATGACTCACCCTTCACTCATTCAATCAGCCGGGAGTTGCGAACAAGTCAGGACCGGCTTGCTCGGTCAAGCGGCAGCATTGCGTCGATCACCGCAAGCGCCCCTCTGCATCCGCCGCAACGGCGGCCTTCAGCGTCGCCGCGTCCACCGCACCCGCGATCCGCATCTAGCCTGGGCAGCAAACTCGATCTCAATCGACCCGCCGCTTCTGGCCGGCGTGACTGGACAAAGCGTGCCCTGATTCCGCGACCACATCGCCGGTACGAAGCCAAATTGGAGGGCATCCTTCGGCAGGCCAAGCAAGCGCCGCCTCGCAGCAGCAAAGAGCGTCGTACCGCCGGGCTGTTACCGCGAGTTGGCGCGGCGCCGATAAGCTCTCCGGGGCGATCTAGAGCGCCTCGTCCTCGGACAAGCGCCGCCTACCCTGTATCCACCACCTCAAGCTGCCGGACTGCTTCTATCAATGTTAACGACAGTTCGACACCATGCCTCCTTTGGCAAGGCGGCGTTCACCGGGCGGGTACGGAGCTGACACTATGGAGCGTGTTTGGGAAGCCCGAGACCAGCGCTACAGGGACGCCCCGCAATGCCTGCGCGGGCAAGGCATTCTATTTGCCAAACCACACGTCCTGATCAGGACAGTGGAAAGGAGGCACGCTTGGTGAACAGAAGCGGTAGCAAACCGGTAGCAATCACTCTTGAAACACGAAGCTCAGACTACTAAGTCCTTGATTTCATGGCAGGAGTGGCAGGGCTCGAACCTGCGACCCCCGGTTTTGGAGACCGGTGCTCTACCAATTGAGCTACACTCCTACGAACCCGC
>Ga0214545_1001498_pt1 | contig 43719 bp, 69 predicted proteins | sample CNSS4metaG_FD_160064 | JGI IMG/M metagenome (GOLD analysis project Ga0214545, IMG submission 160064) | Root nodule microbial communities from cowpea collected in UCLA plant growth center, Los Angeles, California, USA - CNSS4 | ecosystem: Host-associated > Plants > Roots > Nodule | place: USA... | reverse complement strand
CTCGGCCGCTTGCAGTGCGTCAAGCCCGACGCTATAAGCCGCCTTCTTGTCGGAGTGTGGCTCAGCCCGGTAGAGCACTGCGTTCGGGACGCAGGGGTCGCAGGTTCGAATCCTGCCACTCCGACCAGCCATTTCAATGGCTTACCAAGATCACCGGATCCGTTCTCGGGTGCGTTTTGCACGCAATTTGCACGCAGGTCCATCATCTAGTTCTCGATCCAGCTCGGCTTGACGCAATAGGGGCGCAGCAGGTCCCACTTGCGGGTATGCTTGTTGATCTCGCGCACGAACGCCTCGGCCGCCTCTCGGCAGTTCTCTAGGTACTCCGGTTCCCAGGGGCAGTAGATCAAGGTGGTCTCGGTCTCGGGATCGTGGTTGCCGTGTCCGAGATAAATCCCGATCTCCTCCAGGTCGACCCTCCGTTTGCGCATGTAGCGCGACAGGCTATGCCGGATCGAATAGGTGTTGGCCTTCTTGTCGATCTTGGAGCGCTTGACGGCGCTGTTGAAGCCGGTGTCGGCCTCAGCGATCGCGACGCCGCGGTACGTAATGAGCGGGCCGTCCGGGAGGTCTTCGAGCCACGGGCGCAGCGTCGCCGGGATCGGAAGCACCGGCCGGCCCTTGTTGGTGGTCTCGCGACCGGGCGGATTGAGATCGAACAGGTTCTGCTCGAGATCGATCTGCGCCTTGATCGCGTCGAGGATGGCGCCGACTCGGGCGCCCAGATGGATAAGGAGGATCACCAGCAGCAGCAAGTGCACGTCGTTGATCTCGTCGATGATCGCTGCGATCTCCTCGCAGGTTAGCAGTGGTCCCTTCTTCTTGAGATTTTTCTTTTTCGAGCGCGGCTGATATTCGGGGACCTTCAGCTTTACGGTGGTCTGCTTGTTTTCGAGCGCCCGGTTCGCTGAGCTCCGAAGAACCGACAGAATCCGCGACACGTAGCCGATGGACTTCTCCCGCGCCGTCAGCAAGTCGCGGAAGCCGTCGTAGTCGCGCAGAACGAGAGCGGCGAGCCGCTTGTCGCCCATCTCGCGCTTCAAGATATCGCGCGCGACGCCGGCGGCCTCGGCGCTCGGCAGCTTCTGCAGATAGTTTTCCCAGGCGTCGTCGAGCAGCTCGGCGACGGTCGTCACCTGCTTCTTGTTCAGATACTCTGTCGGGTCGCCGGTAACGTCCAAGTCCGCGAGGAAACGCATCTTCTCATGAGCCACAGACGATTTGTTCGTCCGCAGCGAGCTGCGGCGCGTCTGGCGCTGCTCGGCGTCGTACCAAGAGACGTAGTACCGACCACTCGCACGGGCGCGGACGAGCTTGTAGACCCCGTAGCTTTCCACGAGTTCGTAGGCCGCCTCCTTATGCGCGGGCACGTGCTGGTCCACTACTTGTCCTTCTTGTCGAACAGCGCGAGGACGGCCTCCCGCCGATAGCGCTTCACGCGGCGGAGGCCCGGGATGGCCTCGATCTCGCCGGCGCGTTCCATCCGGTGCACGGTCTCGGTGCAGGTCCGGAAAAAATCGGCGACTTCCTCGGTCGTCATGATCGGCGGCAGGTCGTAGGGCACAGGCTTCATCCTCAACAAGGCGATGTTGCAAAATTGCAATTTGCGGCGCCGTCGATCGTCAGGAATGCGGGGAGGGTGGGGTCCATGATTATAGGCTTAGTCGCCGACCTCGGACTCGATGAACACGGCGTCGTCGTCCTCGTTCTCATCGTCGAGCTCGCGAGCCCGCGCGGCGGCGATGCGCAACTGGGTCTTCCAGCTACTCAGTACGTTCAGGTCGGTGCGCTTCACGTGCTGACAATGGCGATCATAGAAGGTAGAGAGCGGCAACCAGGTCCACTGGCCGTCATAGAGGACCACGTTGCCGTCGGGATGCACGGCTTTGCAGGGGAGGACATCCCACTCGGCGATGCGGACCGACCACGGCAAATCCTCGATCGGAATCCACGTCGGCCGTCCATAGAGTCGATCGCGATAGTCGAGCAACCAACAGGCATCACGTGCGGAAGGCGGGGCCTTCAACGTTTGCATGATCTCGTCGTGGCGCAGATGTCGCATCGCGTGATGGACGCGTCGGAGCTGCCTGACGATCGTGCGCAGCAGGGTCGGGTGCTCCGCGCCGACGACGGCCTGATTGATGTCGTCGAGCAGGAAGGGCAGGTCGTCTTCGACGATTTCGGTGCACGGCTGACCAAAGTCCGAGTAGGCGTCGATCGCGGCGTTCAGCGAGCTGCGGTAGCCGAACGCGATGATCTTGACCGAGTCCACCTTTTGGGGATCGCAGATCCAGCGCCGGTTCCACGGAAGGGCCTGGCGTTGCCGCAAAAGATGTCCGGCCAGGGCCGCCGGGCCTTGGCCCAAGGCCAAATAGCAAACCTCGGTGGGCGAGCGGAGATCGAACCGAAGAGCGTCATCATCCAGGACTGCCGCGAGATTCTCCGCGGGAATGTCGACGTGCCGCGTCTTTCCGAGCCAATTCGTGATCTCGCCATTCATTTACCCTGCTCCTCGCTCAACGGAAATAATATGCGGCTGTCTCCCGCATATTTCAAGTGAAAGGTTGATGTCGGAAAGGATTGGGCGGGATATTGAGTGATTACGAACCGGATTCGAACAGGGCCGAATGAGTGCGAGGTAACAAGATACCTAATTCAGTGATAAGGTGCCGACCTTGCAAAAACGACGCTTGAGCAAAACAGAAGGCCCGCGCGGTCCGGGAAGTGGGCGTCCCGGCGTTACGGCCTGGGCGGAAGTGGCAGGCCTCGTGCGCAGGAGGATACAACATGTTCAGAACGAGGATCTCGTGGCGGCGTTTCACGCCGTTGCCGCCAAATGGTTTGACTCCCGCCTGCCTAAGGTCAAAGAGCGAACCATTCAGAACTGGATCTCAGCTCTGGAAAATATCGAGCGTATCGAAGGCGACGCCGACGAAGACTACGTCGGCTATGTGAGACGCCTGCGCACGGCGCCGGTCGCTGCGGCCGAATTGGTTGCTAGGTGGCATCGATACGACCCGGTCAAGGCCCTGAAGGCGGCGAGGGTGATCGTGGAGGGACGATGGTCCGTCGAGCAACTGCGTGAGGCGGAAAAGAACGCCCGTGAAAAAAACCAAGGAGTAGCTCGTGGCCGTCAATACGCCAATCGTTTTAACGTCCAGGTCCGCAAATGGGCGAGCCTGCACTTGGCGCCCGACTTTAAGCCCCTAGAAAGCCCACCTGTCGACGACCCGGCCGACGTCGTTTTCGTTCGGGAGAACGACCCGAATGCCTTTGCTGCCGTTTTGATCTTCGGCCCCTATAGCAACGCCAGAGAGTACGATAGCCGACTAGGCTCGTTCATGGCGATGGTGGCGGGGTTGGCAACGTACTACGAGCGGGTGCTCGCAATCGTTCCTGACAATCGCATCCGATATTGGCAGTGGCTGCATCACCGGAAGCTAGGGGGCGCCGGCGTCCAGTTCTTTGCCGTCCACTATCATGGGAAGGATTTCGCTCCGCTGGGAATCAGGCGCCCACCGGCAAGCGAGTTGATGTCTTCAGAAGATTAGGGGTAGGACTCCCCCGTTACTCCGAAGGCAACGAGCGCAACGTGCGGCTGCGCGCGGCTGAATGCGGCAGCTGACGGCAGAGCGCGGCCGCAGTTTACGATGCCGGGCCTCGCCGCAGACCTCGCAGGTCGTGGCGGTACGCGCCTCCGCGAGGTCGATCGCCTCCTCGACCCGCGTCCGGGCCTCCGGGGACAGGCGGCCGGACCAGTAGAAGCGCAGGCTGCCGTACTTCTCCTTGATCTGCGTGGCGCGGAACGACCCGCCGTCGTCGCGCACCGCAGCCCGGATGCGGGCGCAGGCGCGCTCCAGCAGCTCGCGCCAGCCGTCGTCCACGGCCGGCCAGCCCTCGGCGGCGAGCGGATCGCCGGCGGGATGGAAGAGGTCGGGGTAGGACGGGACGAGCTGCGCACGCCAGCCGGAATCGGACCGCAGGGCCACCGTCACGCCTCCCTGCGCCCGAGGCCTTTGCACGTCTAGCGTAGATGCTGTCCCACTTGCTTCGTCGAGCGCTAAACCGGCGATCGTCAGGGTCTCGTGCTTTGCGCAGGTCTTCTTGACTCATTTATTGCCGCGCCGCTGGCGTACACGAAAACCTTGGAGGCCACGCCCTCCAGACCGATCTTGCAGGCCTGCTCGAACACCTCGCTGCCTTCGATCTCGAAGCTACGCTGAACTGGATCTCGGTGCCGTGTCGGAAGTAAGGTCGTCGCTCTAGTGAGTGCAGGTGTTTTTGCGGCCCACATTCTCGACGCGCTGCCAGACTGAAGCTTCGCCTCAACGCGCAGCGGCTGCCGGCTCATGAGAATGCGGCACGAACCTCATCGATTGCGAGCTTTGGGTTCTGCAGGTGTGGAAAGTGCCCCGTGCCGGAAAGAAGAGACAGTTCCGCGTGGACCTTTTCGGCGAACTCCAGTCCCATCCCCTTGTTGATGTAGAGGTCCTGCTCGCCCCAAACCACCTTTACAACGGTCTTGAGCCGGGTCAGTTGCGACTCGAAGTGATCCTGGTCTCGCGTAAAGTGCGAGTAGTAGTGGGAAAACGCGTCTGCCGTCGTCATCTCTCCCTGGGTCCACCCTTGAGACATGTCGCTCTTGAATTCAGGCGCGACTTCAAAATGTGCTTCTTTGGGCAAACCTCTTGTGAAGGTGTTCTCCAAGATCTCGTCGCGATTGCCGTTCAGGCTGGCACGGACCTCCTCCATCGAAGGTCCCTCCTTCAGGCTTTGCAGGCTCGGATACATGAACTGGGGCCTGTTGAACGGAGCGAAATCGCCCACGATCATCGTCCTTGCGATCTCTGGCTTTTCCACGGCCAGCAGAAGCGCCGGCAGCGCCCCGATATCGGTTGCGTAGATCGTGAGTTTCGATGTGTCGATGCCCGCCTTCCCGATGTATCGATCCAGAACACGCGCGTAGTCCCTGGGGGCATACGAAAATCTGTCGACCGCCGGCCTTGACGAAAGGCCATAACCGGGCCAGTCGAAAGCGTGGATCTCGTAATCATCAGCTAGAGCTTTGGCAATGTCTTTCCCGGTGACGTTTACAAGCTCACTCCCGAGTGAGACAGCTTCATTTGGCGTCCTTTTATGCTAGAAAATTTTCTTGCCGGGATGACATCGGGCCTGCGTTTGGGAACTGTCCAACTCTGTTCTAGGTTGCCTCGTGGACCGCGCAATGCAGCTTCGCCATTTGGAACAGGCCGAACGGCACGTCGCCCAAGGCGAGCGGAATATTGCCAAGCAAGAGGAGCGTATTGCGGACTTGGCTCGCCGAGGAGCGAACACAACCGAGGCTCAGAAGCTTCTAAACACCTTCTTCGCCATTCAGATGCAGCATATCCAGCACCGCAACCGCATCCTCACGGAGCTGGAAGAATAGGAGTTTGTATAGCGGCAACGCTTGCCTGAGATGGTTCGGTATTTGAACGACCCTTGCCGACCGACCGATGACAGACTCCTGCAAAGCAGCCCTCCCGAGCCGCAGGATCCCGGCCCCATCCGTGAGCCTTGTTCCCTTCGTTTTCGGCATTCGACGCGGGCAAGAAAAAGCTGTTGGGTCTTTTGAATGTCGGAGATGCCAACAGCCGTGTTTGGGATGACGAAATAGCGTGACCGAAAAGCAGCCCGTCCAAAGCCTTCGCCGGGGGGCGGCATGGAGGAAGCTCGACAGGCCGCGCAAGAGTGTGCCGACGATCCCGGGCTACATGACGAGCTTCGGCGAAGATGAACTAAAAGCCGATCCAGTTGGCGGCTCTATTTGCTAGCCCGATGTTGTCCCAGCTCGGACCTGGCGAGAGCGGCTAGTGCTAGTGCGCCACTATCAGGATCATAGCGGACCTCATACAAGGGAGTTATTAGTACGCGCCCTAGCTTGGGGCGATTAGGAGGAAATATTCAGACCGGCGAGAACTATATCGCAGTCCAAATGGCGACGCTTGGTTCATCGGGGCGCGAGCCGACTAGCGGTCATGCTTTTATTATTCATCAGCCCAATGCCCCTTCTGGTGGCCGCCTTTCTCACATTGAATTGGGCGAGCTCTTGCGTGACGGAAATGGAGTCGAACAGCAAGCGTTGCCGCGACTGATCGGAACACTGGTCGAGGTACCGCTGTTTGCCCAGGTCCGGAAGTGCTCCCCAAGGTTAGCAACAGACCCGCCGTTACTCAGTTCGCTAAGTTTGAACGCAGCTAGTCCCGGGACTCGGCGTTCTGAATAATCTCACCATTCAGCCATTCTTGCTCATCGGCCAAAGTCCTTCATGCGGTTTCTATGCGCTTGTACCGGTGGAAAGTTGGATCTCGGCAGCGCGCTCGGCAGTTCTCTGCATTTTGGAATGCTGCGATTGCTTCAAGCTGTCCTCCGTTAGGATGGACATGGGATTGGCCCGGCTCGCGATCAATGCAGTCCGGTCTGACAATTCTCCACCTAACGGGCTGTAAATCGGCCTAGCTAAAAGCAACGCGACGCTAGGTACGGAAGAAAACGAACCAGACAACGGCCATAGCGAGCACAGCGACACTTACGCTGATGAGAAGCAGCAAGAGGATCGAGGGCCCGGGTTCGGCTTGACGCGCTTCCATGGGTGTCTCGATAATGATGCCGTGCTTTTTCTTCACCATGGTTGCAACTAAATTTTGGGTGCTAAGTCGGCGCGGTCAAATACCGGGACAATCTCAACATCCTCCGGCAAGGCACCCGATGGCGTGTCTTCCGCAGCATGGCGCAACGCTTCGGTGCTTGCATCCAATCCATCGGTAGTTTCGTTCGCGCCGCTACCAGCGTCGTGACGACGTGACGGGACTTGACGGCCCGCATCGGCTTCTGTGTTGGGTATCTTTGTGGACATAAGATATCCTTTCGTTTTGGATACCAAGCTGTCCCAACGACTATGGTTCCTACCCTGGCTGAGCGCCGAGCAAGCGCAGGCGTCTTTGTGCACACGGGAGGTTACGCACAAAGTTGGGTACAATTATGTCTCATGTCACTGTGTTGTGCGCTGCCAGCGCACGATGAAAGTCAGGTTGGGCTACCGCCGACGAAGCAATTCCTTATTGGCAGCGAGCGCGGATTGTGCGCGTCATGAGTGCGAGTGTAGCGCGGATGAATTTGGTCTGCCTACCGGCGGAATCTCCCCGTCCAGCCACTGCTGCTCCTCGGCGAGCGCGCGCCAAGCCGCCTCCATGCGTTGATAGCGGCGCGCGGCGGGGGCCGTCCGAGCCTGCTCCGCGAGCTGCGCGCAGTTCTCGGCGCACTCAAGGTATTCGCGGGTACGATACATGATACTGCTACTCTCGACTGATGGGTGTTGCTCTCCTGCCATTCTCCAGATCGATGTCCGGCCGGTCAGGAGGGAGTTGATCCTTCTCTGGATTGCCCTTCCACGGTTCATTTGTCTGCTTGTGATGGGGGGCGTCAGTCTGCTGCCGCGGATCATCCAGCGGCGTCTCGCGCGGGTCTTCGTCTTGTGGGCATATATTTTCCATGATGGGTAACGGAAGCGGCTGGCGATCCGTTCCTACGGTGCATAGCAACAAAAAGCTCCCAAATGCGTTTAGGGGGCATGCAGCGCATAGCCCTATCGCCTTCATTCTTGCCAGCGTGGTTCTCGCCCTCCCCTTGTCGGGAAGGGTGGCGCGAATGCGAAGCACCATAGCGCCGAGCAGTCCACCACAGTGGGAGGGCGAAGTAGTCCGCCATCCACACTTAGCCCGGCACTTCATCGGTGCTACGTTTAATGAGTATGTGTTCAATGTGGGCACATATCCATGTCGGTGCGTGGGCTGGTCACCGAAGAGCCAATCTGCACTCAGGCATCGAAAGCTGCGGCGGAGCTATGCCAGACCATCTGGCGCGCCGTTAAGCGGCGGGTTCTCAATGGCATCGATCCGGAGCATCCCCAGAACCGTGAACCTAATGGTGTTATCGAGTTAGCCTGTTGAGAGTTGCCTGAGCCGCACCGCGTAACTTGCCTTGCTGTTGCATTAAAACGACGAGAGCTCCGCATGAACGCTGATCGTCACTACGCCGTCGCCTCTATCTTGTTTGATTACGTAAAAAGCCCATCCTTGAAGCACCTGCGTGAGCCGCATAGCGTTCACAAGGTATCGCGCGAGATTATGAAAGCGCTGGATGGAGCAAGCTCCGTGTGGAAGAAGTGGGGAGAGTCGGCGAGAAGAGGCCGCACAGGCAGCGGCTCCATCTGGATACCCGTCGAGGACCTCCAGGCGTTTCTGAATACGTTACCCGGCCTGCCGTTGACGAAAACGGATGTGGAGCAGAGTCTGCGCGCTATTTGGGAAGAACCACATACAAGTTATCCCAAGGACGAACTCAGAAATGGCTGTGTCGCATTGTGTCAGTCAGACAAGGGAAACGGCACCGAGATGCGCGCGATCATTGGAGCGTTGCAGGAGCGCATCGAGCGCGAGGAAGACAGGCTTAGAAACGGAGCAGGAGCAAAGCTATCGGCGCTGGAGAGAGGAAGAGCGAATAAGGCTGGAACAGCGGTTTCTGTTGGGCGCGGATTGTGCGTGGACCAGAATCGAGAGATCCGAAGCATTCTATTGTCGCCGCAACGGTCGTGCGTTCCGCATCGCGCAGGGCAAAGACAAGCGCTGGACCCTGTGTCGGGTTGAAGAAATTGACGACGAGGGCGAGTTGCTCGGCACTTATCAAGGTCGCGGAGATGCGAACAAGGCACTGAAGAAGATTGCTTACGCTCCCCAGCCGCAAAGGTAAGTCCCCCTGAAGAGAGTTCACCAAAGCGGAGTCGGTCGAGATTTGCTAAAGAAAGTATGAAAAGCTTATCGTTTTCTGCCGACGTTGATCGAGGGCGCGTTCTGCAGTCGGATGAACTGGACGAACTCGAACCGCAACAGGAGATTGACGGCATGGCGAAGGGATAGCAACGCGGCAATCGCGAAGCCAAGAAGCCGAAGAAAGAAAGACTAAGGTGGTAGAAGACTAAGCGCATGAGAACGGACCTGCATCAGCGGCCCGATTTCATTTCGGGCTCGATTTCCAAAGCGCATGAGAGCGGCGCAGCGCGTCCCGGGTGATGTCCCGCCAGGGACGTCGCATCGGCACATAGATGGAAGTAACAGATCGTCGTCGCACATGGCTACCGACCGTAGGCTGGGACCCGTCTGTCAACCACCGGCGCCTATGACTGGGCCTTGGCCGGTGGTGGGGCAACCGCAGGAGATGAGGTCGTTTGGCCCCTGAGAACAAAAACGCCGCCCGCTTAAATAAAGCGCAGGCGGCGGCTTACCAGCCCGGGAGGGAGACTGTAAAATCCCGGTATAGGTTGGTCTCTTCGTGGAGTGCAGAAGTTCATCACGCGAACGAGAGCCAAGCTTAAGGTGGCGCCTGTAGTCCGGCGAGGTCAACCACCTGTTGATCTCTCCTGCAACATCGATGTGCCTGGCCTTTCGCAAGAGCTCTGCGCGGCGAACGCCAACGGTCAACTCCTTGACCTGTAGACTAGGCGGAGATTGATCGCCTCCTGTGCGAGGCGATATTCGAGTGTCGATGATTGGTGTGAGGGCCGTCGAGCCGCCATGTTTGATGCTCCGCTGCGGGTCAAGCGGGAGCGGAACTTGCGTTCACATCACCGTAATTGCTAAGGGCCGCGCGATGGCGGACAGTGCGCCTTTCGGTGCTGGATAGCGAGCACTTGTTTCGGCTCCCGCTAGTGAACTATTCGAGTTTCTGCCGCAGGCCGACTGCCGTCATGCGGTAATCGCTTCCGCGCGCGGGCTGGTGTTCGTGTTCGCCACCTATGTTAGGCTCGTAAGGCCAAACGCCGCCAACTGAGGCGGCCTCTCTGCGCTGGTAGGTTTATGTCGGAGCGCGCAGACCTGGTGAATCCAGCCACTTATTGACGATAACCGAGTTATCGATCCGGTTGGCCATCCGTAGAAGCTCGTCGCGTCGAACGCCATGAGGCATACCCTCAGCCTGCTTGCGCAAGTCAATTGCCTCGTCCTCTAAGCGGTATTGAAATATCGATGATTGCTTGAACATGGTGCTCGCTGTTCGGTTAGGCGGGAGCGCAATTGGCGTTCTCAGCACCGATAGAAGCCATGAGCCGGACGGTGATGGGCGTTGTTAACACCTGTGGCAGACCAGGTCTGAGCAATTTTGACCATCCGCTTGCGCGCACTCGGCGACCGGCCGGCGCGCCCCATAAGAGCACGAGTCGGTTAGAACGGCCCGCCAGGCGACGAGAATTTAGTGGTGGCTTGCCTTCAATATGCCGAGGCGTCCGACGCCGGCGGCCTTAAGCGGGCCTCCGCAGAAGGAACCACTGCGCAACGCTTTCGTTGTGTGCTCTCCCAACAGCAAAGGACACGATCATGGACCGCGAACATGTGAAGGGCGCTGCCGACAAGGCAAAAGGCGCCATCAAAGAAGGTGCCGGTAAGCTCACTGGCGACAAGGACATGGAAGCCGAAGGCAAGATCGACAAGGCCAAGGGATCTGCCCACAATGCGGCGGGAGATGTGAAGGATGCAGCGCGGGACGCCGCTGACGCCCTCAAAAAATAAGCAGAAGAGAAGACAAAAACTAGCCGCCTCCGGGCGGCCCTCTCTTTCTGGTGGGCAGACGGCTTCTTGGATCTTTGTTCCGAAATGGCGCGAAGCTTGGAAAGGCCCGTCTCGCCCCGACCCTCAATTTTCGTGTGCGCCGGCCATTCGCTGCTCTTCCTTACTGAGGTTTTCAGCCACCAAGCGTGAGGGAGCGTTTGCATCCTATAGGAACAGCTAGTCAATGCTTGCGTTGGCCGCCACGAACTCTGCTCAGGAAGATTCGAATGCGGAGAGAGCGTTGGATTGGTGATCGACGCTTTGGCGTCAATTACTTTGATGGCACGTATCTGCACGCAGATCCTTTCAAGCGCCTCGATTGACCTGCAAGGTGTGCCGATATCCGATCCGTCTCTGCTTATGGTCTCGGAGAACAGCCCGTATATGTGAGTGCTAGGCCGCTCTAACGCTGCTGGTACGCCCTAAGCGTACGGTGGCACGTTCACTAGCGTACCTATCAGGCGCAGAAGGGCCTGGTGCTCGGGTCCTTTCGGCTCACTTCGCAAGAAATCGCCGAGTTCAATGTGTGTCAGTCGGCCGCCAGGAGGCGCATTTGGCTGATGAATGATGAAAGCATGTCCATTGGCCGGCTCGCGTCCCAGAAACCAAGCGTCGCCGTTGGTATCACGATATAGCTCACGTCGTTCGCTCATCTGACGCTCCTTGTGGGCTAAACCTTCAAAATTCATCTGGTCAGTTTCCCCGATCGCAGATCGCGGCGGCGGAGAAGTGCCTGCGTATCAGCTAAGCCCGATTCCTCTGCTTACCTCGCGGGCTTCTCCTGGCGCGAGCCCAACAGTCAGGCCGAGCGCTGAAGCTTGCTCCCGGGCGGTGCCCCCGCGATCGATTAGTTTGGCGGTCCATCCCTCAGGGATGGCATCCAAGACGAGCTGAACGGCCTCTTCTTCCGTACCGGCTGCTAACCAAAACCGGCACTCGCCATCGTCAGTAGTGACCTGCAGAAGATGCGCTTCCATGCATGTGAACAGCCAAAGCCATACTTTGTTGCTATCCCCCTACTCGCGCCGCACGTCCTAGGGCGGCTCTGCCTACGTGAGCCACGGTGGCGGCTTCCAGGGATCGAGCCCAGGAAGCACCGCGGCGGCATTAACGAGACGTTCGACAAGGTCCCGCGCCGGCTTCGAGGCGGCATGGCAGAGGTGGCTGGCAACGCGGTCCGAGATCGATCACGAGGCTTGGCGCAGCTAGCGCGACTGGACCGCCTGGAAGAACTGCATGCACAGGTCGGCTCTGCCGTTGCCGACTCAACGGCCGGACGGGAACGCCCGCTGCTCTTGCGGTGAGATGGTCACCATCCGCACTCTGGATGGCCTGAGGCCGCGCTGAGGAACCGGCAAAAGAGGTTTGTGATCGATGGCGAGGCCGTGATCCTGAGTTTGCCGCCCTTGGCTCCGGAATGACGCCTAGTTGGTTCTCCAACCGTACAGGTCGGCCCAGAGCGGTTCGGACTTGTCGAGGAAATCGGTGAAAGCGGCGCTCTCGAGAACTTCAATCTCGCGGGGCTCGTTGTTGTGAAGTTGTGCTGGTAGCTGAGCCGGCCACTGACCACTGCGAAGCGGACAGCGAGCTCGCCGAGAAACGCTTGTTGCCCTGGCGTAAGGCGGGGCCCACGCTGATGCAGCATCAAAGCCGGTCACTTCAGCGAACGTGGGCAGCCGGCCATCCGGCGACACGGGAAGCGGAAGGTGAGCGACATTGAGCATGTCACTCAGAAGGTTAAGGGTGCTTTCTATTTTGGTTTGCCCGCGACGTGGGAGCACGACGAACCTGTTTCTGTTTTTTTAAACGAACTGGGCCATCGGGCTTGCGAAGACAGGGGAGGCGAGTTTCGCCAGAATTTGTCTGACGCTCCACGAGACGGTCCGCCTGCGCGAGCTCCTGGTTTATTGGATGGCTCCACCCCTTGAAAGGCGCCCGGGAGCATCTAGATACATCCACACACCATCCAGACGGATGGTGCAGGGATGTTTCACTATGGCCGGAAATGCACACGAGCTGCGACCCAAGGCCCCCGACACCGAGAAGATCACGATCAACCTTGGCTATGTCGACCTCGGTCATGTCGATCTCATGGTGCAGGAAGGGTTCTATTCGAACAGGACCGATTTCATCCGGACAGCAATCCGGAACCAGCTCGAGCGACACGTAGAGGTCGTCAGACAATCCACGGCCCGGAAGAACTTGGACCTCGGGCTGCGAAACTACACACGCGAGGATCTCGAAGCGGCGCGGCGCGCCGGCGAAATGCTGCAGATCAATGTTTTGGGCTTAGCCACCATCGCCCAGGACGTCACTCCCGAGTTGGCGCGCGCCACGATCGCGTCGGTTTCGGTGCTGGGGGCCCTACACGCCACTCCCGCGGTCAAGGCCGCTCTCGCCGACAGAACGAGGTGAACGATGCTGAATCAAGACATAGTCCGCGAAGCAACCCGCCTCACGCGTGCCGGCCAACTGGTCGAAGCCACCGCGCTGCTGCAGCGCATGCTCCAGGGCGATCGCGCTCCAAGACCGGAGTCGCGCAGCGCCTCTCAGGCTCCGCTCTCGCGGCTCGATCCGCTTACCATCGACGCCATGGCCGACGTCGTCGAGGAGCGAGAAGCTCCGCAGGCCTCGTCGGCCCGCTCTGGTCAGGGACGCAGACGCTCCTTGCCGCTCGACGGAATGCGGGATTTTTCCGGGCTTGGCCTGCGAAGTCCGATTACGCGCGCTCCTCTGTCGCCATCGGACATCGTGCCCGAGGGCACACGGTTTATCGCCGGTACCTTCAGTAACGCCGCGGGAAGCCGGACCTACAAGCTGTTCATCCCGAGCCGCTGCCAGGGACAACGGCTTCCCCTGATCGTCATGCTTCATGGCTGCACCCAGTCGCCCGACGATTTCGCGGCCGGCACCCGGATGAACTTCCTGGCGGAAGAGCAGAATTGCTTCGTGGCCTATCCTGAGCAGCCGAGCGGAGCCAACCAGTCGAAGTGCTGGAACTGGTTTCGCACCGGTGACCAGCGCCGCGGTGAGGGCGAGCCGTCGATGATCGCCGGCATTACCCGCCAGATCATGCGCGACCATCCGATCGATCCGAAGCGCGTATACGTCGCGGGTCTCTCTGCCGGTGGGGCCGCCGCTGCCATCATGGGCGCCACGTATAGCGACCTATACGCGGCCGTCGGCATTCATTCAGGCCTGGCGTGTGGGGCCGCCAGCGACCTTCCCTCCGCGTTCGTCGCCATGCGGCAGGGAGGCGGCTCCAAGGCAATTGCGGACGGCAAAACTTCTGTGCCGACCATCGTTTTCCATGGCGATCGCGACACAACGGTGCATCCAAAGAATGGCGATCAGATTATCGAGCAGGCCGCCAGGGCAACGAGGCCGACGATGAGGGTGCTGCGCGGACGCGTACCCCACGGCCATGCCTATACTCGCACCGTCCTGATCGACGGGGCCGGTCGGGCGACTTCCGAACACTGGAACATCGATGGCGCCGGACACGCATGGTCAGGCGGCAGCCCCGCCGGGTCCTACACTGACCCGCAAGGGCCGGATGCCACGAGGGAAATGCTGCGCTTCTTCCTCGAGCATTCGCTCGGTGGGTAGTCTGGCTTCTCGGGGCGGCTCAGAGAACGTGCGATTTATCTTAGTTCATGCGACCAACAGTGCACGGGCTTGGAACGCCACGTCACAGAGCCTGTTGTCCTTTCGGAAATGACCGTTGTGGTCGCACCCCCATTTTCTTGGAGCGTCAGATGAGCAAACGCAAAGCGGCGACAGCGGCAAAGCGCGCCCGCAACCCGAAAATGGCCGCGCGGGCCCAACGGAACAAGCAGGCCATTGTTAGAAGCCCGAAAGACAATTCACTTCACTCTGCTGCGGCAGACTCGGTCGAACCGCCTCCTGAGCTTCATGATGATCCTAAACACCAGGTTCCCATCATTGAGCCTGAGGCGGATGCCTTAGTAGGTGACCGCAGCCAGAGAATGACGGATAGCGATCCAACGAAAGGCTTTGCTCTACCGACAGCAAACATGCAGGCGTATCAAGCGAAGATTCTTGAGATAGCCGGGGCCAACGCGCAATTCGCTTTTGAATTCAGCCTGAGACTTGCGACGATCAGGTCACCAACTGAATTTTTCGGCGTCATTACGGAGTTTACGAGCAGACGGGTCGATATGTTCGCGCGGCATTCGAAAGAACTGGCGGCATATCCGTTCTTGCGGATCAAGCCGCCCCGAGAAGTCACGGCTCTGCCGGGACGATAACTGCAAGCCTTACCCGCTGCGGCAAAGGATGGACGCAAACGCGGATCAAGCACGCGGGTCACGGTTGCTGCTTTCGGCTAGGGAGCGCGACTCACAACGAGGGAGCGGAATCAGCGCCGGCCATTTTGGTGCCGATCTTTGTCTTGACCGCAGTTTCTGCGTGAGGGGCCATCAAACCGCAGTCAGGGGCAAGTGCCTTGCCTTTTCGGGCTCGATTTGCTTCCCTGGCAACCCGCGATTTCTGCGCTGTACCCCAAGAGTTAGCGGACCGAGGCTGCTGGCGCGAGTTGAGGACCCTGCCATCTCCGGGACGCGGGTTCGGAATCAGGTTTGTTCGGAAGATCGGCGGAAGCTGGTGCAAGACGGCGCCTGCGGGTTTTTGCCAATACTTAGCAGGCGGTGCACGCCTACATCTGATCGCGTCGGCGCTCTCGCAGCCTCTGAAAAACCTTCCCGACATGGCGACGAACGTGTCAATGGCGTCGGCGACGCATCGCGGCGGCCGTCCGATATTCCGGATAACTCCGCCGGTGTGTTTTCTCGCTGAGCCGCCCCTCGAGAAAGGCGCGCGCATAGATGCCGGGCGAACTGTGGCCCTGAACCAGGATCAGATCGCCGCCATGGTTCTCCGAAGCTGCCAGGCGGTTCGAGCGCGACGCGCCCATCCTTGACGAGCAGACGACGTCTGTTCTGCTGGCTTATGCATGGCCGGGAAATGTGCGCGAGCTTCGCAATGCCGCCGACCGTTTCGTGTTGGGTGTGCTCGACGGCAAGACGATCAACAAATCCGGCCTTGGCGGCGCGGACGTCTCGTTGCCTCGCCAGCTCGAGAACATCGAACGATTGATCATCGAGGATGCATTGCGCCGCAAGCAGGGCGACGTCCAGACAACAGCTGCGCTGCTCGGCCTCCCCAAGCAGACCTTGTACGACAAGATCAAGCGTCTTGGGGTGAACGTCGACGGCATCAAGGAAGGTTCGAGTCTCCGCCGGGGATTGTGTTCGAGTACGGACGCCGGGATGACGTGCCGCCGACGTTACCCGCCAGCTTGAAGGCCGCGGGACAGACGCGGCGCCGGACCAGGAAACGCACTCCCTGAGATCCCCACGAACTGCCTCAGGCGACAGATCGAATAAGATAAGACGTAGCCGAGTTCCGGGCACCCCTGACCGAGGTCGCACAATCCGAAGAGGCGATCGGGCTCGTCTGGATCGACTTCAGTGATGAGCCACGTGGCTTGTGCGTCCCGTGCGAAAAATTTCGCCACTGGTACGTGGGTCACCGCCGTTGATTGCGTTCACCAAGAGTTGGACGCGGTCTGCCACCGTGCGGAGATCGACGTTGAACATCAAGCCGCTCCCAGTCAGAGCGTTTGGGTAAATCGACGATTGGATATGTCGCACAATTCATTGGTACAAAGGGCAAATTGGTCGGTCCGGTAAGTCATTGTTTTTGCTACTCTCGATCGGTCGCTCCCTCGGGGGCACCCCGTCGTCTGATCTCGTCCTCGATTTCTTCAAGAAAATCGAGGATCTCGGGAACGTCCATGTCCTCAAGCGCGTCGAGCTTATAACGCTCCACGATCGTCAGTTCAGCCTCTGAAAGAGGTCCGGCCCCATTTTGCATCACCGTCTCCCGGTTTATTGGACGAGCAGGCAGGCGAGACCGACTGATGACGTTCTCATCACCGATAAATGCCTAGGGCCTCGCGGTGACAGGTTTTTGTTAACACCTATGGCAGTACCGAATCTGAGCAAATTTGACCATCTCGCACGAAGCGAATTGGGACAGCCTAGCGCTCGTCCTTGGCGCTGTGATGAAGATTAAAAGCTCTGTCGTACTTGTCGCGGGCTTCGGTACCAACGCTGTATCGGCCAGGCCACCATGAATGTGGTGGATTGTAGTTGTCGTTCTCAGCGTCTGCCTTGGCTTTTTCCTCCAGCTTCTCGGGCGTCCAAAGCGACATTGATCTATCTTTACCCCACATCTTGGGCCTCACTAGTGACTTTACTGCGGCTTATAGCGCCGGCGGCAATTTGAAACAAGGTGCCAACCGCCCAACAGCATCCCACCAGAACGCTGAATCTATCCCGCCTGGTGTGATCAAAGACAATGATGCCAACGCTCATAAACACCGCAGTCTGCGAAGAACGTTCCGGCCGCGCTGGCCATCGCCGCCGCATCGGTGTCGAAGCTCCATTCTCTCGGTCGTCTGACTTGTACCGTCTGCACAATACGGCTCGGCAGATCGACGCCGAGATAGAAGCCAAACGCTCCGTAGCGCATCATCAACAAGGCGACTTCTTCGTTTCGGAATAACTCGCTTTCCATACGCACCAGTCCTAGGGCGACGTATAGGCCGCCGGCGCCTCCCACCATGGCAAGTCCGATTCTTTCAAGGATGTGCGCCACTTTGATGAGAACGGAGCGACGGAGCCACGTGGTAGTGGAGGCTTGAGCGTACTTCGCCAACTTTTTCTCTCCAGCCGATAAAGCGCTTAGAACAGCTGCAATGCTCATTTTCATGGCATCCTCATTCGGCCATTTAATTGGTCGCAAGCTACGCAGGCATGCCTGAGCGCATCGTGATCCAATTCAAACATCAATTTGCAGGATGACGTGTGCGCCTACCTACGGCACTGGGCTGCCATTTCATGGACGCGGCGACCTCAGTGCGTGGCCGTTTTTGAGGCAGGTCTCGGACAAAGCAATCCGCTCGACAAGCAACAGACTAACGCCGTATCAGTTCCCACCGCTCAATGAATACTTTCCGCCTGGGGCAACTCATCACGGGACCCAACGAGGCGGCATTCAAACTGGCAGAAGAAATCTGCGCCAACGTCTCCCGAGCGATTGTCCGGTTGAAATTTCGGATCGACACTTTACTCCGTGTTTCGTGCCTGCCCCGAACGGTCGAGCGCTACATCATGCAAGGGGCGGCATGTCGCGCATGCGCCGAAGAGTCATACAAGTCGAAGGCGAGAGCCGATTGAGAATAGTAAGTGGGGCTGCCAGTCACGGCTGGTGGGCGGATGACTCGAATAATAGAAATTGATAGCTATTAGGGAATAAAGAGCGCATCGTTACGTCGTGTTCGATAGTAGCGCCAGCGCGAAGCTGTACCCAGCGGGATGAAGCTCAAAGAGAGTTAGCTTCAGCGCTTTCCACCGAGCGTGGAGGCCAATTGATTTTCAATCGGCACACATTCGCCCGAAGAGCTGAATGGTGTTTGCTCCCGCGGCATCGCCTCCTCTGCGAGTGGTTATAGCGGCACTCCGGGATCAATCTGCGAGAATGATCATGGTGATGACCCGATCACGGACCGAAACGGTGGTGTTTGAGCACCCATTCCGGATCGCGAGCGCTGAACGACTCCTACCGGCGGGCTCATATGAAGTGGTTACCGACGAAGAGTCGATGGAAGGCTTGTCAGCTCCTTCCTTTCAGCCCGTCGCCACCAAAATCCTGGTGCCTGCGGTGCCGCCCCGGGACCCCTTCCGTCGAGATGGTGACGATCAGTTCGCTTGATCTTTCCAATGCCAGGGAGCCTTTGCGTGAGGCGCCTATCGATCTTAACAAGCATCGCGGTAGGACCTCGCCGAACACTGGCTTTCACCGAACGTCGGCGGAGATTGAATCCAATGATAAGGAATTACTCGGTCGGCTTCTGCACCTCGCACCCAGGTTGCTCGCGACGCCTACGAAACCGGGTACGAGCGCGCTGCCGGAGCTGAACGGGCCCGGCCGCGACCTGCGCATCGATGTGTGCCGCGGTATCGCGCTTTGGTGCATCTTCTTGAACCACATTCCCGACAACATCGGAAGCTGGGTGACGCTCCGGAATTACGGCTTTAGTGATAGTGCGGAAGTGTTCATGTTCCTCTCGGGTATGACTTGCGCGCTGGCCTACGGCAGGGCGCATGCACGCGGCGGTTGGCCCGGCGTGCTCAGCCGTACGCTGTGGCGAAGCTGGGACATTTATGCCGCATTTTTGCTGCTCACGCTTGCTTGCGTCATCGTGGTTTACCTCGCAGGCAGCGGCGGGCTTGCCGACGAAACCAACACGCGCATTTTCTTCGATCATCCGGGAGCGACGCTCGCCCATGCAGCGATACTGCAATACCGGCCCGTTAACACCGACGTCTTGCCGCTCTTCGTGGTTTTCCATCTTTTGTTCGCGCCACTGCTGTGGCTGATGCTCCGAGCGCCGAACCTGGCGCTCGGCGCCTCGCTGTTGCTCTATGCGTCGGTGCATCTCCTCGGCTGGACCGTTCCGGCGTGGCCAAACAACAATTGGTTCTTCAATCCGCTTGCTTGGCAGTTGCTGGTTGTGCTCGGTGCCTGGTGTGTCACGGAGGGCAAGAGGTTCTGGCCGCGGATGAGCTCACGCACGGCGCTTGGGGCTGCCGTTATCTATCTGGCTTTCAGCCTAACTATCGCATTGGGTTGGAGCACTAGACCAGCGGAGGGACTTGACCCACAGATCCTGGCGAAGTTGCCTTACCTGGCGGGCAAATCGGACCTCGATCCTTTGCGATTGCTGCACTTTATTGCCCTTGCGATCTTGGCCGTATGGCTCGTGCCTCGCAACTGGCGAGGGCTGTCGACGCCGCTGATGCGCGGAGCGATCCGCTGCGGCGAGAACTCCCTGGCAATTTATTGCCTCGGCGTTCTGCTGGCGCTTGCCAGTCACATAGCGCTGGTAAACATCTCAGATGAGATTGCAATGCAGATCGCACTCAGTTTCTTCGGCATCCTGGTGCTGATCGCGGCCGCAACGATGCTCAGCTCGATCAAGACCAAACCAAGGCAGCGACTACCGTCTTCCTGACATCCGATTTCATTGCAGACGATGCACATCCAAACGGCTGATGTCACGCGAGATGCAAAGCGGAATTGCTCTGGTGCCACCGGTGCCTGCCGAACCGCGGCGATCGGGCCACTCGACAACGACCGCCGCGATTGGCCATCGTACCTCTCGCCCGAAAGACAGCGTGCGCCTCTAGAGCTGCAATAGCTACAACTTTCTCGGCCTCGCAGGGAGCGGACAGACATTCGATTTGTTGCTCGCGAACCCCGATTTCACTGGCTATTCCCTGATAGAAAGCGCAGCGTCGTCGCTGCGGAGATTCCGGGTGAGGCAGTGGCCACCTGCCAGGCGGGCTGCCGTCGCAATGGTCCGGAAAGCAATTGCACTCCGTCGCTCCCTCGTCGTGTTTGAGAACAGCGCAAGGAGCTGTGCGATGAGCGGGCGGTCGTGGCAGGGGTTCACTGGAACCCTAAGCGGCGGATTCATTAGCTCGAGACGGGAGCAAAAAATGCCGGATTCCCCATCTCGCAGGGACGACTGTCCGCATCTCATGCCGCGGCATTGCCGTTATCGCCCTCCAATCGAATGATGTCAGAGATGTCCAGGTCAAAAGCAGTTCCGCGGAAGACGTCAGCGGGGACAGCTGAGCAAGGACGGGCGGTTCGGCTGACGCGCGAGCTTCTCGACCTAGTTGACGCATGGGCGCTCAGCCAGAAGCAGAGGCCCAACCGATCAGAAGCGGTACAGCTGCTGGTGAAGACGGCGCTCGAAGGGCTGCGTGATCGGCCTATGCGCGAAGCTCCGGATTCGAATCGTGAGAGCCCTCGGATCCGCGCAAAGGAGCTGGCCTCTGACGCAATTGACGGGCTGGGTGATGCGAATGCGACATCTGAAGACAGGGCAAGCCGGAAGGGCAGGTTAATGAAAGGCCCCGAAGAATTTCGCAACGTCCGGCGGGACAGATCGAACAGTTGAGGCTGATCGTGTGACAGACCGACAGGCCGCATCAATGTCCGAGTCTTTGAGCAAACGAAGCACCGACTGGGGCTAATATGTGATCATTTTCCGGAGCGCTCGATGAATCGGTATTTCTTTGACATCCAAAGTGGTCGCGATTTCTTTGCGGACCAGGAAGGTCTCCCCCTTCCCAATCTGAAAGCCGCCGAAGTCAAAGCAATGCAAACCTTGACTGGAATCGCCCAGGAATCCGTCTTCCCAAGCAAGCGGGCGGATTTGGCAGTGGAAGTGCGCTCGAGCACCGAACAGCTGTTCTGCGTTTCGATAGTCCATCGGAACTCGAGCACCAAGCATTGAAGCCGGTTCCCATAGGCCAATATGGTGGTGCTAGCTTGCATCGGCTACAGACGCAGAGGTGCGCCGGGTCCTGCCCGCGACGTGAGTGGAACGATCGCTTTCCGATATCCCCGCGTCCTGCAGGGCAAGTGCAAAACGACCGTTGTACCGCAGGTTCCGGCCGCAAAGTCGCGCGGTTCTCCCCGCTGGCGGAGCCAGTTGTGACAGCTCGGGAGCCAGTGGCTATACTCTAGGCTCGGCGCTTCGGAAGGGCACGGCATTCGCGAGCAGCGGGCTTGTGCCTGCTCGATCTAGGGCTCGCGTCATCTACTTGGGGGCGGCTTTGAGTACTTGGGGGCGGCTTTGAGCAATTCCACTGAGCGGCCAAAGTACGAACGCCTGGCTGACTTCATTCGACGGAACCAGGCTCCGATCGTGAAAGAATGGACGGAGTTCGCTCGAACTCTGTCACCGGCCAGCGATCGAATGACGAAGTTGGCTCTGGAAGATCATATCTTCGATCTTCTTAGGTTTGTGGCGGACGACCTCGAAACCGCACAAACCCCGCGGGAGCGATTTGATAAATCGCGAGGCGACGGCCCGAAAGACAGCCCCTTTTCTCAAAGCGCGGCTGAGCTCCATGCCGCTCTGCGTCTGGCCGACGGCTTTAACATCGACCAGATGATCTCGGAATATCGGGCGCTTCGCGCAAGCGTCGTCAAGCAGTGGGTTGCTCATCATCGAAGCCTTGCGGACACCGATATTGAGGACTTGACGCGGTTCAATGAAGCGATCGATCAGGCCGTGACGGAGTCGGTGGCCCACTATACCAAGACGATAAATGACTCGCGCAACCTGTTTCTGGGCGTCCTCGGCCACGACCTGCGCAATCCTCTCGACGCCGTTTCAATGGGCGCTCAGTGGATGGAGCGATCGGGGACAACCGACGCGAAGCAGGCCAAGGTTGTTTCGGAGATCAAGCTGGCCGCAGGGCGGGCGACGCGAATTCTGAACGATCTGCTCGATCTCACACGCTCGTCCTTCGGCACTCAAATCCCCGTTACAAAGACCGAGAACGACGTTGCGGCTCTGTGCCAGGAAATCGCAGATGAGTTTCGCGCCGTCAACGCAGATCGAAAACTTCAGGTCGCGACGAAGGGCGATCCGTTGGTTTCCTGCGACCGCGCCCGCCTGGGACAGGTGCTGTCCAATCTGATGGGCAACGCGGTCCATTATGGCGACGTAGCGACGCCCATCACAGTGACCGTCGCAGGTAACGATCCCGATGCTGTGACCATCAACGTGCACAATCTCGGCTCCTCAATCCCGCTTGAAGCGCAAAAATCAATCTTCCAATCCTGGACGCGAGGCCACGATGACGGAAGTCCGCCGGAGCACAGTACCCACCTCGGCCTCGGCCTCTACATCGCAAAATTGATCGTCGAAGCCCATGGCGGCGAGATCTCTGTGGCATCCAACGAAGAAACAGGCACGTGCTTTTCGATCCGACTGCCTCGCAGGTGACGGTCATGCTCTGAGTGGAAGGGGCGGCGTCGATGCGCTCACCCTGCGGCGATGGGCAGGCAGGGTCGCCAGACGCACATTGCCGACGGGGCGACTTCCACGCTCATTCGGCGGAAGTGGCGGCGCCTCATGGTGAACCCTCGGAAACCGTCAGCCGCATTGTCGATGCAAAGATTGCTCAGAAACAATCGGCCATTCGGAACGTCGGCTGCTGCCATCGCTTAAAGCCGTGACTGCGGATGTCCCGACCGGGTGGCGTCTCCTGCATTAGAAAGGGCTGATATGCCAGAGCAAAGCTCTCCTCGCGGCAGTTGCGTCTTGATCGTCGAGGACGAACCGATGCTCCTCTTGATGGCAAGCGACATCGTCGAGGACGCGGGACTGCATCCGATTCTCGCCGGCAACGCGGATGAAGCCATCAGGATACTTGAGGCCCGAAAGGATGTCTGCGTTGTCTTCACAGACGTCAGGATGCCGGGTTCGATGGATGGCGTTCGGCTCGCCGTAGCGGTCCGCGAAAGATGGCCACCGATCAAGCTGCTGATCGTCTCGGGGCATCTCGTCAAGGATTCCGATCTGCCCAAGGGGACGAGATTCTTCAGCAAGCCGTACCCGTCAGAGGCCATCATCTCAACGCTTCGAGAGCTTGCGGCCTGAGCGTGAAGAGCATTTCTAGCCCATTGCGACGGGGTACGGGCGGTCTTTGTCTTCAATGATCCGACGACCAAAGGCTTTCGGGTTTGGTGCTGGAGTCGCGCATTCTTGCAGGGTGACGGTGTCCCTGTCGCCTTCACGGCCTGATCAATACTGACCAGCGTGTCGGACGGCGAACTGATACGCTTTATCTGTCACCGCGCGGCCCTCGGCATCTGTCGGTGATGAGAACGCTGTCGCGCTCCCGCCTTCTTCCCTGGGAAAAGGAGCACGCTATGCAGCGACGCCGTCTGAAGCAAACCACCTCCTTTGAAGAACGCCTTGCCGAGCATGGGCGAGCCCTTCGTCAAAAGGCAAAGTCGCTTCCGCCAGGTATCGAGCGGGACCAAACAATCCGCAAAGCTCGGCAGGCGGAGACCGGGGCCCAAATCAGCGAATGGCTGTCCACACCGGGATTACCGGCTCCAGAATGAAGGAACGGGAGGTCGTCCGGGGCGTTCCTCCCGCATGACCGAGCCACTTCCAGTTCTCATTGAAAACTCGCTTCAGATAGCCTGGGACTTCCTGGACCGCTCAGGTGGGATCGCCGATCCTCAGCAGGCGGCCGAGATCCTACTTCAAAGTATCAAAACGCAAATTCTCAAGGGAGAGAGCCGCACCCTGATGCTTTCGAATCGGGCCATCGCTGCGTTCGAGCAGCATCAGAAAGCAGCATGATGTTGCGCGCGGATCCTGCTGGCAGGCCCCGCGCGCCGGCTCACGATCATGGCGTTCAGTCCCGGTCGTTCGCCTCTTCCTTGATCACGGGCGGTGTGTGGCCGAGCTCAATCTTTTGAGCCAGTTGCGCCCGCTCCTTGTCTGCCGGCTGATCTTCTCCGCGTACGCGCATGATGCCGTGGTCTGATGTCTTGGTCATGGTGACCTCCTGCCGGACCAAGCCCGGCTTAACCACAACGTTCCAAATACGGAGAATGCCCCGCCGCCGCGGGCGAGCGGTCGCGTCATTCCGGTTGCTTCGCCACAATTGGCCGCGGCCTCGTTCTGAAACGTCGCCTGAGCCGCTTCCATTTCATCTCGATCCAACGCAACATGGCGAGGAGAGGTTTTTGCAGGATCGGCATGTCCTGCGCGATGAGAAGAAGTCCAAGGGGGAGCATCCAGAGGCCGAAGAGGGGCAAGAAGCTGAAGATGCCCCCGAGAATGAGTACCCCCGCAACGATGATCCGGATCCAGAGTTTGGATGGCTCCCGCAGCCAGCGAATGAAGGTCCCGACTTTCGTGGGCACTGAACGCTCGATCAATGTGAAGTATCTGTTCAGCCCTACTGTGACGGAGGCCATGCCAAATCCGATTCGCGTGAGTGTTAAAGAACCGCATCGCAAAATGCTGCTCGGAACTAAACCGACTGGGGGCGAAGTGTTCCCTTGGGATCGGATTTCTCGATTGCGGCAGCCAAGCGACTTCACAAGAGATGCGCCCATCAAACAAAAGCCACTCGGGCGTTACACCGAACGGCTTTTCTTCGCGGCTCCCAGTCTCCTGGTTCTGCCACCCAACTCAAGCCGCCTCCTCACCCCTTTGTTCCCTCGGGCGTCCGGCTGTCAGCTATAATCGGTGGCGCAGATGAGACGAACGATGACTCTCCGGCTGCCGCATTCTTCAATGAGTGCAGAATTCCAACCTGCCCTAGAGCTGTCTCTGGGGTGGCAGATGGTTCGAAGAAGTTCCTGGGCGACCCTCTGTTCATCCGTCCGCGCCGCCGTTTGACGAAGGGGCGTAACGCTACGTGGCCGTCTTCGGCAGGTGGAGATATCCCGCGTCGAAGTCTCCAACTTCCTGGAACCGGGGCCAATCAAGCACGGTCAAGTGCCTGCTTTCGAGGTTGATTAAACCCAGCTTGCGCAGCTCGTGGAGCACGCGGTTCACGTGAACAATTGAGAGGCCCATGGCATCGGAAAGCTCTTCCTGCGTGATCGGCAGTTCACATGAGTAATCTTCCACAAGACCCATGGCTCGCGCACGGACGATATACTCGCACATAAAATGCGCTGCCCGGCCTAGCGCCTGCCGTCGTCCGATATTGGTGATCCATTCGCGGAACATCGCCGCATAGATAAGTGTTTCACGCCAGAGGGCCGCCGCGACGCGGGCTTGGCGTTCGCACAGGCGCTGCAGATCCTCGTGCTGAATGAAGCCGACCTTGCAAGCCGTGATCGTTCCGATGCTGATGTCCAGCGTCTGCAAGTGCAGGCTCTGAAGGTCCGGCATGTCGCCCGTGATGTGAAATGCGAGGATCTGGCGCTTGCCCTCGCCTGTCATTTTGAAGGCGCAAGCCACGCCATCGTCAATGACGAAAGATCGGCTCGGGCGATCCCCCTCGCGTACGATGTCCTGATGGGCCTCGATCACCCTCTGATCGATCGGGAGCGCCAGTATCGCCTTCCGCTCTTCGTCAGAAAGCGGGAAGACAGTTTCCAGCTTGCGGATCAGCGGGTGAGTATTCCTCGCATTGATCGCAGACACGTAAATGAGCTTTTGATTTGCGGTTCCCAAGCTTTAGCACTGTGATGCCACTGAGTCTGTGCCTTTTTGCATCCAAGGTCCGGGTTCCGTGAGCCGCGTTTCTTAGGAACCGAGCGGCATGATGCGTATTGTTGCCTATCCGCCGGGACCGTCAGGCGATCCGGGGACTGAGAGATGCCACGCGCTCCCCGCCAAAATGAAGGAGCGCCCATGCCGCGCTACCATTTTCACATTCTGGACGGCAAGGCTGGTCTCGATCACCACGGCACCGAGCTTGCCGACCTCTATGCCGCAAAGGAAGAGGCTGTAAAGCTGGCGGGTGAAGTCCTCCGAGAGTCGAAGCCGGGCGACATATGGGAAATCAAGTCCTGGAAGCTTCTCGTCAATGGCTATCCCTCGCCCGAGGCGGGCCGCACCTATTTTACGTTGGCTCTGTCCGCGGCGGACGATGTGTCTACTTGACCCGGCCGGGGGCTGCCAGTTGGCCGGTCCGCTCGATGTGCCTTTGACATGGTCTCATGTGCGGCGAGCGGTCCGACCAACTGATCGGAATTGCAAGCGGAAGTGCGGGCTCTTCCTCGCCACCGCCACTTTGCAGATGCTGCTTTGACCACGGACGTACCGGCAGGACCTATGGCTTCGCAAGCCGCGACACGTTTTCCTGCCGCGCGGTTGTTTTCGTGCCCAAAGAAAATGCCGCCACAGCGCGCGAGCCGTCCTAACGGGACGGGCCCCCACGCCAAACCGCCGAGGTCGTCAGAGTGTCTACCCATACTCATACGGATCAGGAACACGACATCATCTACCCGCAGGTCCTCCCGTTTCTGCTGATCCACGCCGGTTGCCTCATGGCGACATCGTCGGGCGTCTCGTGGCCAGCGGTTGCGCTTTGCGTCGTCCTATACTGGTTACGCATGTTCGCGATCACTGCTGGGTATCACCGGTACTTCTCGCATCGGGCCTACTCGACGAGCCGGGCGTTTCAATTCATTCTCGCGTTCCTCGCCCAAAGCAGCTCCCAGAAAAGCGTCCTTTGGTGGGCCGCGAAACATCGACATCACCATCTTTACTCCGATACGGAGAAAGACGTGCATTCGCCAAGCCAAAAGGGCTTCGTTTACAGCCACGTCAGCTGGATTTTCGATCGGCAGCACGATGCGACCGATTTGACGAAGATTTCGGACTTTGCGTCGTATCCCGAGTTGATGTGGCTGCACAAATTCGAGCTTTTGCCTGCGATCGTGACGGCAGGTCTTTGCTTCCTCATTGCGGGATGGTCAGGACTCGTGGTCGGATTCTTCTGGAGCACCGTGCTCCTGTATCATGCAACGTTCTGCATCAACTCCCTTGCACATGTTCACGGGCGAAAGAGATATGTTACGGGCGATAACTCCCGCAACAATTGGCTTCTGGCTCTGTTTACGATGGGCGAGGGGTGGCACAATAATCATCACGCCTACCAAAGCAGCGCCAAGCAAGGCTTTCGCTGGTGGGAGATCGACGTAACCTATTATATTCTGGTGGCCTTATCCTGGCTCGGCATCGTCTGGAACTTGAAGACGCCGCCGGAGCAGGTTCTCCGCAACGAGCAACGCTTGGGATCTCGTGTCATCAGGCGGACAGCCGAGCAACTTGTTCGTCGTTTCAATCCCGAGGGCATCGCACTGGCGATCAGATCATCGGTCCATCAGACCGACCTGTTCCCGATGGACGTTGTCTTGAAGGGGCACCCTCCCGTGGACATGCATCTGCCCCACATGCCGACTCGCGGCCAGTTGCTGGCGGAGGCCCGCGTGATGTTCGCGAAGACGACTTTCTTGGATGATATCATCGATCGCGCTCACGAACTCCTGTTCGCATCGGTCGCTTCCTACTTGGCCGTTCCGCCTCTCGTGGCCGTCAAAAATCCAGATCTTGAACGAAAACGTAGGATTGTGCGCGGGCGACCGCATGTAAGACCAATGTGAACTGGCAAAAATCCGGCACGCGAGCTCTTTCCTCACAGAGGCCGTTTCGCTCCTGATGAGGACCGCCGGAGCGTTGACTTCTCAGCCCAAGAAGGTTCGCACCTTTGTCACGGCGTCGTAAATTTCGATCTTGAGCTTCGGGTAAGTCGATTTAAGTGTGCGGCCCGACGATTCCGCAGCTTCCGCTGTGTCAAACCTCGACTTGAAATGCCCGTCGACAATGACCACAAATCCGTCCGCTGGCGGTCTGTCGGCACGTGGCGCTTTCGGCTCGGGCTCGTCAACTGAGTGAACTGGTTTTTTCATCGGAACTCCCATGAATCGCAGAAGCGTGGCAAGCGGCTCCTGAGACCGACGGCATGCCGCAAAAGAACACTTATGCCGGCATCAGGGGCTGGCAGCCGAGTTGCGTCTCAGAGTGCAGACAGCAGACAGAGGGCACAAGCTTTGCCGCCGCCAGGCTCTGACAGGAACGACTCTCCCGTCCTGAGGTTGTCGTATTGGTCTGTGGCGCGATAACTGACCCCTCAGCTCGCGCCATCCACCCGGGATGGCTCATCGTGGGACGCGCGTCTTGCGATGAGTCGATTCTCGGAAGGGTGTCTCAGTTGGTCCTCAGGTTCTTTCCGCGGCTCTTCGAAGAGGCAAAGTCGCGGGCGTTGTCGGACCTATTCGGCGGGCTTCTCTTTGCGCGGAGACGGGAGCGTTCGATTTTCGTCAGTCTGCTCCGCGTCACCGGGCTTTTTCCCCGCCATATTTCCCGGATTGTAGTGATACTTACCTTCCGGATTTTCGCCGGGCTGCTTCTCATCCGGGCTTCTGTTGTTGTTTGCCATTGATCCAGTCGCTTTCTTGGCAAGAGTAACAAGGTTGAACAAGACCAACGTCCACATGTTCCACGCGATCATTTCTTGCCCCCAGCGCGCTGGGCCGATCAATTGGGAGTGACCTGGACCGGCGACAGCGACAACGAAGCGCTCCAAGGTACGTTTGGAACGAAGACTCGGCACCGACGGTTGACGATAGCCTGCAACATTTCTCAATCTCCCTGAGGCATCGTGCAGACCACCAGAGGTACTGCACATGGAACTCCCGCGAACACGCTCGCCCTCGCTCCAATCTGACTACACCACTCCCTTGCGGCGACATCCTGCGCTTGCGGCCTTTGCAGGGGCAGCTTCCCTCCTCGGGGCCATGGCGATCGTAAATGGGCGAGTCGCCAAGAAAGCGGAACGCGATAACCCGCCTCGCGGGCAGTTCTTGGAGATCGATGGCGTCCGACTGCACTACGTGGAACGCGGCAACGGCCGTCCGCTTGTGCTCCTGCACGGCAACGGCAGCATGATCCAGGATTTTGAATCCAGCGGCTTGATCGACCTGGCGGCCAACCGGTTTCGGGTGATCGTATTCGACCGCCCCGGATTCGGACACAGCTCGCGGCCGCGGAACGTGATATGGACCCCGGAAGCCCAGGCCGATCTGTTCAGAAAGGCGCTTGATCGGCTGAGCGTTCAGCGGGCGATCGTGCTTGGACATTCATGGGGTGCGGCGGTCGCTCTTGCGCTGGCAACAAGACATCCGTCATTTGTCGAAGCTTTGGTGCTCGCATCAGGCTACTATTTTCCAACCGTCCGTGCTGATGCGGCGGCATCTTCGATGTCTTCGATGCGCGGGATGGGCGATGCGCTCAGTCACACGATCTCGCCGATCGTCAGCCGCCTTTTGTGGCCTTCCATGTTGCGAAAAATGTTCGGTCCGCGGCCAGTCCCTGACAAGTTCGTCGGCTTCCCCAAGGAGTTGGCGTTGCGACGGTCACAGATGCGTGCCAGCGCGGCGGAGGCAACGTTGATGATCCCCGCTGCATTCGAGTCGTCGAAGAGCTACGACCAACTCAAGATGCCCACCATCATCATCGCCGGCGATGAGGATCGCCTCATCGATATCAACAAGCAATCGGTCAGACTTCACGGCGAAATCACTCACAGCAAGCTGCACCGCGTCGCTGGGGCAGGGCACATGATCCAACAGTCTGCAACGGCTCAGTTGATGGCGGCCATTGATGAAGCCGCTGCTGCGACCGACATTGGCGGGAATGCACCGCACCGGTTCGCGAGCGCCTAGGAACGCTCCGGCGGGGCCACGTGTTCTCATTCTTCAGTTGGCGAAGAGGCCCGCCGCGGCCGAACCGTCCAGCCGGACCGACTGCTTATCCGGCTAGAGGCTCCTGCAGCCGCATCGCGCCCTTCCGACCGGTGCGAAGCTGACTCAGCGGGTTGGGGCAGGCCCCTTGATCGGGATGGAGAAAAGCGTCGTGGTCTCGCTGTCAAAGTTGCCGCATGAGCCCCCCTGGTCCCCGGGGCAGAATGTCGGCGTACCGGAACCGGCTGCCTCGCCACCGCAGGCGGCCGACGATATCGAAATGCCGCTGCCGTCCAGCCCGCAGACGTTCTTTCTCGGTAGTCTGCTAACACTGGCCGTGCTGGCAGCCATGCATGTGGCAAGCTCGATCATATTGCCCGTGGTGCTCGCCTTCGTGCTGCAGCTCATTCTGCACCCCGTCGTGCATCTGCTCGAGCGTATAGGTCTCCCCCGTGCCATCGGAGCGCTCTTGGCGATCCTGGTGGTGGTGGGAGCGCTCGTGGGGTTTGTGGCAGCCTTGTCGCTACCTGCCGCGACCTGGGCGGAGAAATTGCCGGAGGGCCTGCCTCGCCTCGAAACTCACTTGGTCGTTCTAAAGCGCCCGATCGAAGCGCTGCAGAAAGTCATCCAGCAGGCCGAGCACGTCGCCGACGCTCCCGAGAAGAAAGGAGCCATCGTTTCGGTCCGCAGCGATCTCGGCCTGACCGGCGCGCTCTTCGCTGGAACGCGGGCTGTCATCGACGGCCTTTTTACCACGGTTCTGGTGCTCTACTTTCTCCTGGTCGCAGGCGACGTTTTTCTGCGACGTATCGTCGAGGTCCTCCCAAGTTTTCGCGACAAGAGGCAGGCGGTGGACATCTCCCAGCAGATCGAAGCGGACATATCTGCCTATCTGCTTACAATCACCGCCATGAATGCTGCAGTGGGAATTGCAACGGCGGTTGCGATGTATTTCTGCGGGCTTGGAGACCCGCTGTTGTGGGGAGCCGCGGCCTTCCTGCTCAACTACGTTCCAATTCTGGGCCCACTGTTAGGCACCGTCATCTTCCTGCTGGCCGGAATGTTGAGCTTCGACAGCTTGTGGTGGGCCTTGCTGCCGCCGGCCCTCTACTTCTGCATCCACCTCGCCGAAGGCGAAACCCTGACGCCCATGTTGCTTGCCCGACGCTTCACGCTGAACCCGGTGCTGGTCATCCTGTCGCTGGTGTTCTGGTTCTGGATGTGGGGCGTGCCTGGCGCGATCCTGGCTGTTCCGATGCTGGCCATCCTCAAGATCGTCAGCGATCGCGTGCGTCCGCTAAGAGCTTTGGGCCACGTCCTCGAAGGCTAGTCCGGTGTCGCTCTCGGGAGAAGATTGAGGACCGCGCCGTCGAAAGGCGGCCATTGCAGCATGCATGTTACGCCAGCGGCATTGAGAAACTAAAGCGGGTCTCCGCGGGTGTCGATGCGACGGTCAATGCGCCCCCATGCGCCTTTGCGATCTGCGAGGCGATGTACAGCCCAAGTCCAAGCCCTTGCTTGCTCGCACGGGCCTTGCCGCGGAAGAACGGTTCGAACAGCTTGTCCATCACCGTTTGCGGAATAGCCTCACCGGCATTGGCGACCCAGAGCTCGAACAATCCATTTCGCGTCTCGGCGTGAACGGTGATGGGCTTGTTGGCCGTGCCATGCGTCACGGCGTTGCCGAGCAGGTTGGAAAGGAGCTGGCCGATGCGGATGCGATCGCAGTTTACCGGCCCGTCGACGGCAAACTCGAATTCGATGACGCGACCGGGCGAAGCCAGCCTCAGTTCGTCGATCACCTGGGCAAGGACGGGCTCCAGCGGTCCTTTCGCATCGTATTCCAGGGTAATGCCGCCGCCCAGACGACCGCGTGCAAAGTCGAGGACGTTGTCGATCATCGAGGCCATGCGCATGACCGTCGTCTGCATCATGGCGACGATCTGCTGCTCCTTCTCATTCTGCACGGTACGGCCGAGAAGTCTCGCGCCAGCGCTGATGGAGGCGAGAGGATTGCGAAGATCGTGACCAAGTACGGCGATGAACTGTTCCCGCAGTTCGGAGGTTTCGTGCTCGAGCAGCAGCACTTCTTGGGTCGCCCTTTCGGCAGCAATGGCCAATTCTCGGCCGGCGAGGAGCTCCTGTTCGTAGCGCCGTCGGTCGGTCGCCTTGATCAACGCAAGACGGATCAGCAGCAGCTTTCCATCCGCATCGCGGCGCTCGTTCGCGTTGGCGATCATGTGGAGCGGCTCACCGGCAGCGGTCACCATGTCGATAGCGAATTCGTTGAAGAAGCCCTGCATCCGCAGCAGCGGCGCGATATGAGTTTCGTAGTAGATGCGGCCTGGCATGGTCAGGAAATCGGTGAAACGCTTGCCGACCATCTGGTCTGCCGGGTGCCCGCTCCACGCCAGCAAGGTCGGGTTGACATGCTCAATGCGGCCGTTCGGGTGCAGGGTGACGTACCCGCACGGGGCGTTGTTGACCATGTCCTCGAAGTCTGGACCGGAGACGCTCACGAGACGAAGGCTCGAATCGCCGCGATGACCTCGTCGGGCGCACTGAGGTTCGGGCAATGCCCGGTCGCGTTCAGGACGATCATTCGACCGCCGGGGATACTACGGGCAACGAAATCGCCGACCTCCTGGGAGGCGATGATGTCCTCCTTGCATTGGAGGACGAGGACTGGAACGGAAACTTCCGCGAGATCCTTGCGGTTGTCGGAGGTGAAAGTCACACGGGCGAACGCTTTGGCAATATCGGGGTCCGTGCGGCAGAAGCTGTTCGTGAGCTCCTGACCGAGTTCCGGGCGGTCGGGATTGCCCATGATCATCGGCGCAATCTGTGTTGACCAACCCATGTGGTTGGATTCGAGAAGCGCGAGCAATTCACCGATCTGCTCGGCACTGAACCCGCCAACATATCCTTCGTCGTCGATGTAGCGGGCTGAAGGGCCGATGAGCACGAGCTTGCCGAACCTGCCTGGCGCTTGTCGCGCCGCCAGCACGCCGATCATGCTGCTGACGGAATGCCCGACGAAGACGCAATCCTTCAAACCTAGCTCGGCGCCGATTTCGACCACGTCGTCGGCGTAACCGGACAAGGTTGAATACTTGGCCCAGTCATAGGCCGACAGATCGGATCCGCCGGCGCCGACGTGGTCGAATAGAACCGTCCTGAAGTCCCTTTCAAACGCCGGAGCCACGAACCGCCACATGTTCTGATCGCACCCGAAGCCGTGGGCGAAGACCATCGCCCGGTCGCCCGCGCCACGAACGTGAACGTTATTCCGTTCGGTTACATTTGCCATAAAGCCTCCCTTACGCATCATCGTGCAGTTTTCTATCTTTGCTAAGCGCAATGCGGCCCTGGCCAGGAGCACTCGTCGAGCTTTGGCTCCAGGGCAGCGTCTCGGTTCTGCGTCGCCCAGATCAGAACCATTAGGAACATCATGATTTCCTACCCGTGTAGATGACCAGCTGCCGGATATCGCTCGAGCCATCTGATGCAATCTCGAACGGCCCCAACGCCGGGACAGTTCCAGCGGGAAGCTGGCCGCGCTTCAATAGAATGATCTGGCGAGATCAGAGCCCGCGACTGGCGACGCGCGAGGCGCGTCCTGCGAACTGTCGATCCACTCCACGTCCGAAAGTCACATCTTCGATCTCGAGGCGGTGCATCTGGGATGCTGTAGTTGACTGCTGTTCACACTGATGACGTCTCAGCCATTGTCATGGCGCGCCCAATGTCGCTTGACCGACGAGACCCCACGCCATCTCGATATCATCTCCTGGGCGGAAATGTGCCACGAGTGACGGCTCCACTTGCATCCGCTTCATCGTCGCGCCGAACCAGATAGACCAAAGGCGAGTCGTCCGCAGCTCTCTCCGTCTTCGCGTCGACGTAATACACTTCTTCTGCTGGATCGGCGCGACGCACCCTAATCGGAGACGTCCCATCCCAAAGCGGTCTGTGTCCGAGCGTCATTCGCTTCAAGTCCTCTAGGAGCCATTGCTCCTGGCCGAGTTCTCTGGCCTGGAAAAGCGTGGCAGCCATGAGCGCTAAGATCGGCTGGCCATCGATCTCCAGCACGAACACGCCCGCAGGTAACTCCTCGGTTTTCACTGGCACCATCATCTGAACCACTCCTTTTCCTCGGCCGGTCGAAGCGGTCGAGCCCCCCGGGGCGAGATTCGGGCCTCTTGTCCGTCGACGCTTGCGCTCCGTACGTTCCTCGTCCGATGTAAGGCGCATCGCCCGCTTGTCGAACCGCGCCTGGCACGGCTGGCAACGAGCCGGCGGCCCCCAACTTTATCTTGTCTTGCAATGCTTGACTTCGTCATCAGGGACAGCCGGTTCACCGCTTGCGTCTGGCAAGGCTTCGCAAGGAAGACGCGATTTGCCGCCGCTGATTTCGGTCAGGTCCTGGGGGGAGCGACCGAGCAAACCGGAGCATCTGATGGCGCAGTTGAACGAGCTGCGAGACGCTGTAGCCGATTTGTTTGTCTGTTCGCTTGCGCAGAAGTGACGACATGACATCGACCATGGCCAGGCGGCGCGCTGACTTTCCTTCACCGAGAGCTACGGAAGTCATATTGAAACCTGGCTTGGCGCCTTGCTGGTCAATATTGCTCACTCGCAAGTAAATGTGCCGAATCCGGCGAGCCGGAAGCATACGCTTCGGTCGCTGCCTGCCTTCAGGATACTAGGTCAGCCTATGAAATGCCGGGGGCAATGCTTCTCGAACCAGTTCACTTAGATCCAAGGTCTCGCCACTTTCGGAAATGTCAGAGAACAGGACCTCCACGAAGGGATGTTGGCGGTTGAACGCGGCACCTCGCTCGTACTTCGCGCGCACAATCCGTTGGAGTGCGGGGAGGTTCAGTCTGCCAAGCGCATTGTATTGATCTCGGAAAAGACTTTGACGTCCTCCAAGATGCTCGACGGATTCCGCCCAGACGTCCATCACCTTCCGGCTCATGAATGCCTCGACCTGCTTGTTGCCATCCCGTGCAATGAGTCGGAGCCCGTCCATCGTGTGCGGTCCTTCATCGATTCGAAAGCGCGCAAGTGGCATGGAATCCTCCTGTTGTCGGCGACCTATTCAGGCCGGCAGCCTGTCGCGGGGCGTTGCACTCAATTGGCCCGATGGTCCGATCAGACACACAGGATATGGGTATGGAAGCGTCGAATAGCGAGGGGGTGCAAAGCAGGGCCCGCAAGGAGTTCGGGCGCTGCCTAACTCCATGGTGAGCTATATTGACCAGCGCGTCGTGCCGCCGGGTCGGCATACTTCCATGCTCCATCGTAAAGTCGTGCCACGCGCAGGGCGACCGTCGCTTCGCCCGAGAATGCCTGCTGATGGGCGCGCAATGAGCCGCGCCCTTTGGAAAGTGGCTCTTCCCTAGAATTGCGAACAATCAGGGAGTAAATTCTGCCCAATAGGGCCGCTGCCGCAAGGTCTGGCCGGCAAGGAGCAACCGTTCGTCGCTTGGTCAAGAAAGCCGTTCCCTGGCAGCCGATCGAAGCGAACAAGTTTGGTCGATTCAAAGGAGTCCACGCGTGGCGAAGCCGTCCAAGGACACGTTCGATCCCCAACATTTTCTCGGCAAGGTGGGCGCCGGCAAAGCCATTCTGACGTTTCGCAAGAACCAGCATGTGTTTCAGCAGGGCGACGCTGCTGACTCGGTGTTCTACATTCAAAGCGGCAAGGTCAAGCTGACGGTCGTTTCGGAGCAGGGCAAGGAGGCAGTCGTCGCCATTCTCGAGCCCGGTCAGTTCTTCGGCGAGGGATGCATGAATGGTCATCCTCTGCGGATCGCGACGACAACGGCGATGGAAGATTGCGTCATCACGTCGATAACCAAAGAAGCGATGATGTCGGCTATCCGTGAAGAGCCGAAATTCTCCCAGCTGTTCATTTCGTATCTGTTGACCCGAAACAGCCGGATCGAGGAGGACCTGATCGACCAGCTATTCAATTCCAGCGAACGGAGGCTGGCTCGCCTGCTGTTGCTGCTCGCGAATTTCGGCAAGGAAGGCAGTCCGCAGCCGATCAGTGCGAGCATCAATCAGGAGACACTGGCTGAGATGATCGGGACCACGCGATCGCGGGTCAGCTATTTCATGAACAAATTTCGAAAGTTGGGGCTCATCAGCTACAATGGCCACATCGAGGTCCACAACTCGTTGTTGAGTGCGGTGTTGCACGAGAAGCCCGTGCTCAGAGAGCGCGACTAGAGAGACTCCCAAGCGACGGCCCCAGAGCGTGGGGGCGCAATGAGGCCGTCATTTCCTCGGATGCTGTGGGGGGCGTTTGCATCCGGTCGTCCTTACCAAGTTGCGCCACCGACATTCGTTCCGGCAGAAGCTCAACTCGCTTTCGTACGGTCAAGTCGAGTCGCAAGTCCGGGATCATTTCTCTGGAGCGATTCAGGGCTCAGCCTCACTTCATCCTGTGCTCACGAATGGATCTCGTCGGTCCACACCTTGAAGCTGACCAAGGTGTTAGGGCCAAACGTCTGGGTAATCGGCACGTCGGCCGCGTCACGTCCTTGAGCGATCAGAACACGTCCAATCCGGGGGACGTTGTTGCGTGGATCGAATGTGTACCAACGTCCGCCGATGTAGGCTTCGAACCATCCCGCGAAGTCTCCTGGGGCGTAGGGGGGAGGCATGCCGATGTCGCCGAGATAGCCAGTGCAGTATCTGGCGGGAATGTTCATGCAGCGACAGAACGTGATGGCCAGATGCGCGAAGTCTCGGCAAACGCCCTTGCCTTCGTTGAAGACGTCCCGGGCCGTCTTGGTTGCGCGCGCGTGTTCGTAGCCGAATTGAATGTGATTGTGAACGAAATCACAGATCGCCTGAACACGGGCCCATCCGGGCGAGACCTTCCCGAAAAGTTTCCACGCGACATCGGACAGATGATCGGTTTCGCAATAGCGGCTGCCGAGCAAATATACGATCGTCTCTGCCGGCAAGTCCTCGACCGCGTGTTGAGTAGCCGAGGGCACAACGACGTCCGGCAAGCCGGTGTCGCGAACGATCCCGTCAGCCGCCAGGCGCATTCGACCGGCTGGAGCAACGATGCGGCTGCACCAATTACCGAAGCCGTCACGATAGGGGACGATCGCAACGGAGGGCGTGGTGGTCAGATAATCGGGCACGACGACGTCCGATGCCCGAGAGAAATGAACGCCCAGGACCATGATCATAGGTGTGTGCTGCGGAAAGTCGTAGATCATCTCATAGCCGACCCGGATCTTCACTCGGCGTCCTCCAAAGTCGACAAATTGCCGCGGCTGCTTCGATCTCGATCGTGCCTATCGAGCGTGGCGTTCGGAAGTTCCAACGCGCTGGCAGGGGGCGTGTTCCTGCCTCTTCATTGAGCCGCCGCTGTTTTGACGTTCACGTCCACATCCATCCCAAGCTCGTCCTCACGAGCTCCCCAATAAGTGCCGAACAGGGGAATGGCCTGGCTTGGGACTCTGGCCACCGCCACGCGGATCAGATCGCGGTTTCCGACGATTCCATTGGTCGGATCGAACTCGACCCAGCCGGAGCCGGGGACGTAGATCTGGCACCAGGCATGGGTGGCTCCCCCGCCCAGCCAGACAGGACCATCGCGATCCGGTACGTAGATATAGCCGGTGATAAAGCGTGCGGCGAAGCCGAGGCTTCGTGCAGCTTCAATCATCAAGACGGCAAAATCCCGGCAGGTGCCCTTCCTGCGTTCGAGTGTCGTAGAAGGACTTTGCGTTCCTGGCGCCGTGCGGCGGTCGTAGGCGAAGCCATCCGAGATTGCTTCATTGAGGGTCATCAGGACCTGTCCGGTAGGACGTCTGGTCCCGCGCACGAGAAACGTGTCCAGCCACCGGCCGAGATGGTCTTCGGGGTCTGAGAACCACCTCTGAACATAGGGTGCCAGGTCGGGCGCCTCCTCCGCCTGATATGCAAACGGATGGTCCTTCGCGTGGTCCTCAATTCTGAAGTCGGGCGCATTCTCCGGCGTGTGATCGACCTTGATGACGCACTCGAATCGCAAATTGTCGCTGTCACAGCCAAACTCGACCTGCGCAACACAATTCCCGAAGACATCGTGCAGCCACCTCACTTCCGAGGGCTCGGGCGTCACATCGAGCGAGAAATCAATCAGTCGCTGGTCGAAACTATCGCGCGGGCGCGCCATCAATTGATGTCGGCCGAGCCGGACCGCACGCCGGTACCGATATGTCGTGATATGCCGGACGAGGAAGATCGCCATGGTACCGCCGATCGACGAGAGGTGAGAGCTTGCTCGATGGCCGCTTGACGTGGAGAGTCGGACGATGTTGGGCCCTATAACGCGCCTCGGGCGTGGCCAATCATCCTACGAATCCCAGCTTTGATCTGCCAAGCCTGGAGCGGCTTACCATAGAACTCGCTGCAAGGGGGAAGATCGATGCTCGGCGGGTTCAATTGCTCGGACATCAGGATGACGTCGATCGCCGGCCACCGACTACGCACGGTGTGCGCAAGGCCTATGCCGTCCATGCTGCCCGGCAGCTGGATGTCGGCGCAAACGAGCGCGATGTCGGATCTGGAGCTCAGGATTGCGAGGGCTTCGTCGGTATCCAGCGCTTCCAACGGCGTGTAGCCGGCGTCTTCCACCATGCCAACTGCGCGCCTGCGGAGCACCATCTCGTCTTCTACGACGAGAACGAAGACTGGAATGCGTGATGGACCGAACGTCATTGAGACTCCCCGGCATACGGCTGCTGTGGGTGCGCACCGATGATGGGCACGCCCCTCTATGTTCCCGTCTCGCTGCCGCATCCCTTTATCCGTTGAGATGTAATTTCATGATTTCAGAGAGTTGCGCCGCTGCGGCCCGCGGGCGGCTACCATTGAATGAGTACCGCACCAGCGATCACAAACGCGAAGAAGATCGGCAGCAGGACCGGCGGCACCAGCCACGCGCGCAGTCCGAATTTGGAGATGTTTGACATATTGACCGCCTCTTGGTCGCGGCGGGAGCACGATGCTCTCAGTCACCGATAACAGCCGGGAAGCACGCGGTGATATTCAAGATATGGTGCCCGTCCGCGGAATAGCGAGGTCAGGCAGAAACTATTTGCTGTGACCGGGGCGAACGGGATTGTAGTTCGCTTTCCACGTAGCCATCTACGAGTTTGCGGGACCTCAACGCTCATCCAGCGCCAGGTTTGGCACCGTCGCTCGTAAGGGCGGTCGCAGATCGGCCGTCCAAAAGGCAAATAGCGTCGAGCTGGCAAGGCAAGGAAGTCCCCTTTCCACAACGGATCTGCCCCGGCCACATGATCGAGTTTCCAAACCATAGCCGTTCATACGACCGCACGCGGCGTGCCGTGCGATTCTGGGGACACGATAGCGCCATTGAGGCATCGTTTTTTATCGAAGAAGAAGCGCTGAAGCGAATTCAACCCGATACCTGCTACGACGAGTCGAGCCTTCTCCACGCGTTCGATTCCAATCGGGACTTGATATGCGCCGCCGCAGCCAAGGTGTACGTTCGCGGTACCAGGGGCTCTTACGATCTCGTCGCCGGCAATTTTTGAGCCGATCGGCGCCTTTTAAGGGTTTCGCACCCGAACCAAATGAACCCCTCTGCCTGTGCCTATAGGCAGATGGAGTCTCTTTCTGTTTCAAGGCAGGAGCGTAGCCTTTTCTAGCCCGGCAATGGTCTGCCCCAGAGAGTTGCAAACGCCCTCGAGCAGTGATTTGCACTCGACGCCGGCCGCATCTGGACCGATGGACTGCGGTCCTAGATGTCAAGGAGTGACTGCTAACGCATTTGCTGCAGGCACATGGGTGTCCGCCCCGCTTCAGCAGGTCGGATATGTCCCTCGACCGATCGACGGTGGTACAAGAGCAAATCAATAGTGCGATAAGCCGTCGTTTTTGTTGAATGGGTGAGCGCGGCGGATCCACTATCATATCTGACCTGCCACCGAACTTTCATCCGGCCGCGGTTAGTCGCTTCGGAGACCCCGTGCTTGCGAGCTAGGTCGGCCGTCTTCGCCCCGGCCTCATGCTCAGTCCATATCCGCCCGTTGTTCAGGCGGGCTCCAACAGTCGGTTGATGCACTCGACCACCGTTTGACCACCGAAACCCCATGTACAAATAGCGATAATGGTGGTCAGTCCCGCACGAGATTCAATGTTTTCGTTGATCTTTTCTATTGCTGCTTACGTTCGGACGCAGTGGGCGCCTCGATCAGATCGCAGCCTGGATCAGGCTGCTTGCCGAATTCTTTCCTCCTCCTCGCTGAGGGGCGCTGGCTTCAATTGGAAAAGGCTGACGACTCGTCGGCTTGCCGCGTGACCGAGCCAATCTGACAACGGCCCTTGTCCTACGAGCGACTTACCGAGACCAGAAAACGCAGCCGTACTAATAGCTTGCTGCTGGCTGCGCAGGTGGTCTTCAACCAGCTTGTGTCGAGTGACATAGCCTGCATTCACACCAGGGATCGAATGGTTCATAAGGAGCTTGGCGTCGAATTCGGAAACGCCAGCAGCGGCGGCAATTGTCCGAAATGTCTGACGAAGGTCATTGCCCCATTTCGACAAGATATCTCGATCTTCCTTTGTTTCCGCCAGGTGTCCAGAGGCGCTCTCAGCTGGGAACAACCATTCTTGCGCCTGAGACGGATGTATTTGCCTGCCGAAACGAAGCACTCGAATGAGGCTCAGGATCATCTCCCGAGACAGCGGAATGTCGAACGCTCGCTTGCTGCCTCCCTTGGGCGTCGGGATGTGGAGCGTTCGCCGCCGAAAATTGATGTGTTCGGGCTTAGCCTGCTGCAATGCGGTGGGCCTAGACCCACACAGCAATGTGAAAAGATGGAATTCGCGCCGGATTGGGTTGTCTAGATTGGCTAGCTCGAGAAACCATCCTTTCAAATCGCCGGTCCCCATACCGGTGTTCCTGCGCTCTTCCTGATTCCAATCGACTGCATCTGCGGGGTTGTCGCGCGGCAGCGATCGATTGGTCTTCCGAGCATGATTGTAAATGGCCCGCAGCGTCCGCATGCTGCCATTCGCCATGTAGGGACCGTTCTCCTTGGAAAGCTCATCATGCTTTTCGGCGACGCGACCGGGATCGTTCGCGAGGTCGAGCAGAGGGGTGTCAAGCCATTCGGAAAAGAGACGCTCGACGTGATCCCGATAGCCGCTTATCGTTTTTTTGCTACGGCCTTTTCGAATCAAGTGGGCTTCCAGATAGCGTTGCCAAGCCTGCTTCAGGGTAACGCTCGCTACAGCTTCATCCCGGTTGGTATTGCCCTGTTCGGCGTTTCCGTCTTGCCTCGCTTTCGGGTGCTTTCCCTTGCTGATTTGAGCAAGATATTCCTTGGCAAGCGAGCGGGCCGCTCGGGTCGTTAACTCGCTGGCATCTCCAATAGACACTCTAATGGATGAGGCCCGCTTTCCTCGTTGCCTAAGATCACCTTGAACGGTGAAGGTCCTTTTCCGCTTCCCCACGACCACGAAGAAGCCTTTCAGCTCGGTGTCGCGAGCCAGATACCAGCCATCTTCAGGAGACGGTAGCTGAGCGATAGCCTTGTCGCTGAGAGCAATGCGAATATCGGTCATGGGGGGACGTGAACTGTTAAAACGGTTTTCAAACGGTTTTGGCGAGCCGAGGCGTTTGAAGGTCTGCGTTCGCCGGACTGCGAAGCTATGCGACAAGTCCCTATAAATAAAAGGTCTTCTTCGACCTCACCGTAGTGTAGCGCAGATTCAGAAATCGTAGAGAGGCGCCGGTTTTGAACTCTTAATCAGCGGGTCCCAGGTTCGAGCCCTGGTGCGCCCACCACCCCGTCGTGGTCTTCATGCACTTATGGTCGCCGCCTCGGCTTGATCTCGATCGAGCTCAACAGCGATGCGGCTGCGATCGTAACCAGAACGCCAGCGAGGCCAAGCGCGCTCTTCATGGTAAGCTCATCGGCGATGCTGAACAGGGCGATGTGGCTGGCAAGCGCCAGCAGAACGCCGCGCTTTCGATCTCCACTGTCATCCGCCGCGTCTAAGCGCTCGGCGCGGCCGCATCACCCTCAAGGTCGACAGGCGCATCATTCTCTGCACGCCAACGCGTCCCTGCCTGAGCATCAGATGGATCGATCGAACTTATCGTTACCATCTCGAGGAAGAGCTGCAGGGCGACGGCGCGCAGGTGCCGGTGAGCACTGGGACGACACTGCTTCGATTACCGCCCGCGTACCGCCGACGTCAATCAAGCTTGCATGGACGGTGCGCCCCTTTCGCTCGAATTGCTATCGCTTTCTTGGGCTTGTCGAGTCGTTCATGAGATACCAGCTCCAGTTCGATCAGGCAGGCGAGCACCGTCCCATCGTCTCTTGCTCTCTCGCTCAACGAGCAGAAGAGCGGCCGCCTCCTCGGCGTCCGAAGCCAACACGGACAGCTTGTCTTACCATCCCGCAGCGAATCTCATGGACCGACAGAACAGAAGCTCGGCGTGCGAACCAGCGCCGAGCCGCGATTGCCGTGTTTTCTGTCTGTCAGCAACATTGATGAATCCGAGCCTGAGGCACTTCTCGTTCTGGTCAGACGCTGTCGGGCGCTTGCTTCTTCGCAAATTGCTGCCGACGCGATCGCTCACAACGACGAGGCGGTCGAAGATGGTATTGAATTGTTTCTGATTGCAATCCGCTCCAGCGGCTCTTTTGCCAGGCGGGACGGCTGGACGCACGGCAAAGCCTATCTGCGCACTCCTTTGGCAATCTTATTTATGCCTGGGGCTCGTTATTCAGCCCTTTGATCTCCATATCCAAGTCTAGCCTGGTCAACCATCGAGATTGGCCGGAGTGCGCGGAGACTTCCAACGAAAGGGCTCTGCATATGTTCAAATCTCAGCAGCATCGCGCAAGAGCAACCGCGTCAGGCGAACTCGTCAAGGGTTCGAGCAACGCTGAGGAAAGCCGTAAATTCAAGACCTGGCGGGCCGGCTTCGTCTTATTGACGGAGCACAGGCGCAACAATCAAGTCGGTCGCAACGAGCGGCCTTCAACAAAGGATCCGCCCAGCGATGCGAGATCGGGCGCTGTCGCTCTGTCGCGATGGGTGAACGAGGGAGGCTCAGTCCGCGACGAACCGCCGATGCGAGTAAACGCGGAAAAACAGGAGGAATCGTGATGTCACTCACACAATTTAGCGTCGATGACGGCGCCCATAGCATGGATGGGCTACGGCTTTTTGCTCAGGATGGAACTGAACGCGTCGAGGCGTTCGTAGGCCGCAAAGTGATGGACGTCTGGGCCGAATCCGTCGAGCACCATGGCGGGCAGCAAAGTCTGTTCCGCGATCAATACAATGCGCTTGGCAAGCTGAATCTTGCGGCGATCCAACGGATTGTGAGCGCGAAATACCAGCGAGGAGCTGCGTTCAACCGGCAGCATCCTTTTATCGAGGTTCTATTCTCGGACATTACGGAAAGCGGCGAGGCGTTGGATCTGAGTGAGCTCGTGCGAGAGGTTTTGCCGCCGGCCTTTCATAGGTTGACTTGAGATCTGCTCCACGAGAATGCAGCGAAACTACTGCACGAAATAGCCTGGTTTGTCATTCGCTGGGACCAACAAGGACAAACGGACGGCGGGTCCAGTTCGCCCGGCCACGCGCTCGGTTTGGCCGCGCGGTCAGTCCTTCTGGTCTATCTCGGATTTGTCGCGCAGAACCGCGCTCAGAAGCGAGCTATGGACCTCGATCTTTCCATTGTAGCTGATGAAGCCGAGCTTGCGGAACTTGTTCATGAAGAAGCTAACCCGTGATCGGGTTGCACCGATCATTTCGGCCAGCGTTTCCTGGCTGATATTGACGCCAATGGGCTGCGAGCTGGATTCCTTGCCGAAATTTGCCAGCAGAA